>Ga0167615_1000027_pt1 | contig 56147 bp, 56 predicted proteins | sample BED_Mat_host_9_1_FD_111800 | JGI IMG/M metagenome (GOLD analysis project Ga0167615, IMG submission 111800) | Extremophilic microbial mat communities from Yellowstone National Park, USA - BED_Mat_host_9_15 (v2) (version 2) | ecosystem: Environmental > Aquatic > Thermal springs > Hot (42-90C) >... | reverse complement strand
TGAAACAGCGCGCCGACGATGAGAAGCCACCAGGCCAAGGCCGGCAAGCGAAACGGCTTTGCGTGCATGGCCATCCTCCTCGCTGCCAGCCTAGTATGTCGCATCCGGGGCAAGGTATGTACGGGGGCGTTCGTGAAAGCCACAGGGCCGTGTGTTACGATAGGTCGAGAGGATAGGACGGGGTGATGGTATTGGGCGAAGAAGCTCGTTACGAGGGCATCCTGCTCGGCGCGAACGTCTCCGTCGCGGGCACGGGGCTCCTGGCAGCCGTGGAGGAGACCATCTCGTATGGTGCCAACACGTTTATGATTTACACCCGCAGCAATCGGGGCGGCAAGGCGCGTCCCATCGAGACGTTCCACCGCGACGAGGGCCTTCGTTTGATGGAGGAACACGGCATTCACGATCCCGTCGTGCACCTGTCGTATCTCGTCAACCTAGCGAGCCCGAAGCCGCAAACGCGGCAATACGGCATGGATGTGTTGCGCGAGGAAATCGAGCGAGTCGAGTATCTCGGTTTCCGCTACATCGTCATGCACCCCGGGTCTCACGTCGGCGAGGGTGCATCATTCGCCATCCAGCAAATTGCCGACGCGCTGAACGAGATCCTCACGGGAGACGAGTCGCTTTGGCTGTGTCTCGAGACCATGGCGGGGGACGGATCGAAAGTCGGCAACAGCCTCGAGGAAATCGCCGACATCATCAGCCGCGTGAAGCACGAAGAGCGGCTCGGCGTGTGCATCGACACGTGTCACAACTACAGCTACGGTTACGACGTCGTCAACGACTTCGACGGCTTCCTGGCCGAGTTCGATCGCGTCCTCGGGCTGGATCGCCTGAAGGTGGTCCACATCAACGACTCCAAGCATCCGTTCGGCTCGCGCAAAGACCGACACGCCAACGTGGGCGAGGGAACCCTTGGCCTCGAGGCACTCAAGCGCATCGTGCACCACCCGGCGCTCAAGGGCATCCCGCAGATCCTCGAGACGCCGGAGGGCAAATACAAAGAAGAGATAGACTTGCTGCTCGAGCGCGCGTAAGCGCGCGCCCCGCCGCAGGGCCGGCTCACAGGTAGCCCTTGCGGCGGAGCTTCTCGATGTGGCGCTCGACCTCTCGCTCGATGTCGATGCCGTACAGGTCTTCAATGACAAACATCATCGACGTCGCGGTCTGCGCAACATCGAGGAGTTCGGTCACAATGGCGCGGACGACGTCATCGTCCGGCATGCGCGTCTCTTCACCGGAAAGGCCGCGGAACTTGCCGATGGCTTGCGCCAATTCTCCCACTTCTTCGGTGATCTTGAGCATCGTCGACTCGAGCGTTGGCGTAAGCCGCTCGAGTTTGGGCAGAGACAGCGTCTTTCGCTGCAACCTTCCACGCTCCTTCGCGGCGCCGAGTCAGGCGATGGCGCCTGTCCATTCGCGCACCCGTTCGACAAACGCGGCCCGAAGCCTCTCGACAAGCGCAAGGTCGCGCGCCGTCCACACCTCGCGAACTTGTTCCGGCGCCACGTGTCGGGCCGGAGGGCGTTCGGCCGGCAGGGACGTGCATGGAATGTCCGGGTGTTCCACCACGGATGCGATGGGGTACACCTCGGTCATCGTCCCGGTCAAGAAGATGGCGTCCGCCTCGGGCAGGCGCTCGCGCGGAAGCTTCTCTTCGCGGACCGGAATGCCGAGATCGCGCGCCAACTCGAGCACGAACCGGCGCGTGATGCCAGCCAGAATATACCGGTCTGCGGGCGCCGTGACGAGCTCGCCGTTCACGGCGAACCACACGTTGGAGCTCGCCGCTTCGATCATGCAGCCGTCCCGCACGAGGAGCGCTTCGTCCGCGCCGGCGTCGTGCGCCGTTTGCTTGGCGATCACATTGGGCAAGAGATTGAGCGACTTGATCCACGGGTTCAACCACCGCTCGTCCGGGAGCAGAAGCAGCCGGCCGGGCTTTGCCTCGGAGGCGCCGGGTTTCACGGGCCGAACCGTCGCGGAAACATTCGCTTCGACCGAAGGTTCGGGAAACAGGTGGTTGCGCACGGCCGACCCTCGGGTTACCTGCAGGTAGATGGCCGCCTCGGCTTCCCCGCTTCGCTCGATGAGCGAAACAATCAAGTCCTTGCACTCGGCCGGGTCAAACGGCGGCCGGATGCGAAGCGCGTCCATGCTCTGAAACAACCGTTCCACGTGCCAGTCGAGCAAAAACGGCCGCCCGCCGTAGGCCCGAATAACCTCGTACACGCCATCGCCGAATTGGTGGCCGCGCTCGTCGAGCGGCACGCACGCCTCGGCCGGATCGACGAACCGTCCGTTGAAGTACCCGATCACTGCCATCTGGCATCCCTCTTTTCTCGCGCGCGTGGCAAGGGAGGCCGGCTCGCAGCCCTTTCGTTCCAGCCCACTCGTTTCGCGCGATGGGTCCCTTGAGCACGCGTTCGCGCTCCATTGTATAATCGTCATGAGGCCCAACGAGGAGGGAACGATGTGAGCTCATGCCTCTTTTGTCAATTGGTAGCCGGCGAGATCCCCGCCAACAAAGTGTATGAGGACGATCACGTCCTCGCTTTTCACGACATTCGCCCGCAGGCCCCTGTGCACATCCTCGTCATTCCGAAGCGCCACATCGAGTCGGCGCAGGCGGTGAAACCGGAAGACCGAGAGACACTGGGCTATCTCCACAGCGTCATTCCGATGATCGCCGAGGACGCAGGGGTCGCGCAGGACGGATATCGCCTTGTTGCCAACATCGGCCGTCACGGCCAACAGACGGTCCCCCACCTGCACTACCACCTGTTAGGCGGGCGACAGCTCGGATGGCCGCCAGGTTAATCTGGCTGGCCGTCTACCACCACGTCGAGCGGCGGCACCTCCTGGCCGTTGAGCACGAGGTGCGGGATCACCTCGGCCTTTAAGGAGCCTATCGCCGAGCAGTACTTCTGTTCACTGAGGCGAATGGCTCGCCAAGCCTTGGCAGGAGGGACGTCGCCCGTCATGCGGTACGTCAGATGGATGCGCGTGAAGGCCTGCGGGTACGCCTCCCGCCGCTCGCCCACGGCTTCAATCTCGAGGCCCTGCAGAGGAACCCGCATCTTTTCCATGATCATCGCGATGTCAATGCCGGTACACCCGACGACGCCCATCAGCAGGAGCTCCATGGGGCGGTTGCCTTGTCCCGTTCCTCCATCTTCCTTTTTGGCATCCATGTAAATGGTGTTGCCGGATGGCCCGTCAGCCTGGAAATGGCGCTGTCCGAGCCACTTGCCCACCACTTTCATCTCCATGCTCTCGCCCCCTTCCCGCCTATTGTAGCGCCGATTTGGCCCGGCGTCACGTCACCCCGCAGTCCCAGGCTGCGACGCCACTTTCATCGTCCCCTGCATCCCGGCCTCAGGAATCCCGTCTCGATCCGAATAGTAGCGAAACTTTCCCGTCTTATCCGGCACGAACGAAACCCTGACCGTTTCCCCCGGATGCAAGTTCTGTGTAAACACGTAAAAGTCAGGCACGACGAAGTTGTGGATCTGCGTGCCGTCGTTGCGCACGACAATGTCGACCGTGGTCCCCTGCGTGACGTCGATTTCGCGCGGCTCGATGCCGCCATCCCGCAGCGTCACCTGGATCGGGCGGGCTGACGCGACGGAGCACATGGCCTGGAGGAGGACAGTCGCCGCGAGCGATGCGAGGGCCGCGGTCACAGCGCGAGTGGGTCGGTTCATCCGCATACCAGACTCCCTCCACCCTTCGATGTTCAAGGGTTAGTCTGCAACGCGGAAGGAATCTCATTCCTCACAGCCCTTTCGCGCCCAAGCCCGCCATCGCTTGCGGCAACGATTCGCGATAAGCCCATTGGAGGGAGCTGCACGCGTACCCCACGACCGCTCCGCTCGCCGCGCCAGCCACCACGTCGCTCGGATAGTGCAACCCACAGTAGATGCGCGCCACCGACAACCAAATGGCAAGCGCGAGCAGCACATAGGCGACGTCGCCGAGATGCCACCCGCCGACCGCCAGGGCAAAACCTCCCGCCGCGTGGTTGCTTGGAAACGAGTCGCCCGGCTCGTGGGCAACGAGCGCTTGCATGGGTTCCACTTCAAAGGGACGCGGCCGTCGCGCTGCACGGCTGATGGGTTCGTGTGCCGCGCGGACGATCACGGCCGCGCCCACGCTCGCGGCGGCAGCCCAAACCGGCGCTTCAGAACGGGCTGGCTCCGCCCAACCCGATGCGGCGATGGCAATGAGCGCAAGCATGACGAAAGGCGTGTAAAGGGCCGCGGCCATCATGGCCGCGTCGAAAGCAGGCGAGCGCCCCCAGTGCCCTTCGCACCAGCGCAGGATGCGCCAATCGGCGCGCTCGATGAACGACCAGATCCTCAGGACTCGTCCCATGATGCCACCTTTTCGTGAATGGGATAGGAACTCCCGCGCGCGATCTGATGATGCAGATCCGATTCGAAAGCCTCGGCGAATGCCGGGACGCGCGTGAGTTCCACATCCGCCTCGTGATTGTACGTGAACGCCTGATGCGTGAAGTTGGCGCTCCCGATGAGGAAGAGGGCGCCGTGATCGACGTCCAAAATCTTGGCGTGCAGCAATTCGCCCCCGTAGGGACGGTAATATCGTACCAAAGCGCCTGCTTGCCGCAACGCCTGCACGGCGGTGCGGTTGCGAGACTGGGACGGATCCACCAGGATGTTCACCGACACGCCTCGTTCGACGGCCCACCGCAGCGCGTTCACCACGTCGTCATCCGTCAGATTGAAGGCCTCCATGTCGATCTCGCGCCTCGCGCTTCGAATCGCGCGGAGCACCGAGGGGCCGATGTCCCGATCCGAGACGAGTGGCGCGCGGTCCTGCGGCGCTTCGGCCGCCTCGCCGTGGGCTCGCGCCGCGTCCCACAGAAACATCGGGAGAAAAGTGCTGGCTAAGCCGGGCAAGAAGACCGAAGCGTCGTGATTGGCCCAGCTGTCGGCGCCGAAATTCATCCCGCCGATCAGGACGTCGCGGTCGGCGATGATCATCTTGACGTGATCGATCCCCTGCTTGATGCGAATCGGTGTGACGTCCATGCCGGCTTTCTCGAGCGCGGGCAGTGCAACGCCCATCGAGTGCCTCTCGGTGGCGTCAAGCACCACGCGCACCTCGACGCCGCGGCGGCTCGCCGCGAGCAGCGCGCGCAGCACATCCGCATCCGAACACTCGTAGATGTCCACGTAGAGCCGATGGCGGGCTGCGCGGATCATCGAAAGGGCCTGCCGTTTGATGTCACCGCTCCAGAGAAGCTCCCGCCCATCCGCGAGCGTCACAGGGGCCGGCGTTCTCTCGCCCTGCCCGGTTGGGTTGGGCCAAAGTCCGCATCCCGCAACAGCCGCGGCGATGAGGGATGCGAGCGCAAACGTGCGCCATCGACGACACGGGAGGCGGCGGAACCATCGGCGAATGGAGCCATGTGCGGCAAAGCGAGCGCGTGGAAGCAAGAGGTTCACCTCGCGTTGGAAAATTCACGGGTTTCCATTCGCCGCGCGCCCTCCGCTTCCTGTTTTCAATGGTATCAGTTTCAAGATCGTAAGCCTGAGTCCTCCACCGCTTTTTCAACCGGATGCGAGCGTCCAGATGTGCTCGACGCGGATCTGCCCCTTGAGTCCCCCGCGCCGCTCCATCACGCCCGACAGGCCAATCAATCTCCCGAACGGCGTGAACAGCACGGCCCCTTCGCGGCGATAGACGGTCTCAAACATCACGGCATCCGCAATCCCCGTCTCGTCCTCCAACGTGAAGAACACGACCGTCTTGCCGCTTTTCGTCGGAGGCCGGTGCGGACGGATCGAAAGCCCAGCCACCATGACCCGCGCGCCCTCCGGCTTCTCTCCCGCCTCGGCCAGCGTGCAATACCCCTCGCTTCGAAGGGCCTCTCGATACAGCGACAGCCAGTGTCCGCTCACGCCGATGCCAAGCACCGAATACTCGTCGGCGATTCGCTCGGCCAAGCTCATGGGCGGCACGCTTTCTGAGAGACCCACCGCTCCCTCCGCCGGGTCCGGCGCGGCCGGGTTGTCAAAGAGCGCCAGATTTCGCTCCTTGCGAAGCGCAAGCAACCTCGGAAGCTGCCACAGGAGCTCTCGGCGATCCCGGGATTCGACCTGGTCGAACGCGCCCGCGCGGATCAGGCGCTCGAAGTGAAGCGCGTCTGCCTGGGGCAGGCGCATCACCGCATCCGCAAGGCTTCGGAAAGGGCCAAAGGCCTGCCGCTCTTCCACGAGGGCGCGCGCCACGCGCTCCGAGAATGAGCGGATGAGCCGAAATCCGAGGCGAATGGCGCCTGGCTCGGGAACGTCCGCGTCCCAATCGCTCTCCTGAATGTCGACCGGCAAAATCCGAACGCCGCGCCTCCGAGCTTCTGCGCAGATCACGTGCGCCGGATAATACCCCATGGGCAATTGATTCAACACCGCCGCGAAGAAACTCGCCGGATGATGTTCGATGAGATACGCCGTCTTGTAGGCCGTGGTGGCAAATGCCGCCGCGTGCGCCTCGCAAAATCCGTAACTCGCGTAGCCGCGGACGTAGGAAAAGAGCGTCTGCGCGGTCTCGAGCGGCACGCCCTGGCGCACGGCCTTCTGAACGAATCGCTCGCCGATTTGCTCCATTTCGGCGCGGCTGCGCGCATGGCTCATCACGCGGCGGAGTTCGTCCGCCTCGCCCGGCGTGAACCCCGCGATGGCGGTGGCAATCTCAATCACCTGTTCCTGAAACAACACCACGCCGTAGGTCTTGCCGAGGATGGGTTCCAGTTTGGGATGAAGATAGCTCACGGGCTCCAGCCCGCGCCGGCGAGCCAAGAACGGATCGACCATATTGCCCTGAATGGGCCCGGGGCGGATGAGCGCCACGCTCGCCACCAGATCCTCGAGGGATTCCGCGCCAAGCCGAACCTGTAGCGCCCGCTGCGCAGGACTCTCCAACTGAAAGACGCCGATGGTGTCCCCGCGGCGAATGGAGGCAAACGTGGCCTCGTCGTCCATGGGGATGCGATCGTAATCGACCGCGCGCGCCGTTCCGAGGCGGAGCGCCCCTTCCACAGCCGCCAGGGTGCGAAGGGACAGGAGGTCGAGCTTGACGAGACCCACGTCCTCCAGAAGCCGCTTGTCGTACGGCGTGATGAGCCATCCCGAGGCCGATGGCTGCAAGCTGGTGACCTTCATCAGCGGCTCCCCGCTGATGACGATGCCGCCGGTGTGCGTGCCGAAGTGGCGGGGGAATCCCGCAATCTGGCGCGAGATGGCCAGCATCCAACGAAACGCGCGCCGATAAGGCTGAAAATCTCGCAGTTCGGGCACCCGCTCCAACGCCTCTTCGATCTCGTCGGCGTGCGTGGACCACGGGATTCGCTTGGCGAGCCTGTCCAGAAGTTCGTCGGGAATCCCGAACACGCGCCCCACCTCGCGCACGGCGGATCTCGCGCGAAACGTCTGATACGTCGCTACTCGCGCCACTCGATCGCGCCCGTAGCGCCGGTACACGTAGTCGATGACCTCGTCCCGGCGATCACTCGCGAAGTCGATGTCGATGTCCGGCCGCTCCGCGCGCTCGCGCGAGAGAAACCGCTCAAAGAGCAGGTGGCGGTTCAGCGCGTCCACATCCGTCAGATAGAGGCAGTACGCGACCACGGAGTCGGCCGCAGAGCCGCGGCCCGCGCAGCGGATGCCGCGAGATCTGGCGTATCGAACGATGTCCCAGACGACGAGGAAGTAATCGGCGTAGCCGAGATCGCGAATGATGGCAAGCTCGTGCTCCAAGCGCATTTGAAGTTCGAGACTCACCCTTCCGTATCGCTCCCGCGCCCCCTGCCACACGAGTTGCTCGAGAAGTTCCACGCCGCCCCGCCCCGACCCATCTCGGTATGCGGGAAACAGCGCCCCATCCGCGGGAAACACGGGTGCACACCGCTCGGCGATCTCGGCCGTCCGCGCCATGGCTCGCGGATCTCGCGCGAACCTGCGCCTCGCTTCAGCCTCGTCGTGCAGGTACCCCAGGCGGTTCAGCGGGCGCTCGGGGTGGGGCGTTTGCAAATCACACCCCACCCGGATGCAGGTGAGCACATCGTGCACCGCGACCTCCTCCGGGCTGGCGGCGCGAACCTCGGTCGCCGCGACGGCGGGCACGCCGGTCGCCTCGGCGAGATCGAGCAAATCTCGCATGCGCCGCGCGCAGCCGGGGAGCCCGTCAAACGTCCACTCGAGGTAAAACCGATCCCCGAACACATCCCGGTATCGCTCCACAAACCGGAGCGCCTCACCGTACGCGCGCCGCGCCAAGGCGCGCTGGACGAATCCCCGCAGCCCGCCGGACAAGACGAGAAGCCCTTCACTCCGCTCGAACAAATCCGCCTCCCGCAGCCTGGGATCCGCGCGATCTCGAGCGTCCACGTGCATGCGCGTGAGCAGCTCGCACAGATGGCGAAACCCCGCCGCATGTTCCGCCAGGACCACAAGCTGCGAGCCGTCCTCCAGGATGAGTTCCGCGCCCGCAATGGGCTTCACGCCGTACGCGGCGGCCAGCCGATGAAATTCGGGCTGACCGGCGATGGTATTGCGATCCGTCAAGGCCAACGCAGGCATGCCCTGCGCGGCCGCCTGCGCGACCAGCGACTCGATGCTCGAGGCCCCGTCGAGAAACGAATAGGGAGAATGACAGTGAAGATGGACAAACATCGCGCTTTCCGCCTCAATCCCAAATGCGATACACGCGCCAGACGCCTTCCTCGCACTCCAAATCCATGCACGCGCCGTCCTCCGTCCACACGCGCACTATCCGCCGATCCCGCCCCGCATTCCACCAGTCGCCCATCTCCCACCATTCATCGAGGATCCACCGAACCTGGTATCTCCGGCCTTCATATCGGAACGAAAGCGGGAGATCCGCCCTCCATTCGAGGACGGCCAAGGGCCTGCGCACCAAGCGGCTCAACGGGCCATCTCGGCGAGAAAGAGCGCCAGGCGGCGTTCGCGAAAATCTGCCGCCATCCCCCGCTGCAACTTTGGCCACCTCGCCATCCACTCATTCCAAGCGTTCGACCGCTCGAGCCGGCTCGCCGAATCGCGCGCCGCAAGCCCGCCGAGCACATTCCCGGGTTCCAACAGGCCCGTCTGCACGGGGCGAAGCTGCGCCACCTCGGTCGCGCACAATTCGACGCCCCAAATCCGATGCGCCTGATGGACCTCCTCCGGCCACGCCATCTGGGCCCACAGCGCATCCGGCCGAGGGGTCGGCTTTGCGATGCGCTTTTCCCAGCGAATCTCACGCGTTTCGGTCCACAAGGCGATGGACAGGGCTTGAACGGCCAGTCCGAATCGAACGAGATGGCCACAAAGCGTTTCCACGCACAGGCGCGCCTGCATCTTCGCCTGTTCCAGAGGCACGCCTTCCGCGTCTCCGCGCCATGAGGCGCTCCACGACTCCGGCGGCCGATCCGCCCGAAGTGTCGCTTTTTCCACGCTTTTCATCCGCCAAAACCGCGCTTGCTCTCCAAACCGGGCGCGCAAAACATCCTCTGGGATCTCATCCAGATCTTTTAGACGGTAGACACCCAGGGAGAAGAGCTCTGCCTTGGCATCGTCGGGGATCCACCACGACGCCGCGATGGGCGCGTGCATCCAGATGGCTTCAGCGCCACTGTTCAGCAAATCCGGCGCCAACGCCAGCGGCTCGGTCCCCAATTTTCGGTACAGCGCCCCCGGCACCCGCTCCTGTCGGGTCCACGCGAGGAGCATACGAGCCTGCCACGGCGTCTTGGCCAGCGCGAACACCACGCGCTGTTCCTCCGTCAATCCCCGGCGAATGTCGCGCGCCATCTGCCTGAGTTCGGCAAGGGGGACCCGCGGCCCGGATAGCTCGACCCAAAAACACCGCTCCTCCGGATGCGTTTCCACCCACGGCGTGTGCGACCACAACACTTGGCGCAAATGCCTCCAGGATGGCGATTCACATGACGCAGGCTCGACATGACAGCCCGGGACGAGGGCCAGCGCTTCCCGCACTGGCATTCCCAGCCGCACCCCCGCCCGCCGAGCGGTGCGAGAGGCATCGATGACGCTGCCCTTTTCCGCGACCAAAAACGGGCCACGGCCTTCGCCCAGCAACCCTTCGCATTCGCCATACAGACTGTACCGCATCCGCTTCACCACCGAACAAATGTTCAACACCCTATTATAGGCTCGCGTGCGCAAAACGCAAACATACGTTCGCATCCAGACCAAAAAGAAAGGGCCCGCCTCACGGGCGAATCCCGGGATTTGTGATGGGACGCATCTTCCCGAGCGGGCGAACCTCCACATCTCGGCACCACACTTCGGGATTCCACGCCCCAAGCGCCCCGCTCGCCTCCCCAAGGTCTCCGCGCCTCGACGCACCCGTTGCACCTGCGATCGCGGCCGTCTCCTCCTGGGCGAGATCGAGCAACCGCTCCACTTCGATCCCGACCATTCGAAAGGCCGCAAGCGGGCTTCGCTCCGCCTCCCCAATCAACACAAGAAGCACCGCCAAGACGTGCGGACACAAGGGATCCGTCTCCTCGCACGTGCAGGTGGACAGCGCCCGCAACCGAGCCAGCGTCTCTCGGGTCGGCACCACCTCCACCTGATGCGCGCACAGAAAGTCCAAGAACGACTCGTCCCACTCCCCCGCGTGATGGGCCGCGAGCCAATCGGGGCGCATCGCGAGCCAGCGCGCCACATCGCGCGCGTGGGGCGCGTAATCCGCCAGCTTGGGCAACCACACGTCGAAGGCGCGCCGCGTGCCGCTCCGCTCGACCACCGCTTTCCACCCGTTCCCGTCCCACGCCTTCCAGCGCACCGCGCCGGACGTCACCAGGCGCGTGGCGGCGCGCAGGTGAGTCGGCGCCGCCTCGGAAAGCACGGGATCCCACCGCGACGCGTAAGGGCCCCGCTTCACGGCTCATCCTCCTCCATCACGCCGGCCGGCTTCAACGCGAACAACTGATACAGCGCCTCGTCGTCGAGCTCCGTCACCCAGTCCTCCGACACGCGGCTCACCACGTCGGACAGCGCCCGCTTCGCCCGCAGCATCTCGTCGATCCGCTCCTCCAGCGTCCCCACGCAGATCATTTTGTGCACTTCCACGCCCCGCAGCTGGCCAATCCGATACGCGCGATCCGTCGCCTGATCTTCCACCGCCGGATTCCACCACCGATCGTAGTGAAACACGTGATTCGCCCGCGTCAGATTCAGGCCCACGCCGCCCGCTCGCAGCGACAGGATGAGCACGGGAGACGGCATTTGCTTGGCTTGATACCGCTCGACGATCTCGCCCCGCACCTTGGCGGACATCCCTCCATGCAGAAACGCCGGCCGAAAGCCCAACGCCTCTTCCACCGCTTGGCAGAGTATCTCGCCCATCTCTCGAAACTGCGTGAACACAAGCGCCGCCTCCCCGCCATCCACGACCACGCGCAGGAGGTCCAAAAGGCTCCGCAGTTTCCCGCTCCGCTTGGCAGACGGCCGCCCACCGGCGATGAGCGCCGGGTGATCGCACACCTGCTTGAGCCGGAGCAACGTGGTGAGAATCGTCCCCCTTCGGGTCATGGCGTTCGAACCGCGCCCGATTTGCTCGAACATCTGATCCACCAGCGCCTGATACATCGCCGCCTGCTCCGCCGTCAGGAGCACGCGCTCCTCCACTTCCCACTTCTCCGGCAGCTCCGGCGCAATCGCCGGGTCGCTCTTGCGCCGGCGCAGAAGGACAGGGCGAAGCAGCCCCTGCAGCTGGCGCATGCGCACACCGCTCAGGTCCCGTCCCTCCGCGATGGAGCCGAACGTCGCGCGAAACCAGCGCAGCGATCCGAGGTATCCTGGATTCAAAAAATCCATCAGCGACCACAGCTCGTCGAGCCGATTTTCCACAGGCGTGCCCGTGAGCGCAACGCGATGACGGCTCGTCAATGCGCGAAGCGCCCGCGCCTGCTGGGTCGAGGCGTTTTTCACCACCTGCGCTTCGTCGATCACGACGCAGTCAAACGCACGCCGGCAAAACGCCTCCCGGTCTCGAAGCAAGGTCCCGTAGGTGGTGATGACGAGATCGGCAGCGCCTGCGAAAGCCCGGTCCAGATTTCGCGCGGGCCCGTGATGCACGTACACCGACAGATCCGGGGCAAACCGCTCGATCTCGGCCTTCCAATTGGCGACGAGCGACGTCGGACAGACGAGGAGATGGGGGCCCGACGCCTCCCCTCGCTCCTTCACCCAAAGCCAGTACGCAATCATCTGCACGGTCTTGCCGAGACCCATGTCATCCGCCAGGCAGCCGCCGATGCCAAGCTTTCTCAACTGAATGAGCCAAGCAAAACCCCGCTCCTGGTAGTGGCGCAGAGCACCTCGAAACGAAACGGGCGGCGGCTCTGGCGCCACGTCCCGGTTGACCGTCCAGACGTCCACCCAGCGGTGATCGGGCGGGACGTCCTCCACCACCTCCATCTTCCCCGGCCCGTCGTGCGCGGCCAGGGCCTGCGCGCGCATCCACTCGAGAGGGCTAACGCTCTCGCCGCGCTTTGGCAACACTTCGATTTGACGGAGAAGATCGGCGAGCGGCACGAGGCGCCACACCCCGTCCACCTGCACGACCGGTGTCTGCTTCTCCACCATCCGCCGAAACGCCTCGGGCGTGAGGGTGCGGTCGTCGATCACGACGGACCAATCGAACCGAGCGACCGCATTCGCGGAGAACCTCGGAACGCCGTCCGCGCTTCGCCCGCCTCCACGGCGAGGCCCGCCGCTGTCCAAACGCTCCAGCCGAACGCGGATCCGGATATCCCGCGCCTCTTCGAGCGCTGGCGTTTCGACGTGAAACGACGCGCGGCGCAACGCGGGAAGTTCCTGCGATAGAAGTCGAACCATCTCATCTGGGTGAAGGACAGCCCGCGCCGGCGCAGGGCCGCTGAGCGCGCGCGCAATGGCGGGGCACAACCGCGCCGCCTCCCGCAATTTCGGCAGAAACCACCGTTCCGGCGCCACGAGCACGTCCCCATGCGCGGCCATTTCCCGGGATGGAGACTGCCAATAAGCCGCAAGCGGAATTCGCTCGCCGGTCCACCGGTGCCGAAGTTCGAAGCGAAGCGCCCACTCTCCACCGAGATCCTCGCTCGGCGGTTCGAGCGAAAAGGCGAGATCATATGCCAGATGCCCGCTGTCGTCGTCGAAGTCCGGGCGCGCCCACCCGGAATCTGCCAGAGCCCGCTCGCACGCCCTGCTCACGATCCAGCCATCCGCCGCGAAACGCGGAGCGCCGACCAGCGCCCGCGCCCATGCAGCCAGCGCCTCACGCTCTCCCCGATACAAGACGCTGTACCCCGTGCCCGCAGACGGCGTGCGCACATCCACCTCCGAGATGCGCCGCCTGAGCTCGCGATCGACGAACTGAATGAAGAGCGCATCCACGGCGGCCGGAGACGGATAGATCTTCGCCAGGGCGCCCCGCGTGGCATACGACACGAGGCGATAGCGAAGCGCAAGCACCGCATCCGAGGTCCAAGCGGGCACCCAGCGCGCCACAAAATACGCTTCGCCGGATGGCAAGCCCACCGCGCCGCCCTGTGCCACCTGGCGAAGCCACAGGGCGACATCCGGTCCCGCCATCCCGTCCCGATGCGCCACCGCCACCACGTCGCCCTTCTCCACGATGACCCGCGCGAGATCAAGCGCCCGCGCCTGCCAGGTGCGCAGGGCGTCTGCCAGGCCAACCTCGCCCCCCGCGCGCTTCTCCATTCGCTCTGGCGCGATTCGATCCATCCACGCGCCCCCGTTCCTGCAATGTCCTGTCTCTTGATCATAACACCTCCCGCAGGACGCCGAAACCCGAGGGTTTCACACATGCCAGCTCGGCGCGAGGCGTAAGATGAAGCAAAGCCTCGTCCACGGAGGCGATTCGATTTGTGGAACAGCATCGCTGAAAACTGCGTGCTCGACTTCTTCGTCTCGATGGGGCTCGTCATCGGTGGCGCACTGTTCGGCGGTCTGGCGGCACTTCTGACTCATCACGATCCACAGGCGGCCATGAACGCGCTCGCTTCCGACCTGAAGGTCTGGGCCATCGTGGCCGCGCTCGGCGGATCGATGGACGTCCTCCGCGTGATCGACCGCGGCGTCTTCGGCCTGCACATCGGCCCCATGATCCGCCAGCTCATTTACCTATTCGCCGCGTTTCTCGGCTGCCACGTGGGCTACATCGTGATCCAGTGGCTGACGGAGGGGCGATCCTCGTCATGAGCCGCGTTCGATCCGCAGTGGCCATCTCGGCACTCTCGTTTCTTGCCGGCCTCCTCGCCGCCACGGTGTACAGCGCCCGCGACCTTCACCGGATGCATATGGAGGTCGACAGCCTCCGCCAGGCCATCGACCAATTGGAGACGGAAAACCAGTTTCTCATCGCGGAGCAATCGGAGCCCGGCAAGCGCACGCTCCGGCGCATCCTCGTCGAATGTCCGCCGAACACGCCGCCCGAGGTCCAGACGGCCATTCGCAGGCAGGCCCTCGCGAGCCTTTCATTCCTCCTGGGAAAGCCCATGCAGCTCCTGTATGACAACCCGTACATGCCCTCGGCTGTGCTCAACGTGCAAGCGATTCCCGTCGGCACGCGGCGCTACCGGCTTCACGTCACAGCGGCTATAATGACGGGGGACACGCTGCACCTGTTCGTTCGAGGAGACCTGCAGGCCGAATGAGAGAGTGAGAGTACTGTGCTGTACAGCGAGATGTCGAAGGAAGAGCTGCGGAAGGAGATGGCCGAGCTTCAGCGGAAAGGCCGAGAGGCCTATGAACGCGAACATTGGAGCGAGTACGAGATCTACATGACCCGCTGGTACCTCGCGAAGAGCTACGAGATCAAGGACGACGTGCACATCGAGATTGGGCGCACCTACCGCATCGCCGAGGAGTACGACCGCCTCACCGTCACCGCCGTCGAAGGCGCCATGGCTTGGGGCATCCGGCAGATGACGGGCGAAACCGCGGCCGTACCCATCGCCCAACTGGAGGAAGCGGACGAGGCGTGAGCGCGTTCACGCCTCGCTCACAGCCTCACACTTCTGCCGAAAGCATCACATCCTCAAGCTGCTTCGGCGCCCGGTTCAGCACCAGCGCCCCATCCTCCGTCGCAATGACCAGATCCTCGATGCGCACGCCGAACTTCCCCGGCAAGTACACCCCCGGCTCGATGCTGAACGCCATCCCCGGCTCCACCGGGCTGTCGTTCGACGCATCCACGTAAGGCGGCTCATGGATGTCCAGGCCCACCCCGTGCCCCGTGCGGTGCGTGAAGTAGGCGCCAAACCCCGCCTCTTCAATCACCCGGCGCGCGGCGCGATCGATCTCGCAGAACTTCACACCCGGCCTCACGGCCGCGATGGCGGCCAGATTCGCTCGCAACACCGCATCGTACGCGGCCGCGAACTCCGCGGGCGGATCGCCCACCACAAAGGTGCGCGTGATATCACTCACATAGCCCTCACAGAAGCCCCCCGTGTCGACGATGACGACATCTCCCGGCGCGATGCGCCGAGCGTTGGGCTCGTGATGCGGCTCCGCGCCTCCCTCGCCAGCGGCCACGATGGGCGGAAACGACATGCCGGGGCTTCCCACCTCCCGCCAAATGCGGGCGAGCGCGTCCGCGAGTTCAAGCTCGGAGACGCCGGGGCGAATGTGGCGCCGGACGAGCTCGACGGCCCGATCCGCCCGACGAGAAGCCTCGGCGAGGAGCTCGATCTCGCGCGCGTCCTTTCGAACCCTCAGGTCCGCAATGGCGGGATCGGCCAATTCAAACGAGCGATGACGCACCTCTCGCATCAGCGGAAGCAAATGGTGAGCGGGAAGGCCGCCGTCCACCGCCACCCTCGAGTCTCCACCAAGCCGGGCCGCAACGAGTGCGTGTGCGTTTTCTCCATCCCGCCACAACTCGTACGGGACGCCCATTCGCTCGATCCCGGCGGCGAACATCTCGTGCGCGATGGCAAGCGCACGGCCATCGTGCGAGATGACGAGGCACGCCAGGCGCTCACCCGCCTCGAGCCGAACCCCCGTGAAATAGTGCCAATTGGCTGGATGCGTGAGGACCGCGTAGGTCCAGCCGCACGCCGAACACGCTTCTGCAAGTCTGGCTCTCCGATGCGCAAAGACGTCCATGTGACTCCCCCTACCTGACTGGCGCGTTCCTTCCATGGGCTCCTTCCATTGTACCGCGACATCCCCGTGCGCGCCTCTTTCGCACATCAAAAAAAGCTCGACCGATCCAGAGATCGGCCGAGCCAGGAAATCGACCTCAAATCACCGCTGCATTGATGTCCTCTTCCACCTGATCATCGTCAAACACGGGCTTGGGCAGCGCCGAATTCACGCCCCAGTAGTAGAGCGCAATGGAAACGATCACGACGATAATCTGATCCCATGGAGACGGGATGGCTTTGATTCCGCCAAACGTGCCGAGATACGAGAGCAAAATCATGACGACGAAGTACGCCACGAGCCACCAGCTGGCGCGAAGTTGGTCGCCAAAGCTCACCACGTCCTTCGGCACAAAGCGCTGGAACACGACATACAGGATAAACATCACCAACATGCAGCCGAGCAGCCAGGAATCCGTGCTCCAGCCGGTCCAGTACACGATGAGCGAGGCGACGATGAACGACAGCGGGCCAATCACGGACATGCCCTTCAGCATGAACGGGCGCTCAAGGTCCGGCGCCGTCCTGCGGAACGCGTGCGCGGAGACCGGGCCCACGACGTACGTCACGACGGTCGCGGCGGAGACGACGTTCACCATGGCGCCCCAGGACGGGAACGGAAGCGTCCAGAAAATCGCCATGATGAAAGCCAGCCACAGCGCGGCGTGCGGGACACCCGTCTTCTCGTCCACATTGCCGAACACGCGGAAGAACGTGCGGTTGCGCGCCCAACCGAAGATGACGCGCGTGGTTGCGGACAGGTAGATGTTCGCCGTGCCCGACGGAGAGATGAACGCGTCGAACAGGATGAGCCATGCAAGCCATGTGAAGCCAAGAACCACGGCGATGTCATGGAACGGCAACTTGAACACGTTGTCGACATTCGCCCAACCCTGCGCGATCTTATCCGCAGGCACCGCGCCAAGGAACGCGATTTGCAACAGCTCGTACAACGCGGCCGACAACACCACAGCCAGGATGATGGCCATGGGCACGTCGCGCTGCGGGCGGCGCGCCTCCGAGGCAAAGCCCACGGACTGCTGGAATCCGAGATACGCAAAGATAATGCCGGACGTGGAAACCGCCGCCTCGATGCCGGAAAAGCCGAATGGCGCAAAACCGTGCGAATGGAAGTTCGCGCCCTTGAACTGCGTGAGGAGCGTGATGACGGTGATCACCGGCACGATGAACTTGAACGCGGTGATCACGGTGTTGGTCTTTCCGAACAGCTTGACGCCGAAGTAGTTGATGGCAAAGAAGATGGCGAGCAGCGCCAACTGGACGAACCAACCCAGCACGGTCGGATTGCTGCTTTGAGGCTGCGTGAGCTGCGGCCACCAAGCCGTCGCGTACTGGCGAGCCGCCTCGACCTCGATACCCGCGACGCTCGAGAACGCGACCAGCGAAGCAAATCCGAGCAGATACCCAATCAGCGGACCATGCGAATACAGCGGATAGCGCACGGAACCGCCCGCGCGAGGAATGGAACCTCCCAGCTCTGCGTAGACCAGGCCCAACAGGATGACCGCAATCGCGCCGATGAGCCAGCTCAGCGTCCCGCCCGGCCCCGCCGTGGACGCGACTCGCGCGGACGCGAACAGCCACCCGGATCCGATGATGGACCCCAGTCCGACGAATGTGAGGTCCATCAGAGAAAGTTGTTTCCGAAGTTTGCCTTGCTGCAAACAGCATCCCCCTAACGTCGTAGTCTCTGCGCTCCAAAATCTCTGCGGCGCTCCTCGACTCACCCTCCGCTCTCATCGCAATGCAGGGCGCATTTTGTTTGATCAAATACGAAAATTCAATGCAAAAGTCCAATCTCGAGCAACTTGCCTTTCACGCGCCCTGCGCGGCGCACACCCCGCGCGCCGTCGTGCAATTCCTCCCAATTCACCTCCCATTTCAAATATGTAAAGTTTTCTTTCAATTCCGCGCCGCCTCGGAGCTATTATATCACCCTGTGTCCGCTTGTCGAACCTCAAGAGCACCTCGAAGCAAAAATTTTTTCGATTCTTGTCGAATTGAAAGCGCTATCCTGAAATTCCGCACTACGAACCATTGAATTCGTTCACACAGCGCTGAAAGAAACTGAACACTTCATGATAGGTTTTCCGACACGCCGAACGCGGGCGCACGCGGCCGGCGAGCTAGCGGGAGATGTGGAACAGGTGAAGCAAGTTGATGCCGCGATCGCCCGCCACAAAGCCCGCGCCGTAGCCGGCGAACGACAGAAAGCCCAGCCAGCAGAGCCACGTGAAAAACGTGAGCCACCCGCGGCCGCGCGCACCCCTGGGCACGCGCAGCCGCCAAGCCCACAGACCTATCGACACGACGAGGCTCGCCGCCGCCACTGCCCACGCCCAATGACTCATGTCGCCTCTCGCCCCACGGCGCCTTGGCGAACCCGCTCATTTCGCAACACGGGCAGAATTCGATTCGGATCGAGCGTGCGCTTCGGGCGATGGGTGGAAGGATCGGCGGGATCGAACTGCTCCAAGTAATCCAACACTTCTTTCGTCACCGCGGTCGGCGTGCTCGCGCCGGACGTCACGGCCACCCGCTTGGCGTTCATCAGCCATTCAGGTCGGATCTCCGTCACGTCTGCCACCCGGTACGCCTTCACGCCGGCGATCTCCTCCGCCACCTGGGCCAGCCGGTTGGAGTTGTTGCTGCGCGGGTCCCCGACGACAATGCACAGATCCGCTTGCCCCGCCTGCTCCGCGACCGCCTGCTGGCGGAGTTGCGTCGCGAGGCAGATCTCATTGTGCACCTCGGCCGTCGGGTATTTCCGGCAGACCATCTCCGTCAGTTCGCGGGTGTCCCACTGGCTCATGGTGGTCTGGTTGGTCACCACAATCCGGTCCGTCGAGAGCGACAGCGCTTCAATGTCTGCCTCGTTTTCCACGAGGTGCACGTGTCCCGGCGCGACGCCCATCGCGCCCTCCGGCTCCGGATGGCCCCGCCGTCCGATGTAGACAATTTCGTACCCTTGCGCCACTTTTTCTCGGATCAATTCGTGCGTTCGGTTGACGTCAGGGCAGGTCGCGTCCAGCACCGTCAGGCCCTTCTCCCGCGCCCTCCGCTTCACCTCCGGCGACACGCCGTGCGCGGTGAAGATGACCGTGCCGCGATCGATCTTCTCGAGCAGCGACAGGCGATCCGCCCCGTCCAGCGTGATCACGCCCTCGCGCGCAAACGCGTCGACCACGTGCTGGTTGTGCACGATCATCCCCAGGATGTAGATGGGCCGCGGCAGGCGCTTGTCTTCCGCCGCCCGTTTGGCGATCACCATCGCGTCCACCACGCCATAACAGTAGCCGCGCGGCGTAATTTTCACGACCTCCATACGCTCGCCCCCTCCCCTCCATCATACCCGAACACCGAGCGCGGGGCACCCTCCCGCGTCCTACCGCCGCCACTCGTGCAACAGTCGTTGCTTCAAATCCCAGAGCGGTTTGGACAAATCCACGTGGTACTCGTGCGGATTCAGATGTCGCCTGACCTCCGACGAGAACGCGGCGAGTTGCTCCTCCACGCGCGCCTGGATCTCGTGTACGGTCGGCAGCTCGTAGACGAGTTCTCCGCCGACGAAGACCGGGCGAAGCAGCTCCTCCATCTCGTAGTTCTGCACCACTTTGCGCTTGTAGGTATGAATTGGGTGAAACAGTTCGAGCGGTTCGGACGGGTCGTACACCTCGTCGTCGAGCGCGATGAGGTCCGCCGTGGCCGATCCGTTCACGTACAGGCGCAGGACCTTCTTTTTCCCGGGATTCGTGATCTTGTTGGGATTTTCGGAGATCTTGATCCTGGGCTCCATCCGATCGCCAAACTGCTGCGCCACGAGCTTGTACACGCACCCGAGCGAAGGGCAGTCTTCGCTCGTGATGAGCCGCGTGCCCACGCCCCAGGCGTCGATCTCGGCCCCCTGCGTCAGCAGATCGCGAATTGTGTACTCGTCGAGATCGCTCGACGCGATGATCTGCACGTCCGCGAGCCCTGCGTCGTTCAACATCTGGCGCGCTCGCTTGGACAAGTAGGCGAGATCGCCGCTATCAATCCGAATGGCCTTCAGGGATTGCCCCGCCGCTTTCATCTCGAGGCCTACGCGGATGGCGTTCGGAACGCCGCTTTTCAGCACGTCGTACGTGTCGACGAGCAGCACAGTGTTATCTGGAAACGCGGCGCGATAGGCCTGAAACGCCTCGTACTCGCTCGGGAAGCTTTGAATCCAGCTGTGCGCCTGCGTGCCCGCCACAGGGATGTGGTAGGACTGCGCCGCGAGCACGTTGCTCGTCGCCACGCAGCCCCCGATGAACGCCGCGCGCGCGCCGAAGATGGCGGCATCCGCGTTCTGCGAACGCCGTAGCCCCATCTCAATCACGGTGCTCCCGGGATGCCTGACGTTGGTCCTCGCCGCCTCGACGATCCGCCTAGCCTTCGTCGCGATGAGGCTCTGATGATTGATGAACGCAAGCACCGCCGACTCAATCAACTGAACCTCTGCGATGGGACCCTCCACGCGCAGGAGCGGCTCGTTCGGAAACACCACCGTGCCCTCCGGCACCGCGTAGACGTCCCCGCGAAACCGGAAGTGGCGCAGATACGAGAGAAAATCCTCGGAAAACATCCCGAGTGACCGCAGATAGGCGAGATCGTCCTCTGAAAACGCGAGGTTGTAGATGTACCACACGACCTGTTCAAGCCCGGCCGCGATGACATAGCCGTTGCCGCAAGGGTTCTTCCGGTAGAACAGGTCGAACACCACGCGGGTCTCGTGGCGGCCGGCCCGAAAGTGGCCGTACATCATCGTCAATTGATACAGGTCCGTGAGCAACGTCAGATGGCGATCGCGGTACACCGGCAACGCTCCTATCTCTTCGACGCGCGCCCTTGCGCGCTCTTTGATATCCATCCCCTCATCCCCATCCTAGGCTCGGCGAATGGCCTTGGTCACTCGGCAAGCCGCGCTCCGAGCGACCGGAGCATCTCGCCATCCGATCCGGCACACACGTCTCGCACGCGAAGCGAATAGGGTTCGCCCTGCATCGACTGAATGACGCCGCCAGCCTCCTGGACGAGCAGCGCCCCCGCCGCGATGTCCCAGGCGTTGAGATCGAATTCCCAAAACACGTCGATGCGGCCGGCGGCCACGTAAGCCAGGTGCAGCGCGGCCGCCCCGAGCGTCCGCAGGCTTTTCACCTCGGCGATCACGTCCGCAGCTCTCTGCATCACGCGCTTTCGGTCGCGGTGGCGGACGGGGAGACCCGTCGCCATGACCGCGCGCCGCAATTCATTCACTCCGGACACCCGCATGCGCTTGCCGGGCCAGGTGTCGGACGGCGCGGCGAGCCATGCGCGAATGTCGTGATCCCCCGCCAGATACGCGCCCTGACCGCGGAGCGCGTAAAACCACTCGCCCCGATAAGGGTCCAGGATGACGCCGACATGAACCTCGCCTCCGCGCACGTACGCGATAGAGACGACGCTCAGCGGCAGTTGATGGACGAAGTTCGTCGTGCCGTCAAGCGGATCCACAATCCAGAGATCCGCGCAGTCGAGGCAATTCATCAGGGCCTGGACCGCCGCTTCCCGCCCGGGCCGGACGCCCTCTTCGCCCAACACGCGGTGTTGCGGAAACGCCTCGGCGAGTGTGCGGCGGATGGCCTCCTCGCAGGCGCGATCGACGTCCGTCACCACGTCCGCCAGCGACGTCTTGGTCTCCACCACCAACTCGGTCCGGTAGCGTCCCATCATGTGATCGCCCGCCGCGCGAGCTGCTCGAAACGCGGCTTGGGCGAGCAAAACGTAAGACGCCTCCACCATGCGTCACAGTCCCTTCTCAGTCGTCGCCCTTGAAGAAGCGCCAATCGAGCTTCGATTGCTCCAACAGGGTCTCAAACGACTCGCTGTCGTCGCGCGGATTGAGAAGCTCTTCGAAGGAAAGCTCCTCCTCCGCGTCCGGCTCGGCACGCCCCGTGCCGGCCTTTTTCGCCGATGAACGTTCGGGCTTTCGAGGCGCCTGTGCATGGGTCTCCTTTGGCTCCAAAGAGGTCTTCAGCGCGAGGAGTTTCTCTGCGACGTCGCCCTTGAGGGCCTCCTCCAATTGCACCGTCGCTCGCTTCGGTGTATCTGGCTCCGCTTGCTGCAGCTGTGTCGATTCGCCGCGCGCATAGGCCGGCTTGTCGAGTCCCTCATCATCCCGTCGTTTCAAGGGTCTCCGTTTCGCCATCGCACATGCCCCCATCCCCAACGAGCTGCCGTGCTCACCGGGCACCGACCCATCTTCGCACGCGCCGACGGGCGCGGGATGAACTTGCCCATCCGATTTGCTACAATACCCGTAGTTTGGTCCGATGACAAGATGAGGAGGCGCATTCCCCTTGCGGACTTTTTTCTGGGTGCTGTTTTGGGTCGCAGTCGTGATCGTCGGCATTGAGACCTTCATTCCCCGGAGCGTCTGACGTGCGCACAAGTTGCGGCGCGATGCTCGTCTCGCCGCGCCGCTTGCGCACCGCACCTGCCGAGCATCTGCTCGCCCCCACGCGGCCACGGCCGCCGCAGACGGACCTTCGCGAACCGCCTCTCCGCTCCGCGCTTCATGGAAAAACTGGCGAACCGCCGTCCGGCGCAGTATACTGGGGATAAGATGGCCTTTTCCACGGGAAGACGGCATGAAGGGGGGCTGCGGAAATGGAGGTCTACCGCTCAGACGCTTGGTCCAACGCTCATTTTCGGGTGAAGGACACGCTGGCGGCTTTGCTCAACGAAATGCGCGATTGCGGCTACAATCCCAGCAACCACATTTCGTATGACGCAGACGAACACCACTTGCTGGTCGATCCTGTTATCCTCCACAAACACCCGTCCATCAAACAGGTCTACCTGGCGTATCTGGACGCGTGCCACGAGCGAGACAAGGCCGTCGAACAAATCCAGCAGTTGCCCAAGCTCGATCTCGGGTTTACCAATTAAACACCAAACCATGAAACACCAAAACGGGACGTGCCGCTTCTACACCTGAAGCGGCACGTCGTCGTGCATGACGTCAGCGAGCGAGAGCTGGTCCAGCGCCCGCGCGATGGCTTTGGTCACCCGCACCCACACGCTGCGCGCGTGGCAGCCGGCGTACAGATCGCAGGACGCGGTGTCGGGATCGGCGTCGTCGACACACGCGATGGGCGCGAGCGAGCCCTCGAGAACCCGCACCAACTCCCCCACGGAAATCTCCTCCGCCGGCCGGCTCAGATGATACCCGCCGTTCACACCCCGGACGCTGGTCACCAAATTGGCCCGGCGCAACTTCGCCATGATCTGATCCAAAAACGGCTCCGGGATGGCCTCCGCCTCCGCGATGGCCCGGAGTGGCACCGGTCGCTCATGCCCCGCCATCCTGGCCAGCGCCACCATGGCCCGGAGCCCGTATTCCGTGCGACTTGAAATTCTCAAGTTATCCCTCCGTTCCGCGTCGAGCGCGGAGGGCGGGATCGACGAAAGAGGTCAGCCCTCGTCGTCAATCCACACTTCTCCGCCGCGCACCTCCACCGGATACGTCTGCAGCGGAATCACGCACGGGAACGCCTTCGGCTCTCCCGTGCGGATATCGAACTTTCCTCCGTGACGCGGGCAGTGCACGATGTGCCCTTCCAGGCGGCCCTCCGTGAGCGACTGGGCCGCGTGCGTGCACACATCCGACGTCGCGTAAAACCCATCCTCGGCGTGGTAAATGGCGACGTCGTCGTAGGGCAACTCGACGCGCTTCATCTCCCCCACGCCGATTTCGGAGACGTTCGCCACCTTGATCCAAGCCATCAGCCGATCGAACCTTCCATCTCCAGTTTGATGAGCCGATTCATCTCGACAGCGTACTCCATCGGCAGCTCGCGCGTGAACGGCTCGATGAAGCCCATGACGATCATGCGCGTCGCTTCTTCCTCCGGAATTCCGCGGCTCATCAGATAGAACAGCTGCTCCTCGCTGACCTTGGACACCGACGCCTCGTGCTCGAGCGTCACGTCGTCGTTCATGATCTCATTGTACGGGATGGTGTCCGACGTCGAGTTGTCGTCGAGGATCAGCGTGTCGCACTTGATATTCGCCTTGGCGCCCTTTGCATTCGGTCCAAAGCTCGCGAGACCGCGGTAGGTCGTCTTGCCGCCGTGTTTGCTGATGGACTTCGACACGATGGTCGAGGTCGTGTTGGGCGCCAGGTGAATCACCTTCGCACCCGCGTCCTGATGCTGGCCGCGGCCGGCCACCGCGATGGACAACACCATCGCCTTCGCGCCCTCTTCCATCATGTAGACCGACGGATACTTCATCGTCAGCTTCGAGCCGATGTTGCCGTCGACCCACTCCATCGTCGCGTTGCGGTACGCCACAGCGCGCTTGGTCACCAGGTTGTAGATGTTCGGTGCCCAGTTCTGAATGGTCGTGTAGCGGCAGCGCGCGCCGCTCTTGACGATGATCTCGACCACCGCGCTGTGCAGCGAGTTGGTGCTGTAGATCGGCGCCGTGCACCCCTCGACGTAGTGGACGAAGCTGTCCTCATCGCAGATGATGAGCGTCCGCTCGAACTGGCCCATGTTCTCGGAGTTGATGCGGAAGTACGCCTGCAGCGGGATCTCGCAGCGAACGCCCTTCGGCACGTAGATGAAGCTGCCGCCGCTCCACACCGCGCTGTTCAGCGCCGCGAACTTGTTGTCCTCCGGCGGGACGACCGTGCCGAAATACTCCTTGAACAACTCCGGGTATTCGCGCAGCGCGCTATCCGTGTCCATGAAGATGACGCCCATCTTCTCGAGATCCTGGCGCATCGAGTGATACACGACCTCCGACTCGTACTGCGCCGAGACACCCGCCAGAAATTTCTGCTCCGCCTCCGGGATGCCGAGGCGATCAAACGTCCGCTTGATCTCCTCCGGGACCTCGTCCCACGAGCGGCCCTTCTTCTCCGTCGGCTTCACGTAGTACGTGATGTCGTCGAAGTTGAGCTCGCTCAGATCGCCGCCCCATGTCGGCATCGGCTTCTGCTGGAAAATCTCAAACGCGCGCAGGCGGAAGTCGGTCATCCAGCCCGGCTCGTTCTTCATCATCGAGATCTGCTCGACGGTCTTGCGCGACAAACCTTTGTCGAGCTTCGCCACGGCGATGTCGGGATCGTGAAATCCATACTGATACTCTTCCATTTCCGGCAACACTTTCGCCATGCTCAATCCCTCCTCACGGTCGATCTCGGCCGCTCCCGGCGGCCCTGGCCCTCACTCGCCGAGCGTCTCTTCTTCGACGTGCCCCCCGGTGGGCACCGACGCGGCCCGTTCCAGCGCCTGCCACGCAAGTGTCGCGCACTTGATGCGGGCCGGGAACTTGTTCACACCCTGCAGCGCCTCGAGCTCCCCCATCTGTTCCAGATCCACGTCCTCGCCGCGCATCATCGCCCGAAACGCGTGGGCGAGATCGACAGCCTCTTCGATGGACTTCCCCTTGATGGCCTCCGTCATCATCGAAGCCGAAGCCATCGAGATGGAGCAGCCGCTGCCGAGAAACCGCACGTCCTTGACAATCCCGTCATCCACCAGCAGCTGCAGGTGGATCTCGTCGCCGCAACTCGGATTGCGCAGATCCACTGAGATGGCGCCCTCGTCGAGCGTCCCCCGATTGCGCGGATGCTGGTAGTGATCCATGATCACCTGGCGGTACAAATCATCCAATTGCATGGCCGAAAAACTCCTTTGCCTCGAGGACGGCATCCACGAGCGCATCGACGTCTTCCTCGGTGTTGTACAGATAGAAACTCGCGCGCGCCGTCGCCGGCACGTTGAAGAGGCGCATGAGCGGCTGCGCGCAATGGTGCCCGGCCCGGATGGCCACGCCCCGCGCGTCGAGCACGGTGGCAAGATCGTGCGGATGCACGCGGCCGAGGTTAAACGTGACGAGGCCCGCGCGCGACTGCCCCGGCGGAGGCCCGAAGATGGTCACGCCGTCGATCTCGGCGAGCCGCTCCACGGCCTTGGCCGCGAGCGCCGCGTCGTGCCGCTCGATCTCCGCCATGCCCACCTTCTCGAGGTAATCCATCGCGGCGGCGAGCCCAATGGCCCCCGCGATGATGGGCGTGCCGCCTTCAAACTTCCACGGCGCCTCTTTCCACGTCGATTCGTACAAATCCACCACGTCGATCATCTCGCCGCCGAAGTACGTCGGCTCCATCTCCGCCAACAGCTCGGCCTTGCCGTACAACACGCCGATGCCCGTCGGCCCGAGCATCTTGTGGCCCGAGAACGCCAGAAAGTCGCAATCCATCGCCACGACGTCGGTCGGCATGTGCGGCACGCTCTGCGCGCCGTCCACCACGATGATGGCCCCATGGCGGTGGGCGATCTCGGCGATCTCCCGCACCGGGTTCACCGTGCCGAGCACGTTCGACACGTGGGCGATGGCCACAATCTTCGTCCGATCCGTCACCGCGGCCTCGACGTCCTCCAACCGAATGGTCCCATCCGGCTGAAGCGGCAAGTAGCGCAGCGTCGCGCCGGTCGCGCGCGCCGCCTGCTGCCACGGGATGAGGTTCGAGTGGTGCTCGCTCGGCGGCAGGACGATTTCGTCGCCTTCGCCGAGCTTTGCCCGCGCATACCCGTGCGCAATCATGTTCAGCGACTCTGTCGTGCCGCGCGTAAAGACGACCTCCTGCGGCGATCTCGCCCCGATGAACCGCGCGACGCGCTCCCGCGCCGCCTCATACGCCTCGGTCGCGCGCGAACCCAGCGTATGCACCCCGCGGTGCACGTTGGAGTTGTCGTGCTCGTAGTATCGACGCAAGGCGTCGATGACCTGGCGCGGCTTCTGCGACGTCGCCGCGTTATCCAAGTACACGAGCCGGTGTCCGTTGATGCGCTCAGACAGAATCGGAAAATCCTTGCGAAGCTCCTCCGCGTTCATCGCGCAAGCTCCCTTTCCACCCTTGCCACGACGAGATCGCGCATCGAATCCGACGGCAGCGCCTCGACCGAATCGCGCAGGTAGCCCCAGATGATCATCTGAACCGCGACGGACTGCGGGATCCCGCGCGACATCAGATAGTACACCTGCAGCGGATCGATCTTGCCGACGCTCGCCGCGTGGCCGCAGCGCTCCACGTCGTTCTCGTCGATGAGCAGCATGGGGATGGCGTCCGCGCGGGCCGTCCCATCCACCATGATCATCCGATCATGCTGCTCGCTGCCCGCGCCGACGGCGCCCTTTTCGATCTGCGTGCGGCTGCGGAAAATGACGTTCGCGCGGTCGCGGAGCGCGCCGTGCATGGAAATCTCGCTCTCCGTGTGGCGCCCCACATGCCGCATGCTCGCCGTGATCTCGACGTGCGCCCGGCCGTGCCCCAAGCCCATGACCCGGGTGAAGCTTCGGCTGCCCTGCCCGACGAGCGCGCTCTCGATCGTTTCAACCGCCTGGCCGTCGGACGTATCCGTGACCACCCAGTCGACCTCGGCATCGTTGTCCGCCTTTGCGCGCCGCGTCACAAAGTGGATGCCGCCCTTGGCCCACTCATCGGCCATGGCGATCTCGACGCGGCTCGCCTGCCCGGCGAACACCTCGAGCACGTGGCTGTTCACCAAGCGCCCTCCGTCGGTCGCAAAGGTGGTCTCCGCGTAGCGCAGCCTCGACAGCGCGTCCGTCACCACCAAGCTTCGCGAGCACGCGCTGAACGGGCGTCCGGTCCAGACGTACACCACCTCGACGGGCTCTTCCAGCTCCGCCCCGCGCGGCACGTGCAAGAACACGCCGCCCGCAAAAAGCGCCATGTTCAAAGCCGTCCACTTCGCCTCGTCCGCAGGCACGATGGTGCCGAAGTGGCGATTCCAGGCCTCCGGGTGCGCCTCGCAGGCCTCGTGAATCGGCAAGAGCTTGACGCCCAGCGCCTTTGCCTGGTCCGCGAGGTGAATGTCACGAACCCAACCGTCGACGACGAGCGCATACGAATGGGCAATCCCGCGCACGTACGCGAGCGCGGGCTCGGGAATCGGAGCCTCGGACGGCTCGAATTCGCCAACCTCCCACTGAACGCGCCGGAGATCCGTCTTCTCAAGGCGAGGCACTTCCAGCGCCTCGTACAGTTTCCATGCCGCGTCCCGCTTCTCCGTCACGGCCTTTGGTTCCTGCAGCGCCTGAGCGACGCGCAGCACTGGATTCAAAGCGGTCACTTCTCCCACGCTGCGTCACCCCCTCAGGCTTCCACTTCGACTGTCTCGTCTTCAATACCGAGTTCCTGTTTCAGCCAATCATAGCCCTTGGCCTCCAGCTCCTCGGCGAGCTTGGCGTCGCCCGATTTGACGATCCGGCCTTGCATCATCACGTGCACCACGTCCGGCACGATGTAATTCAGCAGCCGCTGATAGTGCGTGATGATGAGGAACCCAATGTTGTCCGAGCGCAGCTGATTCACGCCGTTGGCCACGATTTTCAGCGCGTCGATGTCGAGACCGGAGTCGATCTCGTCCAAAATCGCGATGCGAGGCTCGAGCATCGCCATCTGCAGGATCTCGTTTCGCTTCTTCTCACCGCCCGAAAAGCCCTCGTTCAGATACCGTTCCGCAAACGAAGGATCAATGCTCAGCTCCTTCATCTTCTGCACCAGGCGGCGGTGAAACTGAAGCACGGGAATCTCATTGCCCTCACCGCGGCGAGCGTTCAGCGCGGTGCGGATGAAGTTCGCGTTCGACACCCCAGGCACCTCGGCCGGATACTGCATGGCCAGGAACAGTCCCGCTCGCGCGCGCTCGTCCACCGACATCTCGAGGACGTTCTGACCGTCGAGCAAGATCTCCCCTTCTGTCACCTCGTAGTGCGGATGGCCCATGATGGCCGACGCCAGCGTGGACTTTCCCGTACCATTGGGACCCATAATGGCGTGAATTTCTCCTCCGCGGATATGCAGATCAACGCCCTTCAGAATCTCTTTTCCCTCGACCTGGACGTGTAGATTGCGAATCACAAAATCCGGTTTGCTCACACGAACCGACCTCTCTTTTGCGCCACGATCTCGGCCACATATAATGTTGACTTCAGAAGTCATCTTTCGATCCCAAGAGTACCACAACGACAGCAAAAAGCAAGTCGGCGCAGGGCGCCCGCTGCGCGCCCTGCGCAAAGTCGTTTCAACTCAGAACAGATATTTGAACACGAGCTTCGCTTCTTCCGACATCATCTCTTTGTCCCACGGCGGATCGAAGGTCAATTCCACATCGACCTCTTCGACCCCTTCCAGCTCGGACACCTTCTCGATGATCTGCTCCTTGATGTCGTCGAACAGCGGGCAACCCATCGTCGTCAGGGTGACGGTGACTTTGACGCGCTTGCCACCATCCTGAATGTCGATGCCGTACACCATGCCCAGGTTGACGATGTCGATCTGGATCTCGGGGTCAAGCACGTCCATCAAGACCGTGCGCACCTGTTCCTCGGTGACCACACGCATCCCCCCTTCGCTTCATTTTACAGCAAACTGTCGATCGGCGTATACGCGAGCCCCAAGGCATCCGCCACCGCCTGATACGTCACGCGGCCCTTGTACACATTCACGCCGCGCGCAAGCGCCGGATCGTGCCGAAGCGCATCCTCCCGGCCTTGCGCGAGCCGCATCGCGTAGGGCGCTGTGGCGTTGGTCAGCGCGAGCGTCGACGTCCGCGGCACGGCGCCAGGGATGTTGGCCACGGCATAGTGCAGCACGCCGTGCTTCTCGAACACGGGATTCGAATGGGTCGTGATGCGGTCGATGGTCTCGATGGATCCGCCCTGATCGATGGCCACGTCGACGACCACCGCGCCGCGGTTCATGCCCTTGACCATCTCTTCGGTGACGATTTTCGGCGCGCGCGCCCCCGGGATGAGCACGGCACCGATGAGGAGATCCGCGCCCTCGATGTGCTCGCGCAGATTGTACGGGTTCGACATCATCGTGCGCACGCGCCCCTGGAAGAGATCGTCTAGTTCGCGGAGCCGCTTCGGATTGTTGTCGAAGATAGTGACGTCGGCGCCCATGCCAACCGCCACGCGAGCCGCGTTCGTGCCGACGATCCCGCCGCCGACCACAATCACGCGCGCAGGCGGCACACCCGGCACGCCTCCGAGCAACACACCGCGCCCGCCGTGCGCCTTCTCCAAGAAGTGTGCCCCAATCTGAATCGACATGCGCCCTGCCACCTCAGACATGGGGGTCAACAAGGGCAGAGACCGATCCTCGAGTTGGACCGTCTCGTACGCGATGGCCGTGACGCCGGACTCCATCAACGCCCTTGTCAGCTCGGGCTCCGGCGCGAGGTGAAGGTACGTAAATAAAATGAGCCCGGACCGGAAGTAAGAATATTCAACCGGTTGGGGCTCTTTCACCTTCATGACCATGTCTGCCGATCTCCAGACCGTCTCCGCATCTGGCACGATGGTGGCGCCTGCAGAGGTGTAGTCTTCGTCTCGAAAACCGCTTCCTTCTCCCGCCCCCGCCTCAATCCGAACCTCATGCCCTTGATCGACCAGCGCGTGAGCCAAGGCTGGCGTGATGGCCACTCGGTTCTCGTTGTCCTTCAATTCCTTGGGTACCCCAATAATCACCTTGATCCCCCCAGCGAGCCTTGGGACAAGTTGACCTCGTCCATTCCGCATCCAGTGTACTGAGCACGCCTGTGAAACGCAATGGCAGCCAGGAAGCCTTGTGATTTGGCGGAACCCCTTAATCCTGCGGAACCAGCGGCGCATCCAACAGCAGCACATGACACACGCGGCTGAAGAAGTCCGTGCCCTTGGTCGACAGGACGCGAAATTCGACCCGCGCGCGCTCCCCCGGTTTCAGGACGGTAGGCCATGTGACGCCGGGCAGCTCCGGCGTCACGTGAAACAGGAACCGGACAGCCGACGGATCGAAAAAGGTAGCGGACGCCCCTTGCGAGAACCAGATCACGGCCCGCTCGTCGGCGAGATCCACCGTGTGAGATGCGCGATTCACGAGGGTGGCATACACGTCGGCGGACTGCCACGTCGCGCCCTGTCCTCCCGCCACCGGCAGCACCTGAATGTCCTCCACGCCAATCGGCGCCAGCTTCCACACCAGGCTCGCCGATGCGCCTGAGGCGGGGCGGCTATAGAAAAAGCGAAGATGAGGGATCTCCGCGAGAGCCTGCGACGAACCGGTATGCGGCCCGGACGGATGAAAGCCCCAGGTCACCGTCTGCCCAGGCTTCAACGCCTGGGCAGGCGCGTTGACGAAGGTCAGCCAGTTCTCATCGCTCCCGCCCTTCGGCGTGAACCATAGCACGCCCATCACATCGGGCTCAGCCAACGTCCGATTCGAGGTATTTCGTAGTTCTGCCAAGACGCACGAGTCGGGGGGTTCGCCCGGCAAGGTCCCAATGCGGACATCGGACACCTCGATCGGCGCATACGCGAGCCCGAACCCATGGATTACGGTTTCCGTTTGACCGTGAGCGCGAACCGACTGTCTCGCCGTCTCGGTGATCGTGCTGGACGGCAGCGGCGCTTTGGGCCAGGCCACGACTACGCACAGCAAAGCCACCGCCACGCTCGCCACCCAGAGTGTCGCGGAGGCCATCACGCGGTTTCGCCTGCGCGCCGCCCCGCGAACTGGGTTCTTCCCTATGGCAGACGCCGATGCACGGAGCACGCGCGCCTTGAGCTCGTCTCGAAACGGCACCGGCTCGCGTTCTCGATACGCCCGGCGGATTCTCGCTTCCAGCTCGTCATCGTCCCGCGTGGTCAATGCCCATCCCTCCTTGCTCGGCGAGCGCCCGCTCGAGCATCTGCCGCCCCCGGTGCAGGCGCGTCCTCACGGTCTCGTCGCGGATGCCGAGGACCTCTGCGACTTCGTGCGTCGTGAGATCGTTTCCGTAATACAGCTCCATCACCTCGCGGTACGTTTGCGGCAACGCCCGAATCGCTCGCCATACGGCATCGCGGGCCAACTTGTCCGCCACCACATCGGCCGGATCGCGCGGTTCAATTTCGCGCGCGAAGGCCTCGCCTTCGTCGGCGAACTCGCGCCGTTCCGCGCCGGATCGCAGGACATCTCGCGCGCGATTCGCGGTGATGGACAACAGCCACGTCTTGATGGACGAGTGGCCCTGAAATTCTCCGTAGTGCTGCCACGCGCGCAGGAACACATCCTGTGCGATGTCTTCAGCCTTATGAAAATTGTGGACATAGGAGTACGCCAGCCGGATCACGTCGCCGCCATACAACTCCATCCATTCGGCGAGCAGCGCCGCGTCGTCTGCCGGCGTGTCGTTGCGACGCGCGTGCCTCATGCTTCAACCCCTTTAAATCTGGGTCCAAAATGTAGACGAACGAAAGCTCGGACGTGTGACAGCGCTGCGTGACCCGGCAACTGGCGAAGAGTCGGGATGGATGCGATGCCCGAAGGCCCCGCCGTGCATCCCGCGCGCTTTCATGGTACACTGACGAACGACAATCGTCCGCCATGGCGAGGAGGAACGTATGTATTCCGCTGTCCGATCCATCCTGTTTCGCCTGTCGGCGGAGCGGGCACACGAATGGACGCTGGCCGCGCTCGGCCTCGTCCCGGCCGCCGCAGGGTGGTTTGGCCCGCGCGTCCAGGCGTCTGAACGCCTTGCGCAGACGGTGCTCGGGCTTTCGTTTCCGCACCCCATCGGCCTCGCCGCAGGGCTCGACAAGAACGGCGTCGCCATTCCGGCCTGGTACCGCATGGGATTCTCGTTTGCAGAAATTGGCACCGTGACGCCAAGGCCGCAACCCGGCAACCCGAAGCCGCGCCTGTTCCGGCTGATTGAGGACGAGGCACTCATCAACCGAATGGGTTTTAACAATGACGGAGCTCGTGCCGTCGCCAGGCGCCTGGCTAGGGTGCGGCAAGCTGGCACAGGCGGCATTCTGGGGATCAATATCGGAAAGAACAAAGACACCCCGAACGACTCTGCGCACGAGGACTATCGAGCTGCGCTCGACGAGCTGGCTCCTTTGGCCGATTACGTGACCATCAACGTCAGTTCGCCGAACACGCCGGGCCTGCGCGATCTCCAGTCGGAGTCCTTCATCCTCGAGCTGCTTCAAGCCGTCGAGCCCATACGCGCCCGCTATCGCCTGCCGGTTTGGATCAAGGTGGCCCCGGATCTGCCAAACGACGAGATCGCGCGCATCGTGGAGGCCTTGGCCGCCTCGCCGTTTCGCGAACACCTGGGACTCATCTGCACGAACACGACCGTCCGACGGCCGCCGCTTTCCGGTCCGTACCGAGGTGAGGCGGGGGGCTTGAGCGGACGCCCGCTGGCCGCCCGATCCACCGAGGTCGTGCGCATCGCAGCGCGAGCGGCACAGGGGCGGATGCCCATCATGGCATCCGGCGGCGTGTTCAGCCCACAGGACGCCTACGAGAAGATCCGAAGCGGGGCATCACTCGTACAGATCTACACGGCCCTCATCTATCGGGGCCCCACCGTGGTAGGCGATCTCGTCCGCGGGCTGGATGCCCTCCTCGCCCGCGACGGATTCCGCAGCATCGCGGATGCGGTGGGGGTGGACGTGAGAGACTGAGCGGCGCGAGGGTGCGGGGAGGCGATCCCCGCACGCATGCGTCAGATGCCGACGATGTGGTATCCGCCGTCGACGTGAATGACTTCGCCCGTCACGCCGCGGGCGAGATCGCTCAAGAGAAACGCCGTCACGTCGCCCACCTCTTCGGCGGTGACATTTCGCTTGAGCGGCGCGCGCTCCTCGACGGCGTGCAATACGTCGTTGAAACCGCGGACGCCCTTGGCCGCCAGCGTGCGAATGGGTCCTGCCGAGATGGCGTTCACCCGGATAGCGCTCGGGCCGAGATCGCGCGCCAAGTACCGCACCGAAGCCTCGAGCGCGGCCTTCGCCACGCCCATCACGTTGTAATTGGGGACCGCTCGCTCGGCACCCAGATAGCTCATGGTGACGATGCTGCCCCCTCGTTTCATGAGCGGGCGCACCGCGCGCGCAGCCGCAACCAGGCTGTAGGCGCTCGTCTCGAGCGCGAGATCAAAGCCCTCGCGCGGTGTATCGACAAACTCGCCCTGCAGATCCTCGACGCGCGCATGCGCGATGGAGTGCACGAGCCCGTCAATGCAGTCCGTCTCGCGCGCAATCTTCGCGAATGCCTCCTCGATGGAAGCCTCGTCTTGCACGTCACACTGCACGATGAGCGGCATCTCATCCCCAAACGCATCCTGGCAAAGGCGCTCTAACTCGCGTCCTGCGCGGTCGCTTCGATAGGTGAAGATGAGCTTTCCGCCCAACCTGCGGACCGATTCGGCCACCGCCCAAGCGATGGATCGGCGGTTGGCCACGCCCATGACGGCGATGGTCTTGCCTTCCAGAAGGTGCAACCTCATCTCCCTTTCCAGTTACGACGTCTCCATTCATGTATACCATCCCTGCCTGCGCCCCGTAAACCAGACGCGCACCATGCCAGCAGCGGATGGAGATCCTCAGATTTCCTCCTCATCTGGAATTGTGGACGGACATGCGCTACAATGGGAGCGGATCATGAAAATTCGTAAGGAGGTTGAGCTGCGAATGCCACATCAACTCCCACCGCTTCCCTATGCGTATGACGCGCTGGAACCGCACATCGACGCGGCGACCATGAACGTTCACTACAATGGCCACCACGCGGCGTACGTCAACAACCTGAACAAGGCGCTCGAGGGCCATCCGGATCTGGAATCGAAGACCGTGGAACAGCTCATCAGCAACCTGGATGCCGTTCCGGAGAATATCCGCACCGCGGTTCGCAACAACGGCGGCGGACACGCCAATCACAGCTTGTTCTGGCCGCTCCTCTCGCCAAACGGCGGCGGCGAGCCGACCGGCAAGCTGGCGGATGCCATCCGGGACACGTTCGGGAGCTTTGAGGCGTTCAAGGAGCAGTTCACGCAGGTGGCCACGGCTCGCTTTGGAAGCGGCTGGGCTTGGCTCGTCCTCGACAACGGCAAACTCGCCCTGATGAGCACGGCAAACCAGGACAACCCGCTCATGGAGGGCAAGAAGCCCATCCTGGGCCTCGACGTGTGGGAGCACGCGTACTACCTCAAGTACCAGAACCGCCGTCCGGAATACATCAAGGCCTGGTGGAACGTCGTGAACTGGGATCAGGCCAACAAGAACTACGAGGCTGCGCTGAACGGCTGAGGCGCTATGCCGAGGGGCTTTCCCTCAGCGCATCCGCACGTTTAGAAACGCCCCTAGGTCCGTCGCGCATAAACCCTTATTTGTCGAGATGGCACGCTCAAGCTGAAATGCGCGCCGGAGGTCGAGATTCTGACCTCCGGCGGCAATGCTTGCAGCGTGCCTTTGCCCATTCATCATGCGTTTCGGCAAGTGAGAGCCCGCCCCATTGGGGAGCACATCCACGATTCGTCGGACTCTGCCTCCCTTGCCCATGGACGGGTATGCATAGTCCCCCTCGACATGGAACATCCTACCATATAGCGTTCTCGACAGGGGGATTTCGATGCCACTGCTCACGTTGCTCAAGCACGCGCACGTCTACGCGCCGGACGATCTCGGCATCAGGGACATCCTCATCGCCGGTCGCCAGATCGTCGCTATCGAACGCGACCTCCACCTCGCCGGGAACGTGCATATGGACGTGATCGAGCTCGACGGCCGCCCCACGTTCCCAGGACTCATCGATCAGCACGTCCACATGGCGGGCGGTGGCGGCGAAGGTGGGTTCCACTACCGGACACCCGAGATCTCGCTTTCCCACGTCACGGCCGCAGGCGTCACCACGGCCGTCGGCGTGCTAGGAACCGACGGTGTCACGAGGAGCACCCGCGAGCTTCTCGCGAAGGCCTTCGCGCTCGACTTCGAAGGCATCACCACCTATATCTACAGCGGCGCCTATCAGGTCCCCACCCGGACGCTGACGGGCATGCCGAGATCGGACCTCGTCCTGATTGAAAAGGTCATCGGCGTCGGAGAGATCGCCATCGCCGACTCGCGATCCAGCCACCCCGATGAGAACGAGATCGCCGAATTGGTCTCAGAAGCGTACGTGGGAGGGCTCCTGGCGGGCAAGGCGGGCGTGGTCCACTTTCATATGGGCGACGAAGACGATCACCTGGACCTCTTGATCCGCGTGGCCCAGCGCACCGGCTTACCTCGTACGACGTTCGTGCCGACGCACCTCAATCGAAACCCGGGGCTTTTGGAGGCGAGCATCGAATGGGGCAAGCGGTACGGGATGTGCGACATCACGAGCGGCATTCGGCCCGACGCGCACGATCACGTCTCCGTCAAACCTTCGAAAGCCATCGTCAAACTCCTCGACGGCGGTGTGGAACCGCATGTCATCACCATGAGTTCGGATTCAAACGGCTCGTCGCCCATCTTTGACGAGCGAGGCAAGCTCGTGGCCATGGGGATTGGCAGCATCGCGACGCTGTGGGAAGAAACGGTCGATCTCATCCGGGAGGAGCATCTCCCCATTTCGCTCGCCGTCTCGTTCGCGACGGCAAACGTTGCCCGGCTGCTGAAGCTTCGGCACAAGGGTCGGCTCAAGGCCGGCTGCGACGCCGACCTGATCGTGTGCGACCATCAATTTCGGATCGAGCGCGTCTACGCAAAGGGAAGGCTCATGGTGGAAGGCGGAAAACCCGTGGTGTTTGGCACCTTTGAGGACGCGGGTCGCGTGCCGGGATCGCCCGGTTCCAAATCCGAATCGGGCCACGCCGGGGAACGCGTGGAGCGCGCAGCGCTCGGGCCGTCGTCCGAGGACGAGGACGACTTTCCCGATCGCGACGAGCGCCAGGAGCGCTCCCGCAGGCGCCATTTCTGTTGCTGAGGGGGCGGAATGGGTGCGCGCGATCACACGCCGAGGCGAATGAGGTGCAGCACCTCTTCGCGCAACCGCGCGTCCTCGTCGTACTTGCCGCGCGCGGCGATGGTCGTCGTCCGGCTTCCTGGTTTGCGAATGCCGCGCATGCTCATGCACAAATGTTCCGCGTCGATCACGACGAGCACGCCTTCGGCCTGGAGCGCCTCCGACAAGGCATCCGCGATCTCATTCGTCATGCGCTCCTGCACTTGGGGCTTCTTGGCCACGACGTCCACGAGCCTAGCGAGCTTGGACAGCCCTGTCACAACGTTGTTGTGGGGAAGATAGGCCACGTGCGCCGTTCCGAAAAAGGGAAGCAGGTGGTGCTCACACATCGAGTAGAAGGGGATGTCCCGCACCAACACCACTTCGCCGTGTTCGACGTGGAACCGAGCCGACAACTCTTCCCGGGGATCTCGATGCAGCCCAGCAAAGATCTCCTCGTACATTCTGGCCACCCGGGCGGGCGTGTCCACGAGACCCTCCCGATCCGGGTCTTCTCCGATGGCCTCCAGGATCATGCGGACCGCCTGTTCAATCCGCGCCGTATCCATCGGCTTGTCCACGTGCAAAGACGCGTGCGCGCGCTCCGAGTCCACGCGAGATGTCGCCACACCTTTTCCTCCTCAAAGTCGCCGCCCGAGACGCCCTCGGCCCGCCGTCAGGCGGGCGGGCAATCGACACCACTGTCGCGAAACTGAACGGTATTGTACAATCCGCCCCACGTCTTCACCTGGTTGACGTAGGAAGCGGCTGGGCAGCCGGCGTAGTACGCGATATAGCCGCGGATGTTTGTGCCGTTCACCATGGGGCGATTGCCCTCGATCGGCGCGATGGCGATGAAGCACGGCAACTCGACCGCCTGGAGGTCATACGTCACGTACTGCCACTGATTGACGTAGAAGGCTGGCTGCAGCCGCGCCGAGACGCTTTTGACGCCTGCGACAAACCCCTGGATGAACGACTGGAACTCCGCCGCCGTTGACGCAGGATTATTGTATCCCTCCGGATCCAAAATCACAAAGTCGGGCCTTCGCGAACCGGGATACGCCTCCACCTGCGACGCTGCGTAGGCGCCGGCCGTGTAGCCGGCCTCGTAGAACGTCGTGCCAGCTTGCGGCCAGCTGACCGTCCAAAACGAGAGCCACCACGCCGAATGATGGGTCGCGGCAAACGCCCGCGCAATGTTCACGTCGGGCTGCGACGCGATGACCCGCGTGTACGGAGCGGTCTCCGTGCCGAGCCCCGCCGTGGTGGCCACGCCAGGCCAGCCCTGTTGAAACGCCTGAAGGACCTCCTGCTCGGTCGCAAACGCGGCGTAGAGACCGACCGATGGCGTGGACACGCTGGGAGACGGATCGGCCGCTTGCGAAACCGAGACGCCCACGACATGCGGGGAGCTTCCCGTCACGCACACGCGCTGCGGCACCTCTTGCGCTGGCAGCGAGGTATAGCCGCGGGGAAACGCGCCATGCACGGCGTAGTACGACAACATCACGGCCAGCGTGAGGCTGTCGAGGGCCGTGTACCCTGCGGCGTTGACAAACGCGTTGGCTCGGGCCGTCTGCACCCCCTGCCCCACGGGCTCCTGGACAAACGGCGTGTGCCCCGCGGGCATGGCCGCTGGATTGGACCAGCCGCAGGGGTTGTAGTAGAGGGCGTACAAGGCCGCGCCCCCGACCGCGATGACGAGCGTCGTGGCGTCCGCGCATTTGGACCACGCCGTTTGGAAATCACCGGTACATTGGCTGTACGGGATACCCGCCACGTCGGCAGCTGCGTAACATTTGACGAGATCGCCCTGCGTCGCGGCGTACAAAAGCACCTGTTCGGGCCGTACGGTCACGTTCTCCTCTCCTCAAGCACAAAATGCGGCAAACACCCACTCGTTTTGTGCGACGTCAGCATGAAATGGAGTTGCGATGGTTCATTGTATGCCGACGTCCCCGCCGCTTGCGGGCGCTGGCCAAGGAGTTGATGAGCGTGATCGTGCTGCATTTGGGCGACTCCATTGCGTCCGGAGAAGGCGCATCTCGGCCGTTTTGCGCCTACCCTCAGGTCGCATCGCGCGCGCTTGCGGCCGAGATGCGGTCGGCGGTGGAGACGCGCGTGATGGCGGAACCGGGATGGACCAGCGCGGAGCTCGCCGCTTGCGTGACGGCTGACCCCGCTGTGCTCGCGTGCGCGGATGCAGCCGCCGTTCTCGTCGGCGGCGATGACCTCATTCAGGCGGCCGTCACCTCGCGCTCAGAAAGCCACCTGCGCCGACAGCTCAGCGCCGCCTACCGGCGCTATGCGCGCGATCTCGCCTCCATCGCGGGCACCTGCCGGCGCCTCGGCGTGCCGCTTGTGTGCTGCACGATGTACAATCCGTTTCCGCGCTCTGCTCTCGCCGCGCTTGCCATTCGAGGCCTCAACGACGTGACGACCCGAGTGGCGACTCGCCTCGGCGCACCCGTCGCGCCGGTCGACGCCTGGGTTGCCGGCCGCGAGCCGCTTGTCATCGCGGGCTACCGAACCGGCCGCGTCGAGGATGTGCTGGCGCGCGGTCGAGCGCCGGTGCATCCCAACGATCTCGGCCACGAGATCATCGGACGTGGACTGGCCGCGTACATCTCACACCTCGCGGCGATGCGACATAGGCTAGGAAGCACGGCCGTTTGGCACAGTCGGAGGTGAGTCCCGTTGTTCAAGCTGTCTCTCTTCTCCGGATCGGCCGACGACTTTGTGTTGGCGTCGAGCTTTTCCAGCCAGTCGTTTCCTCAGCCGCTATCCAAAGAGGACGAAGCCAAATACTTTGAGCTCTGGCGAAAATATCGCGACAAACAGGCGCACGATATCCTCGTCGAACGTAACCTCCGCCTGGTTGCTCACGTCGCCAACGTGTCGTCGACGCCGCCACGCGGATGTTCGTCGCTCGCCCGCGCCACGAGCGTGAGGACGATCTCGTTGCCCGAGGCGTCCATTTCGACGCGCGACACCAGCGCATCGAGCCACAGCCTCCGGAGCTCGATGTCGTCATGCATCTCAAGCAGCTGCCACAGCGCCTCCCGCCTATCCACCTCGTGTCGCCGTGCGTGGCAGATGCGGCACGCCTGGGACCAGCCCTCTCGCAGGCGCCGCGCCGCGTCCTCCATCGCGCGGAGCGCCGCGCTTTGGTCCAAGTGTCCGCGCAGATAGAGTTCCCTCGCGCGATCACGCCTTTCCACCGCGGCGCGCATCTCTCGGCGAAGGCGAGCCATCTCGTCCGTCAGCGAGACCGTTCCACTCAAGCCGGCCATCCACTCGCCCTTCATCCAGCCGCGCATGTACCGCACCAGCTCGCGCCACACCGCCTGCTCAACGTCTTGGGCGGGCACTCGCACGCAGCGATACGCGCATGGGTCCTGTCCCCGTTCCGCCGGCGGGCGCCGAAACTTGCGCACCATCCCGCTCGCCGTTCGACATGCCTCGTGACGCCAAGCGCGTTGACAGTGGGCGCACACGAGATGGCCCGACAAGAACGTGTGCCTCGACGTCGAACCTCCTCGCCGACCGCCCTGCTTGCGCCGGGCGACCGAGCGCGCGAGGTCCGCATCGATCACGGCTGGCACGGACACGGCGATCCATTCGCCGGGCTCGCGCACGGACACCACCTGGCGGCCTCGGCCTCGGCGCGGGCCGCGCACGCCTTGGCGCTTGCGCGTGCGGCGGCGGTTGTAGTACCAGGTGCCTTGGTAGAGCGGGTTGTCGAGGATCCTCGCCACCGTGCTGTGATGCCAGCGCGCCGACTGGCGCGTCTTGGTCGGAATCCCCATCGCGTCGAGCCGTTCGGCGATGGCGCGAAGGCTCATGCCGTCGATCCCGTACCATCGGTAGATGAGTCGGACGATCTCGGCCTCCTCCGGAACCACGGCGTATCGCCCGTCCTCATACCGGTAGCCGTACGGATCGACCCCGGAAGGCATCACCCGCCCGCCCCGAACCGCCCGCAGCTTGCCGGCCAGCGTGCGCCGCCGAATTTGGCGCAGCTCGTACTCGGCAATGCTCGCGATGACGTGAAAGAGAAGCATCGCCTCGTCGGACTCATCCCAGTTGGGCACGTCGACAAAGTGGAGCTTGACCCCGCACGCGGACAGCTCGCGCACCACGATGGCCTTGTCGGCCACGTTGCGCGACAGGCGGTCGGGGTGCTTGACGACGACGCGGTCGACCAAGCCATGCCGCGCGTCATCCAGGAGCCGCATGAGCTCCGGCCGGTCCATATCCTCGCCCGACCCGCCCGCTTCCTCGTAAAGGCGGATGTCGGACGGAGCCACCCCGAGGGAAAGGGCGTATTGCAGGCACGCTTCCCGCTGGACGTCAAGCCCGTGTCCGGCCTGCGCCTGGTGTTCCGTCGACACCCGCGTGTAGATGGCCGTCCACATCACGCGTCACCCTTGCACGTGGACCCGCGAATTCCCGCGTGTTCGAGCTTGTCGGACAACGACAGCCACGTTTGCGCCCACAGGCGCGCAAGTCGAGCGGAGTCCGGCTCGCCTGCCGCCCCGCGCCAGATCACGCGAACAGGCCGCTGCACGAAGAACACCCCCCATTCGCATGTATGCGGATGGGGAGATGTCCTACGACAGCGGCCTGCGGCAGCGCAAGGTCAGCGCTCGGCGCGGTCTCGTTTGGCATTTGAAGCTGGCCCGTGCATCTTTTTGCGCTCCCATCTGCGGAACGCAATGACGAGCGCGACGAGAACGGCGGCAAGGATGGCGGCAAGCCACAGGTGATGCTTGAGAAACGGCCAGTATCGGCTGACCTCCATCCCGATGTACTTCCCGGCGATGATGAAGGCGCCCGACCACACGATGGCCGCGATCGTGTTGACGGTGAAAAACTTGGCCGGATTCATGCGGTTGATGCCCGCCAGATAGGGCACGATGATGCGGACGCCGGCGATGAACTTGGCGATGAAGATCACGGCCAGTTCATAGCGCTGAAAACGCTCATTGACCATGTCGAGCTTTTGGTCCGTGATCCCGACATACTTGCCGAAGTACAGGACCACGGGCCGCCCCAGAAACCACCCGATGAAAAACGCCACGGCCGAACCGAGGAGGTTGCCAAGACACCCCATCAACCAAAGCGGGACGAGGTGAAACACGCCTTTGGACCACTCGATGCCGGCGAGGGTCAGCGTGGTCTCCGCCGGAAACGGGAATCCAATGGCCTCGACGAAGATGATGAAGAAGACACCTGCATAACCGTAATGTTGGATGATCTCCTGAAAATGCACGCCCTCGCCTCCACGAAGGCCCACCGCGGCGATGTCGACAACACCAAGAAGTTCGATACGTCCGGGATCGATCAGGATGACCTGATTTCCATCGGCACGGTTGGCTTGATCAAAGCTGTAGATACCTATCAACCGTCGAAAGGGACCAAGTTTGCCACCTACGCCGCGCGCTGCATCCAGAACGAGATTCTGATGCAGCTTCGCGCCCAGCGCAAGTCGCGCAAGGACGTGTCGCTGTACAGCCCCATCGGGACGGATAAGGAGGGGAACGAGATCACCATCGGCGACATTCTGTTTTCCGAGAGCGATTCCACGGAGGACGAGGTGTCGCGCCGAATGGAACTCAACACCATGCGCCAATTGCTCGACGTCCTGGACGAGCGCGAGCGCAAGGTCATCGAGCTGAGATTTGGCCTCGCCGACGGGCGAGAATGGACCCAGAACGAAGTGGCCGACTCGCTCGACATCTCCCGCTCCTACGTGTCCCGGTTGGAAAAGCGGGCGCTACTGAAGATGTTTCACCAGTCGCACGTCGCCAAGGAGCGCAAGCAGGCCATCCGCAACGCTCGCCTGCATTCGTGACTCCAGTCCTAAGGACGGGCCAGGTGGCCGTTCGGTTCACGGATTCTGCCCGGACGGCCACGTCCCGAGCGTGACGCGAACGTGCAGCGTCCTCCCGCCGCGCAGCACCGTGAGAACCACGGTCTGACCAGGTTCGTCCTCGTTGATGTACTGCGTCAGCTGCTCGATGCTCGCCACAGGCTTGCCGTCGATCCCGACGATGATATCGCCGTTCCCCTTGAGCGCCGCGTACGGATTGGCCGACTCGCTCAGGCTGTTGAGTTTCGCCGCGTTGGAATCCCCGCGCAGGCCGGCCTTCGCCGCGGGGCCGCCCCGGGTCACCTCTGTCACGTAGACCCCCGACGACACGGGCAGGTGCAGCGCCGCCTGCATCAGGCTGTCGATGTCCATGCCTTCGATGCCAAGCCACGCGTGCGCCACGGGCTTGCCCGCGAGCAATTCCGGCTCCAATTGGATGAAGCGATCAATCGGAATGGCAAACCCGATGCCGATGGACCCCTCGATCGGGCTCTCAATCAGGGTGTTGATCCCGACCACCTGTCCGGCCGCGTTCAAGAGCGGCCCGCCGGAATTGCCCGGGTTGAGCGGTGCGTCGGTCTGGATCATCCCGTTCATCACGTGGCCGTTCGACTCCGACATGGAGCGATTCAGCCCGCTCACGATGCCCGAACTCACGCTGGAGGTCAGCTCAAACGGATTGCCAATGGCGATCACGAGGCTGCCGGGCTGGAGAGATTTGACTGACCCAAGCGGCAGCGGCTGCAGCGACTTCGGCGCAGGAATGCGCACGATGGCGAGGTCGTCGAGTTGGTCCGCGTCGATCACGCGCCCCACGAACTGCCGGTTGTCGCCAGACACCTGCACCGTGGTGGCGGAGCCCACGACGTGCGCGTTGGTCAAGAGATCCCCGTTGTGATCGATCAGGAAGCCGGTGCCGATATCCTCCTCCGCGTTGCTCGACGAGGGTTTTCCTCCGGACACCGCGGTGATGGTAAAGATACTGTTTTTGACGCGATTGTAGATCTGCGTCACGATGGTCGTATCGTCGACGCCAGGAATGGGGGTGAGCGCCCCGGATGTGCTCGTGGTGTTGCCCGTCTGAGGAGGAATGTACTCCACGGTCGTCTGCGAATGACCGCGCGTGAGCGCAGCGCCCGTCCAGATGCCGAGGATGTAACTGATTGCGACAAGCGCGGTACCGCCTGCGAGCCACACGCTCCATCGCCGGTTCCCGCTCGGCCAGTCCTCGTATTCCCAACGTCGACGCCGCATGCACAATCTCCCCTTTGGCAGGCCTTCTCGCTACACCATTCTAACCATCCGCCTCGCGCGCGACAAACCGAATGTTCAAACGGCAGCCCCTGCGGCGGACCGGAGCGACGCGAGGACGGCCGCGAGCCGATCCCGTTCCGCCGGATCCACCGGTTGGTCCAGGGCGGCGGCCAAGGCGTCGAGGGACGTGACGAGATCGGCGTAAAACGCGCGCAGCGACTCCGCCAGGGCGGCTTCGGCGCGCTTGGCCACGCGACCTCCGCTCTCTTCCAGCTTCCTTTTCACCTGATCCATCACGGCGAGCATGGCCGCGTCCATCATCGCCGTCTGTCCGCCCTCCTCGAAAAACTGCTTCGGCGAGCGGAAGTGACGGAAGTGCGGCGCAAGCACACCCTCGTCAAACGAGATGACTTCGTCGGCCGTCGCAAGGTCGAGGGAGACGTCCGGCTCCCGCACGGGAACGGCGTGGACAGGCCAGCCCTCCGCGAGCCGAGCGGCCTCTTGGCCGGCCGCCTTCGCGGCCAGTTGCTCCGCGCGAAGCGCGAACGTCCGAAGCTCAATCTCGAGCCGGCGGCTCAAGGTCTCCGCGAATTCGCGCGCGGCTTCGCGGAGCTTGTCCTGCGGATTGCCAAGGCGGAACCGGCCAGGGTGAAACGCCTCCCGGAACATATCGCGATACGCGAACCGCACGCGTTCCCCCGCGTGAAAGAGCAGTTCCTCGAGCTCCCTTGCGAGCGGAGGCAAAGCCCGCGCCTCGACGGAAGATGCCGCCTCTTCGACCAGCCCGCGAGCGCGCGCGATTTGCGCCCGCTCCGCGTCGCGCGCCGCTTGATCGGCGGTGAGCGCGATGGTCAGCTTCTCGAGGAGAGCTTCGACGTCGCGCACCAGAGCCTGGCGCGTGCGCTCGACGAGGTCCAGAGCCAGCCTGTCCGCCTCGCGCGCGCAGAAGTCCGTCAAATCCGCCTCGAGCGCGGCCAGGCCCGCGCGGCGCTCGAGGTCCATCACGGCATCTCGGGTCGGCTCAAAATCGGGGCGCCCCAGGCGAGCGCGCGCCATCTCCAGCGCCAGCTCGTCATGCGGATTGGTCGCGAGCACCCGAGCCGCGAGGGCGAGCTGCGCCGAAACGGGGTACACCCTCGGCTCGCGGACGCCGAGCTTGCGCTCGTCCTGGCTGACCCGCTCGAGCACGGCCGCAAGCTCCTCCTCGCTCTCGGCGAGATCGACCGCGTTCACGACGGAAAAGAGCTTGTTGGTCCCCGCGACGTCCTGCACCCCCGACAGCTGCAGCAGAAACTCTCGATCCGCCTGACTGAACGCGTGCGTGTAGTACATGACGAAGACGATCGCGTCCGCCTCGCGCATGTATTGGAACGCCACGTTCGTGTGGCGGCGGTGGATGGAGTCCACGCCGGGCGTGTCCACGAAGATGAAGCCGCACTCGCCGAGGCGGGAGTCCGCCCATACGTCCACCTGGCTGACGTACGCCGCCCGCTTCTCGTCGGCGGAAAAGTCGCGGAGTTCCTCCAGCGAAACCTCCCACTGCTCGCCCATACGAGGCCCCATCTCCGGGTAGCCCTCGGCGAGCGCCTTCAAGAAGCGAACGTGTCGCCGCAGGTGAATCGGAAACTTGGCGGGCGAGAGCCCCGACGCGAGCCGAACGGCGTCGTCGAGATCGGACGCCCGCTGACCCAGCGCGTCCAACAGGGCGCGCACGTCCTGCCACAGTTCGTCTCGGGACTTCGCCGTAATCCGCACGGATGCCCGGCCGCCGTCCGCGGGGCGAACGCTCGTGATGGCCGCCGTCGTGGGCTGCGGGGACACCGCGAGAAGCGGCCGGCCGAGAAGCGCGTTCAAAAGGGACGACTTTCCGGCCGAAAACGCGCCGAACACGGCGATGGTGATGGACTTTTGTTCCAGCCGCTCGATGGCGCGAAGGAGCGGCCGCAGGTCCACCCCCTCGATGTCCGCCACGAGGGAGCGCATCTCGCGAAGGCGCACAAGCGCCCGATCCCGTTCACTCACCGCGCGGCACCTCCCCTTGCGTCACCGCCGCGAGCGCGCTCTCGTACTGCTCGCCGAACTCGACATAGCTGCGCAGAAGCTGACAGCGGCGTTCGGCGGCATCCCGCTCGGGCGCTCGCTCCTCTTCTTCCAACCGAATCCGCTCCTCCACCGCTCGCACAAGCGCCTCCCCAATCTCCTGCACCTTCGCGCGCACCTCGCGGCGCACCCTGTCCTGCACGTCCCGCACAAACTGGTGCCCGTACTCCGCGGAGACAAGCGACCCCGGCTTGACGCACGCTTGAACGTAAGCCGCATCGACGCGCACGCCAAGCGCCTGGCATCGCTCGATGAGCTGCTCTTCATGAGCCGCCTGCAGTCCCACCTCGCGGATCTGCTGAGCCATCTGGGCGGCGAGCGGCCGCGCGAGGAAGTTCTCCACTTTCTCGGCGAGATCGTCCACAAACGCCTTCAGCCTCGCGTCTCGCTCCGCCTCCGTTTTCTTCGCAGATCGAAACATGCCGACTTTGAACTCGGGGCGCAGGCTGTCGATATACCTCCGCCCCTTTTCTGCCGTCTCATACGGCGCGATTTGGGCGAGATCGACCGCCCGGAGCCAGCCGTCGCAGAGCGCGGTGACGTGCGCCATCAGACGCTGTCTCTGCTCGGCTTCTTCCTGTTTCGCGGCATCCGCGCGGCGCCTCGCATCCCACAGCCACTCGCGAGCCTCATCGAGGGTCTGCGGCGCCCGGCCCATGATCTCCTCGACGGCCCGCGCTCGATCACGCCAGCCGGGCTCGTAACAGGCGGTCACGCCTTCCCGAGCGACCTCGACCAGCCGGCGAATCATAGGCTCGCCGTCCGTCTGGAGGGCCTGTTCGGCGGTGGCGACGAGGAGTGCGCGAAGCTCGTCCAGTTGGCTGTGCGCCGAGGGCTTCACGGCCGTGAAAAAGACGCGCGACACATCCACGCCGTAGTCCGAGGCGAGCTCGCGCACGCTCTCGGCAAATTCTTCAAACGGCATCTCGGCTTCGAGATGCTTGTCGACCTGGTGCACGATGAACAGGCGCGGCTTGTCGCTGTCGGCAAACATCTGCAGCAGCTCGAGGTTCGCGTCCGCTTCGACGTGCTGGTAGTCGGTCACGATGGCGACGAGATCCGCCTGGTACAGCGCATTCATCGTGGCTTCCCGGTGCCGCTCGTCCGTGGAATCGATGCCCGGGGTGTCGAGCAGCCGCAGCGTGCCGCCGTCGACTGGCACCTCAACGGCCTCCACTTCGGCTGTGGTCGGATTGGCGCCGGTCCTCAGGCGCTTGCAGGCCAGCGCACCGACGAGGCTCGACTTACCCGCAGAAAACAGACCGCAGAAGGCCGCCGTGTACGTCGTGACGGCCCCACGGTCGGCCAAGATGCTGCGGATGCGATCCGCATATCGAGAAGCGCCCGCTTCCTCGAGCCAATCGGCGACCTCGAGAAACCGCTGGGCGAAGCGGGGCGCGACGGTACTCACACTCGACATCGCGGCTCTCCTCTCTCGCTGAAGTTCTCCACCCATGATACGTGAAATCCGCGGGTTCTGCACGGCGGCCCACGTCTGCCGCGCGCTTCTTCCGACTCGACACCCGGTAAACGCCGCGATGACGCGACATACCTGTGGAATACGATCGGGGTGACGGCGGGAGGTGGTCGACGTGAAACTCGATTCCTTCATCAAGTTCGGCGGGCTCGCGTTCAACATCGCTCAGGATGAGAAGGTACGCACGCTGTTCACCATGCTCCATCACGGCATGAAACGCAGAGGCCTTCTTCCGCCTGCAGCCCCGCCCCCGATGCACGTGCCGCTTCACCCCTACCATCCCGCGCATTGGCCGGTACATCACCACGCCATCCCGTTCTCACCGTACGCGCCGAGCCCCTCGCAGCAAACCGCATCGCCGCCGCAGGAGGCGCCCAACCCAGCGCCCCAGAGCGGCGCGAGCGTAAATTCTGCGCCTTCGGGTAGTCTAGGGAGCGGAGGAGGCGCAGGATGGTTCCAGCAGCTCCTGGAACTGTTGGATCGCAGGTGAAGCGCCTTGGAACGGAGGATGAAGGATGCCCCAGGGCTCCAAACTCGGCCAGAGCCAGTTCTTGTACCGGCTGTTTCGACGCGTGATGCCGCTCGTGCGCGCCGAGCTCGCCCAATGGCGCGCGCGAGCGGAATCCATCCCCGATGAACTCCTGCGCGAACAGGCGCTCGCAAGCCTGCGGGACAAGCAGTTCCACGCTGACGGCGGGGCCGTCTACGCGGCTGCGAATCCGAACCACATGCCCCACCTCGTGCAGGCTATCGTATCGCTCCAGACCATCAGCGACTATCTCGACAACCTGTGCGATCGCGCCGGCGTCTGCGATCCGAAGGCGTTTCAAACGCTTCACCAGAGTCTTCAGGACGCGGTCCATCCCGGCACGCCCCCGTCGGATTACTATCGGCATTACGGCCACCGGGAGGACGGCGGGTATCTCGAGTCACTCGTCCGATCCTGCCAACGCGCGCTGGAGCAACTCCCGCATTACCGAGCGGTGGAATCGCAGGTCGACTGGTACGCGCGCCGATACAGCGAACTTCAGGAGCACAAACACGCCCCGGTCGGGGAACGCGAATCCAGGCTTCTCAACTGGTCTCGCCAGCACCTCGCGGCGTACCCAGGGGTCGCGTGGCACGAGTGGGCAGCCGCCACCGGCTCAACCTTGGGGATGTTCGCGCTGTTTCTCGCCGCCACCGAACCCATCGCGCGAGCGGACGTCCACCGCCTCCATCAGATGTACTTTCCGTACCTCTGCGGCTTGCACATCCTGCTCGATTACTGGATCGACGCCATCGAGGACGCGGCACACGGGGACTTCAATTTCGTCGCCTGCTATCGCGATCCGGCCAGCGCCTGGGCGCGGATCGAGCAGTTCGCCGCGGAGAGCGTCGAGCGAACCGCGGACCTCCCGGGCGGGGTCATTCACCGCTACGTCGTGCACGGCCTGATGGGCATGTACCTTTCGGATCCCAAGACGAGATCGGCCGCGCACCTCGCCGCCTCGCGCCGGCGGATCTACCGCTTCGGTGTGACGCCGATTCTCTTCTATTGCGCGACGCAACTGTATCGCCGCCTGGCATAGTTTCAGCGGGCGCGGCGCACCACCACGCGCACGGTCTCCATGGGACCCGGCACCGGCGCCCCGGGCTTTTCCACAGCAACCTCGACCGCGCCGACCAGGGCAAAGGTGGAGAGTACCTTGCTCGCAATGCGCTGGGCCAGCGCCTCGATGAGCTGAACAGGTTCCCCCTCGACGGCCGCGCGAACCACTTCGTAGACCGCGGCGTAGTTCACGGCGTGGTCGAGATCGTCCGTCTCGCCGGCGCGGCGAAAGTCGCCGTGCATGCGGACGTCGACGGTGAACCGCTGGCCGAGTTTCCGCTCCTCCGGATACACGCCGTGATAGGCGTAGAAGATCATGCCGACGAGGCTCAGTTCGTCGGGAAACGCGCCTTCAAACGCGCGGATCACGGCTCACCACCTCCTGCTTCTCCCCCGAACTGCTCGAGCAACCACGCGATCTCGGCGCCCAACAGCAGAATAATGAGCGCGATGTACATCCAAAAGACGAGCAGGATCACGACCGTCAGCCCGCCGTACACGGCGTGATACGTCACCGCGTGAGCCGCGTACACGACAAACAGCAACCTGGCGAGATCGAGCAATACGGTGGCCGCCAAAGCGCCCAGAATCGTGCAGTTCAGGTTGACCCGCCTCGATGGGAGATACCGGTACACGACGAAGCAGGTGACAAAGAGCGACAAGGGATAGAGCATGCGCGTGAGGCCTGAAAAGCGCGTGAACGCCGTCACGAGCCGGGTGCCGACCGGAAGATGATGCGCGACCCACGGGTAGAGCGCCATGGCGAGCGCGGACACCACGGCCAGGATGACCAGCGCCACGAGAAAGAGCGCCGCGATGGCCCGGCGGGCGAGAAACGAACGCGGCACGCCGACCTCGAAGATGCGATCGAGCGCCTGCTGCACCGCAATCAGCGCGCTCGTCGCGGACCACGCCAGGGAAACGAAGGTCACTACGCCCGCGCGGCCGCCGATGTCGCTCAGCTTGTTGAGGCTCGCCTCCAACATCTGCGTCGCGTTTTGCAGGTCGGGGTAGTAGGGCCTCAGCGCGCCGAGCACCATCTCCACCATGATACGGTGAGGAACCACGAGGCTCGCCCCATACATCACGAGGATGAGCAGAGGCAGAAGCGAGAACATCGCGTAGAACGCGATTTGGGCCGCGAGCGACGTGATATCGTGCGCCAAGCAGTTCGCGCCGAGTTTGCGCATGAACGCGTAGGCCTGTTGCAAGCGAGGTGGCACAACGTCACTCCCCTTGGAGACAGCCGAGCGATAGGCCCACGTCGGCGGCGAGCTCCTCCCACGCGAGCGGCAGGGGCGCCCGCACCTCCACGTCTTCCGCCGAATACGGGTGGCGAAATTGGAGCCGGGCGGCGTGCAGCGCGATTTGTCCGGGCGCGAGCGCCGGATGCGAGGCCCCGCCATAGAGCACGTCGCCCACCACGGGCGCCCCCATCGCCGACAGATGCACGCGGATTTGATGTCTGCGCCCCGTCTCCAGGCGAAGCCGGACGAGCGTCCATCGCCGTCCGCCGCGGTCCGCCTCGTCCAGCACGTCGACAAGCGTGCGCGCGGCCTTCCCCGTCCGCGACACCCTGAAGCGACCCGCCACGTGGCGATCCCGCCCGATGGGCGCCGAAATCTCCCCCGGCCGAATGCGGCGCCCGCACGCGATGGCGAAGTACGTGCGCCTGACCTGCCCGGCGGCGAGCGCCGCATCCATCGCGCGAAGCGCGAGCCCATGCTTCGCGTACAACACGCAACCTGTCGTGCCGAGGTCCAGCCGGTGGACGTGGTACGCGCGCCCCACCCCTTCTTCGTTCAGGAAGTGCTGCACGCGCGCGTCGAGGGTCGGTGCGTCACGCCCGTCGCTGTGAACCAGCAGGTTCTCGGGCTTGTCCACCACTAACAGACTCGGATCGTCGTACAGCACCCGCACCGGCGCGAGCGAGGTCGACGCCACATCCGCGGGCCGGAGATCCTCGTCAATCCAAACCTGGGTGGGACGGTTCCAGATCTCGCCCGGATCCGGCGCGCGCCCCCGCACGCGGACGGCCCCGCGCCGAAACAGATGCCGAACGTGCGCCGGCGGAACGTGGAGCGCCTCGGCGAGCCACTCCAAACAGGGCATGGGCCGGGGCGGCTTCGGCAGCGAGACCGCGACTCCCCCCGGTGTCACGCGCACGTCCATGCTGCACCTCCATCCATTGTATCCCATCTGCCTGTGGTACAAAAAAACCGCCCTCGCGAGGGCGGCGCCCGTTCGGGCCATGCGCGATCTCAGACGGCTTCGACGTATTCCACGTCGGGTGCTACCTTCTTGACCGCGCGCTCAATCCCCATCTTCAACGTCATGACGCTCGCCGGGCAGCCCACGCAAGCGCCCTGCAGCGAGACGTAGACGGTCTTCGACAAGTCGTCGTACGAGACAAATTCCACATCGCCGCCATCCTGCTGAATGGCTTCGCGAATGGACTCAATCGCCTCGCGAATGCGCGCTTCTGTGGAGGTCACATCGCTCGTCATGTTCCATCCCTCCAATACGCTTTTAGCATACGCGCACAGGCGGCGGCGATGCAACCCACCCGTCCAAACGAGGCTCGACCGCGCGGGTCAAAACGGCCCGAGCATGGGCGAAAGAACGGGCCCCGACGAGACGACCTTCCACAGCACCAGCGTTCCCGGTTCCACGCGCGCCACCTCGCGGAAGCCCAACTGCTTGGCAAACGCGAGGCTCCTCGGGTTCACCTCTTGGATGAAAACCTCGAGCGTGTGCGCCCCCATGCGCCGGACTTCCGCCTCGAGGTGTTCCATCGCCCTGCGGCCAATGCCCTTGCGTTGAAACTTCGAGTCAATCACCAGCGCGCTCACGTGGACCTTCCCCTCGGCGCTCGGCAGGTAGGAATAGAATCCCACGGGCCGGCCGTTTCGCTCGATCACGACCGTGGGCATCCCGGTCTGAAGGTACTGGCGAAGTTCCGCCTCGGGAAATGGCTCGCCAAACACCTGCTCGTGCACGCCGCCCAGTTCTCGGCGAGCGAGTTGCACAATCCAGTCGTCGTCTTCGGGTCGGCGGGGGCGATAGCCGACCTCTTCCGCCACAGGCGCGCGCGCAGCCGGCTGTCGCGCCTTGGTGGGCTTCGCATGAGCCCGCGCGCGCGAGCGCCTGGGACCCGCGCGGCGGGGACGGTTTCCATCGGGCATGGTGATGTCGACCTCCCTCGCAGATGTCGACATCACACTATGCAAGTGCCCGCCCAATTGCGCGGCTCATTCCGGTTTGCGCCGGGCGAACGAGAAGCGCCGAATGCCCTTCGCCCGACTCGCCGTCTCTTCCTGCCGCTTCTTCTCCAGCTCGCGGCGGCGCTTGTTGGTGACCTCGGCGACGACGTTGCCGATGAAGTCACCGGCAATGTCCATGCGGTACTTGCGGTTCACCTCAATTTTGTCGTACTCCTCTTTGGTCGTGCGAAACGTGACGTTCGCCGTGCGGTGCACGTGCAGACCCTTCATGGTCTGCCCAAGCGTGACCCGCCCGACCACTTGGTACGTCGTGAGCGGCACAAAGCGCGCGATGCCCTGCTTGCCGCGCTCACGGACGCGCCGCTTCGAAAGGACGAAGACCTCAAGGCGCTGCTTGTGCGCCAGAAACTGCTCGTCAAACTGGCGCTGGCGCTTCCGCGCCCAGAAATAAAAGGCGGTGTACGCTGCGATCAACGCTGCGAGCACGCTGAGGACGATGATCCAGTACGTCAAAGCGGTAGCCCCCTGTGATGGCAAATCCAGCGGCGCAGATGCGCTCGTCTCATTGTACCACGACGGCCCCGTCCGTCCGTAATCCCTTCTTCGACACCCATTTCATCCCTATGGATGGATGAAACATCACTTGCACGCGTTCCTCTTCCGCGCGGGCATCGACCGCCACCACGATGCCCTGCCCATGCTGAGGATGCACCACCCTATCCCCAGGGCGCAGGACCGCCGGTTCAAGCGCCTCGGCGAGATCGACGCGCGCGACGAGGTCTTCGCGGATCTCGGCCAGGAAGCGCGAAGGTTCGCGAGCCACGGTCTGACCGTACAGCGTGCGCCAGGCGGCGTGTGTGAGCACGAGCCTGTCCATCGCGCGGGTGAGACCGACGTAGCAGAGGTTGCGCTCCTCCTCGATGCGCAGCGGATCGTCCACCGAACGCGCGTGAGGAAACAAGCCTTCCTCCATGCCCACGAGGAACACCACGGGGAACTCGAGCCCTTTGCTCGCGTGCAGCGTCATCAGCCTGACGGACCCCTTGCCGCGATCGCGCTCCTTGTCGATGTCCGAGAGCAGGCTCACCTCCGCGAGGAACTCCGCCACGGTCCCTCCCCGCCGCTCGTCGAACGATCGCGTCACGCTGAACAGCTCGTCGATATTCTCCACGCGAGCGAGGTCCTCCTTCTTGCCCGACTCAAGATACATCTCGCGGTAGCGCGTGGCGTGTAAGACCTCCGCCAAAAACTCTGAAACGGCCATGCCTTCCATCCAGAGCGCGAGTTCGTCGAGCGTGGCGTGAAGCTGGCGCGCGGCCTCCGCCGCCCGCTCGGACAGCCCCGCCTCCTCCCCGCGCGCGAGCGCCTCGTACAAACAGATGCCCTCGGCGTGGGCAAAGTCGAGCAACCTGTCCACCGCCGTGTCGCCCAACCCGCGCTTCGGCCGGTTGATGATCCGAAGGAGCGAGATCTCGTCCTGCGGATTGACGAGGACACGCAAATACGCGAGAACATCCTTGACCTCGCGCCGGTCGTAGAAGGTCATGCCGCCCACGACCGTGTAGGGAATGGCGCGCTCGAGCAACTTTTCTTCGATAGCGCGCGACTGCGCATTGGCCCGGTACAGCACGGCGCAGTCCTCGTACCGACCTCCATTTTGCACGTGCTCGTCGATCATTTCGGCGACGTACCGTGCCTCGGCCGCGCCATCGGGCAGCCGCACCACCAGCGGCTTCTCGCCGTGCCCGCGCGTGGAACGAAGCTCTTTGGGGCGCCGCCTCGGGTTGTGGGCGATCACGCTGTTGGCCGCATCCAAGATTTCCTGCGTTGAGCGGTAGTTGCGCGTGAGCAACACGATTTTCGCATCCGGAAAATCGCGTTCGAACCGCAACATGTGCTCGCTGTCCGCCCCGCGCCACGCGTAGATGGCCTGGTCCGCGTCTCCGACGGCGCACAGGTTGCGGTGTTTGGCACACAGCAGACGAAGCAGGCGGAACTGGATGCCGTTGGTATCCTGATACTCGTCCACGAGCACGTGGCGAAACTTCTCCTGGTACCGCTGACGCACGTCTTCGTGCGCCTCGAAGAGCCGGACCGTGTTCCCGATGAGATCGTCGAAGTCCATCGCGTTGGCGGCGAAGAGTCGCTTGGTGTAGAGCTCCATCACCCGATCCGCGATGAGGTCCGACGGGTTGGACTCCTGGACGACGCGTTCACCGCCCTCGTTCTTCCACTGGGAAATGCGGTGTTTGATGGAGCGCGCGTCGTGCGCCTTGACATCGTAGCCGAGATCGAGCAGGCACTGCTGGATGAGGGCCTCCTGATCCTCCGAGTCGAGAATCGTGAAATTCGGCTGATACCCGAGCCGATCCGCCTCGCGCCTCAGAATGCGGACACAGACGCTGTGAAACGTCCCCATCCAGAGGTCGTCCGCGCGTGGACCGATGAGATCGCGAATGCGCGTCTTCATTTCGCGCGCCGCCTTGTTCGTGAACGTGATGGCGAGGATCTCGTGTACCGCGACGCCGGCGTGCGCAATGAGATACGCGATGCGCCGCGTGAGCACGCTCGTCTTGCCGCTGCCCGCCCCGGCAACCACGAGGAGCGGGCCACTCGTGGTGGTGACGGCGTCTCGCTGCTCGGGATTCAGTCCGCGGAGAATGTCGGTCACATCAAGCACAACGGCCGTCCCTCCCCCACCTGGCGTCCGCAAGATCAGAGACTACCACGTCGCTTGCCGTCGAGGAACCCCGATGGGGATGTGCGATCCCGTCCATTCTGTTACGATACGATTGACTCCCATCGAACGAGAGGACAAGCCCCGCCATGAGAGCTGTATTGGTCGGCCTGCCGGGGTCTCGCCTTGCCGACGTGGCCCCAGTCCTTGAGGGTCTTCGGCGATTGCACCGCCGGGCACGCGTCATCACGCTCGAAGGACGGTGGTGGCATACGGCGGAGGGGCTCGTTGTCCAGGCGGACGGCGGCGTGGAAGAACCGGTTCCGCCCGATGCGGGACTGTGCATCATCCCCGGCGGACTGTACGAAGCCGATATCTGGAGCGATCTCCGGCTGCACCGTTACCTGCGCCGCTTCTCGACGACGGGCGGCTTTTTCGCCGCTTCGGAAGAAGGGCTTCTTTGCCTGGCTTCCGCCGGGATCTTGGGGGGCCTTCGATTCACGGCGCCGCCGGCCCTCGTGGAGGCGCACAAGCCCCTGTTTCACTTTGCCATTTTCGAATCGCGCCCCGTCGTCATCGACGCCAACCTCATTTCATCGGATGGCTCCGACCCGCGCGCGTTTCGCCGCGCCGTGTTCGAGCGGTTGAACCTTCGCCCTTGAGCCGCGCCAAGGGCAGCGGTGGACGGTATGAGCATGGAAAGAGGAAGCTTGTGATATCATGAGCGAGGGTCCAAGCTCATGGAGACCTGCGGTGAAATGTCAAGGGGGTGACGAATGAAATTCGTGTAAGTTCGACTTGAGACAAAGCAAGCCCCCCTGTGGAGGATGATTGGAATTTTCATCCTCTTGATAGCGGATGTTTCAG
>Ga0167615_1000026_pt1 | contig 59207 bp, 67 predicted proteins | sample BED_Mat_host_9_1_FD_111800 | JGI IMG/M metagenome (GOLD analysis project Ga0167615, IMG submission 111800) | Extremophilic microbial mat communities from Yellowstone National Park, USA - BED_Mat_host_9_15 (v2) (version 2) | ecosystem: Environmental > Aquatic > Thermal springs > Hot (42-90C) >... | reverse complement strand
GTACCCATCCCGAACACGGACGTGAAGACCTCCAGCGCCGAGAATACTGGGAGGGAAGCCTCCTGGGAAGGTAGGTCGTTGCCAGGCGTGAGACGAAGGTCAGGCTTACCAGCCTGGCCTTTTTTGGTTGAACGGGGTGTCCGCGGATGCAAGAGAACATCAAGGTCGTGTGCGATTTTGCTTTGAGGGACGGGGAGGCCCCACGCCGACTTGTCTTCCGCAACCCGCGCCATGTATGGTGTGTCACGCACGTCGACGATGTGATCGCCGCGATGAATGCCGCTGCGGCGCGCTCGAAGCGCGGCGAATGGGTCTGCGGGTTTGTGGCGTACGAAGCTGCGCCTGCCTTCGAACCCCATTTGTGTGCCCACCGCCCATTCGCAGAGCTTCCGCTCGCATGGTTCGCCTCATTTGACGAACCCGAGGCATGCGAGGATGGCGTCGACGAATCAAGCGTTTCCCTGACGCCCACATCCGAGCGCGGGGCTCGTGTCAATTCCCATCCATCCCTGATGTGGTGGACTGGCCTCGCACGACCCTATGGAAGCGTGGTCCAAGGCATTCGCGCCTCGATCGCCCGCGGGGAAGTATACCAGGTGAATGCCACTGGCCGCCTCACCTTCCGGGGAGATGGGGCGCCGGAGCAGATGTACGAGGCCCTTCGTCAATCTCAGATGGCGGCGTACGCATCTTGGCTTCACCTCGAGCCGTGGGACATCGTGTCGGTTTCGCCTGAACTCTTCTACCGGCGCATCGGCCGAAAACTCGTGACCCGTCCGATGAAAGGGACGTCTGCCCGCGCTTCCCGCCGCGAGGACGATCTCGCCGCTCGCGAACACCTGCTGTCTTCGCAGAAGGAGCGGGCCGAGAACGTCATGATCGTCGATCTCTTGCGCAACGACCTGGGGCAAATCGCAGTCCCTGGGACCGTGCGGGTGGACCGGTTGTTCGACGTCGAAGCTTACCCTACCGTCTGGCAAATGACGTCGACGATTTCCTGTGTGTTGCGCCGCGAGATCGACACCGTGGACATCTTCCGCGCCCTCTTTCCGTGCGGGTCGGTCACCGGCGCGCCCAAGGTCGCTGCGATGCGGGCCATTGCAGCGCTGGAGCGACTGCCGCGCGGGGTCTACTGTGGTGCCATCGGGCTTTGGACGCCTGACGACAGAGAGGTGTGGAGCGTTGCCATTCGAACGCTCGTCGGTCGGCGCGATCGCGCCACGTGGGTGTACGGCACGGGTAGCGGGGTGACGTGGGACGCATCTCCAGACGCAGAAGAAGCCGAGGTCGTTCTCAAAGCGAGCGTCTTGGCGCGGTCCGGAATCGCGTCGTTTGTCGAGCTCCTCGAGACCCTCCGGCTAGACCATCAGGAGTGGTTCCTCCTCGATGAACATCGGGCCCGCCTCTTGGCGTCGGCTCGAACCCTGGGCATTCCGCTCCAGCGTCGCGCGCTTGACGAGGCGTTGTCCGCCTGCGCCGCCCAGCATCCAGAAGGGGTCTGGCGTGTGCGGATACGCGTGTCGCTGACAGGAGAGGTCAACTGGGAAGCCTCGCCTATCGGCGATTCGCGCTTTGCGGCCACGCTGCATGACGCCATCAGCCAGGGCGAATGCCACACCTTGGCGATCTCGCCCGAACCCGTCGATCGGAGGTGGATTTGGCTCTACCACAAGACGACGGATCGCGCCTTTTATGATCGCGTGCGCAGCCACGCGCCCGAGGCGTTCGACGTGTTGCTGTACAATGAAGACGGCGAGGTGACCGAGGGGACATTCGGTAATCTCGCGTACGAGCTTGACGGTATCTGGTACACGCCGCCTGTGGAATGCGGTCTGCTACCCGGAACCCTGCGATCTCACCTGATCCGCCGTGGCGAACTCCGCGAACGCGTGCTTCACTTGACCGAGATCGATCGCGTCACGCGCTGGTGTTGGTTCAACGGACTCCGGGGCGTGATCCCAGCGGTGCTAGCCGGACGGCCCGGACAGGCGTATGACACCGTTCGTGGCATACCGGGCGGCGATGATGTCGAGAGGAGATGCAACGTTGATTGAAATGGTCATCAGCTCATCGGACGACGGGAAGCCCGTTCACAAGTGGCTGCGCTTGCTCCTGCCCGGTCTCCCATTGTCTGGCGTGTACAAGAGCATTCGCACGGGGCGCGTCAAGGTCAATGGAAAAAGGGCGAAACAGGATACGCGCCTACACGAGGGGGACATCGTGCACCTGTACTTCAGCGATGACGATTTCGCGTCGCTTCGGGCCCATCCGGTCGCCAAGTACCGGGGTGTGTCGCGCGCCATCGATGTCCTGTACGAAGACGAAGAGATCTTGGCCGTGAACAAACCCGCTGGCGTGCTGACGCATCCGGCGGATGGGGAATATAAGGCGAGCCTCGCGGCGCAAGTCGAAGCCTACGTGTACGATCGCGGCGCACGAGAGAGTGCGTTCCGCGCCGCGCCGGTTCACCGCCTTGATCGCAACACGAGCGGCGTCGTGGTGTTTGCGAAGACGGCGCGGGCTGCCAAAGCTTGGGCCGACGCGTTCCACCGGGGTGAGGTGGAAAAGGAGTACCTGGCCGTCGTCGAAGGCGAATGGTCTGGCTGTGGCCGCGTGGCGGTGGACGTTCGGCGCGTCGGCAACGTGACGCGTGTCGTTGAGGACAGTGGAAAACCGAGTGAGACGGCGTACGACGTCATCGCGTCGAGCCGCGGGACGTCCCTGGTCCGGTTGCGCCTATTGACGGGTCGGACGCACCAGATACGCGTCCACATGGCACATCTCGGGCATCCGCTGCTGGCGGATCGGAAGTATGGGGCTCGACCCGTCTCGGGAGAGACCTTTTACCTTCATGCGCGCCGCGTCCAATGGCGCGACATCGACGTCGTGGCGCCCGTGCCTGAGCGCATGGCAGACAAGCTCCGAGCGCTCGGCTACGACCTTCCTCATCTCATCTGAACCTCGGCGCTCCGTCAGGCCCCTGGTGTGGCGAGATCGCGAAGCGGCTCAGGAACGAGGACCGGCCTTCCCGTCTCGGGGGACACCGTCACGAGGACAAACAACGCTTCGCTCACGAGCGCGCCGAACGGCCCCGTGATGCGCTGGCGCATCCGCAGGCTCGTGCGGCCCGCTTGCTCGAGCCACGTCGTGATGGTCAGGCGGTCGTTTTGATGCGCTGCCTGATGGTAGTCGACCTCTGCGCGCGCCACCACCGTCACGGCGCCAAGGCGCTTGAGCGTCTGGTAATCCAGCCCCTGCTGTTCAAACCAATCTTCTCGTCCCCACTCGTAGTACTCCAGATACTTGGCGTTGTTCACATGTCCGTTCACATCGATTTCCGTGCATCGAACGACGATTTCCATTTGTGTGACATTCATGTCAAGATGCCTCTTTCTCCTTCGGCGTCTCCGGCATACAATTGGCCCGCATGGGGATGGTAAGACGTAGAAATCCGGATCGAAGGGGTGGAGTGATTGCGCCGCACTCATTCTATCACGCGCCTTCCTCGGTTCACATGTCTGCGGAAGGCCCGCACCTATCTTTGGGTCGCTGTGCTTGTCGCGCTGCCCGTTCAGGTCAACGCATCCGAGAGGTCCAATGCCCATCCGCAGGCTTCGTTGCTTCCCTTCTACAAGAAGTACGGAGACCTGTACGACGTCGATTGGGCCGTGCTCGCGGCCATCGATCGATACGCGGAACTCACCAAGTCCAAGGACGTGCGCGAGCGCGCTCCTTACTACGGCTACGCCATGGACGATCCGGCCTGGAGCGGTCCATCGAATCCCAACCCACAGGACGTGTTTGCGCCCACCATCGCGCTGTTTGGCGGCCTTGGCCAGGACGCAAACGGCGATCGTCTTGCGCTGCCGTTCGACCCCGAGGACCGCATTAAGTCGCTGGCGCGATTCATCGATGAAGAAGCCGGCGAAGATGAGGACCAGGCTGTCTGGACGCTGTTTCAGGACCCCGTGGCCGTAGAACGAGTCAGCAGCTTCGCGCGCATCTTTCACGCCTTCGGCATCGATCCTCAGGGCCACGCGTTTCCGATTGACAAGCGGTACAACTATACCATCAAGCACACGTTTGGGGCCGGTCGCAGCTATGGAGGACGCCGCATCCATGAAGGTGTGGATATCTTTGCGAGTTACGGGACGCCGGTCCTGGCGTGCGCTTACGGATATGTGGAACTCATGGGCTGGAACCGGTATGGCGGTTGGAGGATTGGGATCCGCGACGCGAACAACACGTACTACTACTATGCGCACCTTTCGGCATACGCGAAGTCGCTCCGGCCGGGCGATTTGGTTCGCCCCGGTCAGGTCATCGGTTACGTGGGGTCGACGGGCTACGGACCGCCGGGCACTGCGGGGAAATTTCCGCCGCATCTCCACTTCGGCATGTACAAGGACACGGGTAGACGCGAATGGGCCTTCAATCCCTCGGCGTACTTGCTCCAGTGGCAGCGCCAGCCGCAGCAGGTCCTTCGCGCGCCTGGTCGGAATTCTTCGTCGACTTCATGAAAATCGGGTCGAGACCTGTCCTGGGATGTCGACGATGTGATATTGTTGTATAGGACGGAGTGAATCCGGCAGACCAAGGAAACGGGTACCCAGGGGAGGTCCGTACCCGTTTTCTTTTGTGCATCCAATGGCTTTCAGCAAGGGGGGCGAACCTTGGAACCCAGACCTGCGCGTTTGTCTCGGACGTACATGACCGACTTGGTGCTCCCGCCGGATACCAACCAGTTTGGGACGATCTTCGGCGGGAAGGTGATGGCCTACATCGACAAAATCGCGGCGATCAGCGCCATGCGGCACGCGCGCCAGCGAGTGGTCACCGCGTCTAGCGACAGCTTGGATTTCTTGGCACCCATCCGCGTCGGGCAAGCGATTCACCTCGAGGCGTTCGTGACGTATGCGCACAAAACCTCGATGGAAGTCTTTGTGAAAGTCTTGGCCGAGAACTTGCTCACGGGAGAAACCGTCATTACGGCGAGATCGTACTTGACCTTCGTCGCCATCGATGAGGAGGGGCGACCTGTGGAGGTCCCGCCCGTTCTTCCCGAAACGGAAGAAGAAAAGGCGCATTACGAATCGGCTCCGCGCCGCAGAGAGCAGCGGCTGGCGCGCCGACAGGCCGCATCGCAAGGAGAGTTCCCGATGCCCTGAGCAGGGGCTTTGTATCATGGAAGTCAGGTAGGAGTGGGCGATATGCAAAATCGTTTTCTCGGAACGGCGGCTTCTCTGGATCGCGCGGCGCCCATGCCCTCGCGGCTGGTGGGCAAGCGCGTGGCCAGGGGATGTGTGACACTGCTCGCCGCCTTTCCTCTGGTCGACTATACGCTTCGACAATTCCTGCATCCGCTTGGGGCGATTTGGGACAAGGTTGTGCTCCTCATTCTCGCGCTTGTCGCGCTGAATCGTGTGATGCGCGGGCACCGACCCGATGTGTTCGCCTGGTCGAAATACGCGGGGTGGTACATCGCATATCTGATCGCCTTGCTGTTCGTCGGACTCGGCAGCCCCGGGACATCGTTCGACGGATTTCGGGCGGACGTGTACGACATGCTATTCGGCCTGCTGCTGCCCTTCGTCGTCGAACCCGAGGACGCGCCGTACTTTTTGTACGTCGCGGCCGCGTTGGCCATGCTGATTGGTCTGGACGGTGTGCTTCAGTACGTGCTGGCCGTTCCCATTCCTCCTGGTTGGGTGGATGTCGGGGAGCACGTGCGCACCCGGGTATTCTCCGTCTTGAAATCTCCCAACGAGCTCGGCGCCTACATGGAAATGATGGCGCCTCTCATCCTCGGCATGGGCTTCGCAGAAAAAGATCGGGTGCGGAAAATCATCTTCTTCATAGGGGGCGTCTTCTGCCTCATCACCCTTCTCCTTACATATACGCGGGGCGCTTGGCTGGGGCTCGGCGTCGGCGTCGTGCTCGTTGCCCTCGCGTTTGAGCGCCGGTTGCTCGCTGTGGTCGTGGTGTTGGGGGTCATTGGGTTTTTCCTTCCTCCCATCCATCACCGCATCATGGACCTGTTTTCTCAGGTCTACTACATCAAGGCCTCCCAGGGCGGCAGATTGGTCCGATGGCAACAGGCGTTCGACCAACTTGCAGGTAATCCGTTGTTCGGCGCCGGGCTGGGGCGTTATGGCGGTGCTGTGGCTTCGGACAAAGGGCTGTCCATCTACTCGGACAATTATTACGCCAAGGTGTTGGGTGAGTCGGGGCTCATCGGTCTCGTGCTCTTCTTCGCGCTTCACGTACGCCTTGTGGTTGAAGTTGTGCAGAAGGTGGTGCGCCGCGCCGTTGGCCCCAACCGCGCCATCGCCTTGGGCGGACTCATCGGCGTGATCGCGCTTTTGGTGCACAACGTGGTGGAGAACGTGTTTGAGTATCCGGCCAATTGCCTCAATTACTTCCTCATGGTCGGGTTGCTGCTCTTGTGGAGCCGGACCTTCGATGGTCAGGAGGAGAATCATGGCTAAGTCGTCGAAGACCGTCGGATTGTGGATCTGGTACATCTTTTGGGCGTTATTCGCAAATGCGGTATACGTATGGATTCTGCGCCCCCTCGTCGACGATCTCGCGCTCTACGGTGTGCTCGCTGCCATCGCCGTGATCTTGCTGTGGCTATCGTCGCTCAAAAGGCCCATTCGCCGGCGATGGGTCATTTACACCTTGTTCGCGCTCATGGTGGCGGAAGGGTACAGCACGCTCGCGTTTGCCAGCAAGATCAAACAAGGCCTGGTCGCCGTCGCGATGCTCCTCTTGCTGTGGCTCATGGCCGTGATCGTCGGTCGCGTCAGACCGGTGGCGGCTCTCCTGGGCGGGGCGAGCGTCGTCATCGCGCAGGTGTTTCTTCCGCTCAATGACTGGGCGTTTCTCACACACTTCAGGGTCTTGCAGGACGCTCAAGTCAACCTGCGGGTTCAGAATTCGCCGGAGGCTCCCTTCGCGGTCATTCCCGTCGCGGGCGGACAAGCCATTATCACCATCGACAGTCACATCCCAACGCGCCAGGAGTTGGAACAAAGGGCGATCTCGGCCACGGATTCGCCCGATGCGCTGTACAACGTGTTGCAAACGGCCCAAGGGGAGTACGAGATCGTCGAATTGAAATCGGTGGGAGGTCACTTGAAGAAGGTGGTTCCGACCCCCCAGGATCTGGCGCGCGTGAATCCGTTGGATCTCGTCCGCGCATTTTTTCCGTATGAACTCGCGAATTGGTACGTCGACAACGGTCGCGTGTATGAGTACCTCACTCCGTTTTTGACCGATCAGCAAGCGGTCGAAGCAGCGCTCGATCCGGCGGCCTATCCGGCGAGCTTTCAGGCGATTGCCAATCAAGCGAGCGCGAAGGAGGTTGCAAACTGGGACGACTGCCTGGCGGAGCTCGGCGTGAAGCCGGATCGAGCGGGCGTGTACGTGTCCAACGATCGCCTGATGGGCCTGGGTGCTGGCCGAGCATCGGCCGTGACGATGCAGGCCGAGAGCGTCGTCGGCGAAGGGCACTTCACGAGCAGCCGAGACGATCAGATTCTTCTGGTCGGCGACAACTCGTTGCACGTGTACGACGTCAATCTGGGCAGGATCGTCGCGAGCTATCAAGGGTCCGCGGACAATCCGGTGCCGAACGATATTCGGATTGGGCCCCTGGTTGCGGGCGGGCGGGACGCGGTGTTTGTGAACGCCAGTCCAGCGTACATTCTGACGGTGAGCCCGCAGGGCACGTGGCGACGCGTCTACACCGCGCCGAGCCAGTCGTTCCGCTTCGAGACCGTATTGACGGGCGTCAAGCCGTATCCTGAGATTTTGACCAACGATCCGTCCTACGTCCGCAACTCTCCCGTTCGCTACTTTTCGGCGTATCGCTTTGTGCCGAATGCCAACGGCACAGGGCAATTGGTGCGCGTCTGGCGGGTGTTTCGCACGAACGTGGTCAACGTGACGCCGCTTCATTTGGCGGGCGTGCCGAGCGAAGTCTTGGCGCTCGATATTTACGGAACCGGCGACTACTTGGTCATCTCGCCGTGGAACGTTCCGGTCCTCCCAGCGGCGAGTGTCGCGCTTTTGGCCATCATTGTGGGCGGATGGCTGTACCGTCCTCGTCGAGAAGGGGAGGAGAGGTCGCGATGAAGTCGAGTCGGCGAACAGTCCTTGCACTTGCGCTATGCGCAGGCCTCCTTGCGACGGGGTGCACGCCTGGGGTTCAGTCGGTCTCCATCGCCTCGGGGACGGCGACGCAAGTCGTGAGCTCTCATGTGTCATGGTCCCCGCTCGTCAAGGCGCTGGACAAGAGCGAGACCGCGTCGATGTATAAACTGCAGACGGCAGTCAACATCCAAAACGGGAATCTGCACACGAGCTTCACCGTGTACGGGACGATTCAACAACCCAACATGGCGAGCATTCAGGTGCACGAAAACAACTTCAATATCGCCTTCTATCAACAGGGGCAGGTCGCGTATCAGCAGGATGGGACCATCTGGTCTCCTGCTCAACCTGTGTCGAATCTGAACGCGTACGAGGGCTACCGCGACATCGTCGAGTACGCGATGGCGCATCACCTGCCGCTCCAGAAGATGAATCGGACGTATGTGGTGGACGAGTACTGCGACGTGTATCGGGTGGTGGTCCCCAATGGCGTCGTTTCGCTTCCCGCGTTTCTGGGCGGGGCGCCTGGCGCCTCCTCGGCGGAGTTGGCAACCCATGCGAGCGAGGTCGCGTACGTGTTTTATGTCGGCGAAACGTCAGGATATATTCGGCAGATCCAAACGCAATCCGTGGGCGTCGTAGATTCTGTCGGATCGCTGATCATGCAGACCACGACCATTTTCCAAGACATCGACAACGCGGAATTGGCGAAAGTCCAAATCCCAGTTTCGCTCGTACAACAGCTGGAACAAGGCGTCCAATGATTGCGTGAGCTTTCACGACATGGTATACTGCTTGCATGACCTATCGCTGAGTTCCGTATTGGAAGCGGAGGACCCAAGTGTTTGGGGTGAATCGCAGCGCTCTGCTGCGTAGGGGCTCCTACACCCGAACCCGTCAGCTAACTCCGTAAGCGTTGTAGGAAGGTCAGGCGTTCCAAATCGGAACTTGGCTGAGAGGCAATCTTTCAGTCAAGGAGCTGATCGAAATGGTCATGAAGCCGGAGTTGACGCAGTATGCGCGGGACTTGGAGATTCAGCGCGCCCTGAAGCGCATGGAGCGCGGGGACGAGCGCGGGTCCGCGAAAGGTGCGCGCAAATTGAAGAGGCGAATAGGGGTTTGAACGGTTCTTCGGGCGCCTGAGGGCGCCCGATTTTCGTGGCGCGCGTTGCCATCCGTTTTCGGGGGCGCCTCGAGAAGAGAAAAAAGCCTGGCATTCGTGGATTTGGTGCGCTATAATGATGCGGGTAATCACAGTGGTCCTCTGTCCATAGAGACACGAACACTGGCTGGGAAGGGAGGCCTACCATGAACTTGCTACGTTCAGTGGTGGAAGACCAACTGCGCAAGGACATTCCGGATTTCCGCCCGGGAGATACGGTGCGAGTTCACGTCAAAGTCCGCGAGGGCGGGCGTGAGCGCATCCAGGTCTTCGAAGGCGTGGTGATTCGGCGCCGAGGGAGCGGCATCAGCGAAACCTACACGGTCCGCAAGGTTTCGTACGGAGTCGGGGTTGAACGGACGTTTCCAGTGCATTCGCCGAAGGTGGACAAGATCGAAGTGGTTCGCCGAGGCAAGGTGCGCCGAGCGAAGCTTCATTATCTTCGTGGGCTGTCCGGCAAGGCGGCGCGGATCGCGGAAGTTCGGCGGTAACACGACAAAAAGCGCAGGAGAGAACCTGCGCTTTTTTCGTGCTCCAACGGAATGGAAGGTGATAGAACGTTGCCTATTCAATGGTTTCCGGGCCATATGGCGAAAGCCAAGCGGCTCATGGCGGAGCAACTCCGCGGCATCGACGTCGTAGTGGAGTTGGCCGACGCGCGGCTGCCCGTCTCCAGCCGGAGCCCAGTTCTCGATGAACTCGCTCGAAACAAGCCAAGGCTGTTGGTCCTGACACGCGCCGATCTCGCGGATCCTCATTGCACCGAACGGTGGATCGAACGGTTTCAGCGCGAGGGCGTGACGGCTGTTGCCGTGGACGCGAGAACTGGACAAGGATTGCGTGCATTCAAGCGAGCACTCGATGCATGGGTGCAGGCCAAGCGCGACCGACTTCGGGCGCGCGGCATCGAGAAGGTCGTCACGCGCGGGATGATCTGCGGTATTCCGAACGTGGGCAAATCTACATTCGTGAATCAGCTCGCGGGACGTGCCGTGGCCAGGACCGGAAATTTGCCGGGTGTCACCCGGTCCCTGCAGTGGATTCGCGTGGGGCACACGGAATTGCTCGACACACCCGGCGTGCTCGCGCCGAAGCTTGCGGATGACGAGCAGGGATTGAAACTCGCCGCCAGTGGAGCCATTAAGGAGGAAATCTTTGAGGCTTCCGAGGTGTGCGCCTACGTGCTTGCCTATCTCAGCGAGCGGTACCCAGACGCGCTGACCCGCCGATACGGCCTCCGCGTCGATAAACCTATCGCGTGGACCACCATTCAGGAAGTTTGGCCAGCGGTCGAGCCGTGGTTTGAACAGATTGGTCGGGCGCGCGGGGCACTCGTGGCCGGGGGAGCCATCGACGAGGAGCGCGTTGCCAAGACTGTGATTCACGACCTGCAGGAAGGCCGGCTTGGCCCGGTGTCCCTCGAGTGGCCGGAAGACTGATGTCGTCGTTTGGCGTGACTATTCTACTTTCCGCGATGGCGGCCCAGTTGAAGACGTTGTAGACTTAACGCCAAGGAGGCGTGCGATGGATTGGTGGATGACGCGTTATCGACTCGATGTGGGGTTGAGCGGCGGTTGTCTGACCGCCGGCGTCGACGAGGTCGGCCGGGGGTGCATTGCGGGCCCGGTGGTCGCAGCGAGTGTCGTTCTTCCCTTCGAACGGGCGACGTATGAGGAATTGAAAGATGTCGTCGATTCGAAGCAGCTGAAGGCGAACGTGCGGGAGGAGCTCGCCGCTCGCATTCGAGCGAAAGCGCTGGCCGTCGGCATCGGCCTCGCGAGCCCCGAAGAGATTGATCAGATGAATATCCTGCGAGCGACGCAACTTGCGATGAAGCGCTCGCTGGATGCGCTGGACGTTCCTGTCGAGCTGGCGCTCGTGGACGGCAACCGCGGATTTCGCCATCGCTTCCCCGTGTTGCCGGTGGTGGATGGAGATGTGCGGTCGCTCATCATCGCTGCGGCGTCGGTGGTCGCGAAGGTCTTCCGAGATCGACTGATGGCGAAGTTGGAAGAAGGATTTCCGGGCTACGGCTTTTCTGAACACGTGGGCTATGCCACGCGGGCCCACATGGAGGCGCTGCGGCGCCTTGGACCGTCGGTGGTCCATCGACTTTCGTTCGCACCTGTGCGGGCTTTGTTGAGCGAGAAGGAGCAGATCAGCTATGGATCCTAGCGTCCATCGCATCCCTCCTGCGGACCTGAAGTCCATCGCGCGCGCTGTCGATCGCGCCTCTCCCGCTGGCGCGGACCGGACGGATCGCAGCGCACCTTCGCAAGCCTCGGAGTCGCCATCACCGACGGCCGTCGAGGACTTGGATGCCGCCCTCGATGCACTGGATCTGGTGCCGTACGAGGTCCTGCGCGATGACGTCCTGTGGACGAGCGAGCGAGGGTGGAGGAGCGCGGTGCTGAACGCCTTGCTTCAGGCGAATGCCATGGGCGCGTCGGAACAACTCGCTTCGCCGCGCCCGGGCGAATCATCTTTGAGCGGCTCCACACCCTCCGGGGTCTCCGCTGGAGGCGCGTCGCAGTTCGGAACGGCTCCTTCGGCTGCGGCGCCGACGGATGTTCATGGAACTTCGCCCGTCGCTCAAACGTCTTCAAGCGGCGCAATGCCAGAGCAGGCTGCTTCTCCGGGACAGGCGCAACCGCCTCAAGCGGGGGTTGGGGACGCGCGAATTCTCGCCGCGTCCGTGAGGCACCTGTGGTCCGTGATGCGAGAGCTCGCGCAGGCGGCGGATGGCCCTTCCACGCTTCGCTTTCGCGAGAACCCTCCGTCGCCGCTCGTCGCGTTCGGTTCGATAGGGCGCGAATGGATTGAACAAGCTTTCGCGCCTGCGGAGCAGAAGCGTCTTCTGCAGTGGGTGATGCTGGACCGCCTCGTCGCGTCGGTCGCCCCTCATCCTTTGGATCGGCGAGGAGCGGGGTTGTTCGTCATTTCCAGTGGCGCGCGCCGCGATCACCCGCTGGCTGTTCGCTGGCGCGCGGAACGGCGGACGCGGATGGGCGCCCGGGGGAAGCTCGTCCATCGGCTCCGCCTCGATCTGGAGCTCAGCGGCCATCCGTTGGTTTGTGTTCTCACGGCGCAGAGACCCGCCTTGCACGTCCACATCACCTGTTCTCAGGATGCGCCGTTCGTTGCGTACCTGCGGGCTGCTCGGCCGGCACTCACTCCAGCGCTTCAGGCGTGTGGCTGGGAGCTCACGTCCTGGACCGTCGATCACGAGGGAGATGGTCGTGATGCAACGCCATAAGCGAGCAGTCGCCCTTCGCTACGACGCTCAAAAGGATGCGGCTCCTCGTGTGGTGGCGAAAGGCGCTGAGGAGGTGGCAAAGGCCATTGTCCGCACCGCCGAGGAACACCGTGTCCCCGTCGTCGAACAGACGGAACTGGTGGATGCGCTGTTTGCCTTGGAAGTGGATCAGGTCATACCACCCGAATTGTATCAGGCGGTGGCAGAGATCTTAGCCTACCTGTACCGTTTCCGCAGGGCGTGAGCTTGATATGAAGCCCAATCGGCGCGAACTTGGCACCCTCGGCGAGGCGTTCGTCCGCCAGTACCTGGAGCGCTGTCTGGGATGGCGCGTCGTCGATTCGAATTGGAAAACGCGCTTCGGAGAATTGGACCTGGTCGCAGAACACGAAGGCGAGCTCGTAGCGGTCGAGGTCAAAACCCGCACGTCTCCTGTCGACGGCGACCCCATCTATGCGCTTGGCTCCGTTCAAATTCCGAGGTTGGTCGCGGCTCTAATGGCCTACGCGGCGCGCATCGACGGATGGGCGTCTCTTGCCCTGGACGTCGTCGGCATCACGTGGAAGGACGGCATCGTCGTCGGCTTTCGGCATGAACGACTCTATCCGCAGTGAGTCGCCCGCGGGGAGCGTCTTGAAGGTGTATCCATCGCGGCGAAAGTCGCGGATGATGCGAGGCATCGCTTCAACGGTATAGCGGCTCGAGCTGATGCCATCGTGAAACAAGATGATGGAGCCAGGCCGTGTGTGGCGCTCCACCTGGTTGACAATCGCCTTGGCGGATTTGGCCTTCCAGTCCATCGAATCCACGGTCCACAGCGCGATGGGGTGGCCGAGCCTGTGCACACCGTCGATCTCCTGCGCATCGATGGATCCATACGGGGGCCTGTAATACAGCGGCCTTGTGCCGCAGGCTTTCACCACGGCAACATCGGTCTTCCGGACGTCGAGGAGGACCTCGTCGAGCGTCCGCTTTTTGGGATCCAAATGGGCGAAGCCGTGATTTCCAATCTCGTGGCCTTCGCGCTGAATTCGGCGCACGATATCCGGGAACTGCTCGCATCGATAGCCGACCACAAAAAATGTCGCGGAGATGTGTTGACTGCGCAGGATGTCCAGGAGCTTGGGCGTGTAGCGTTGGCTCGGGCCGTCATCGAAGGTCAGGTAGACCACCTTGGCCGGTTTTGACGGCGCAGCGTAAGCCACAGGCGCCGAAAAGAACGCGATTGCAGCAGCGGCCAGCCAACCCATTGCGGTCGACCGAATTCGGCGCGACACATGCCATCCCTCCCTCCTCGCCACAGACCCCGGTGCCTATAACTTGCTTCAAACAAGGCTTCGTATGCCCGGATTTCGATCATGGGACGGCGTGTCTCATCGGGGAGAGCGAACCGGGGCGTCTCCACGCGATGGCTTCTTCCACGTGAGGTGCCAAGGCCTCGTCTCGCCCCTCAAGCGCGGCGATGGTCGTCGCAAGTTTCTCCACTTTCGCGCGATCCCGCTCGGAGGCGTGAAGCCTATCGCACGCGCGCTGCAAGGCGCGATTTGCCTCGTCCGAGAGGGCGGACGTCCTGCGAGACGAGGACGCGAGCAGCGCTCTCGCTTCCTGCACCTTCTGGATCCAGGATGCGAGCGGCGTGCTGCCACGTTCGTGGCTTGTGGCGCGATTCACGTGGTGCACCACGTCGATGCGGTCCAGAATGGGCCCGGGGCATCGGGTCCAGTACCTGCGAACGTCCACATCCGTGCACGTGCAATCCCCGTACCCTCGATACCCACACGGGCAAGGGTTGGCCGTCGCGATGAGTTGAAATGCCGCGGGAAACAGCGTCGGCTTGCCATTCACCACACACTCCACGCTCCCCCTGTCCAACGGCTCTCTCAGGGCGTTTAACGACGCGTGGGAGAATTCGAGCATTTCGTCCAGCAGCAGAACACCGCGGTGGGCGAGCGTGACTTCCCCCGGTGTTCCCCATCGGCTCCCGCCGAGCATCGCTCGGGGCGACATGGCATGGTGAGGACGCCTCACGGGAGGGCGGAAGGTGAAGGTATAATCGGGATTCGCCATCTCTTGCCATGCAGCCACTTCCAAGGCTTCCTCCTCCTCGAGATCCGGGAGAAGATGCGTGTGCGCTTCGGCCAGCGTCGACTTCCCGACGCCAGGCGATCCGACCATGAGCAGCGTGTGGCGACCGGCTGCGCAGATCGCGAGCAGTCTGTATTCCATGGGATGTCCGCTGAGCTGGGGTATCCAACGAGCGGACTCGCGGAGCGCGATGTGTCGAGCCTGGGCATCCTCCGAGGGCGCCTTGGGCGCTCTCCGTTGAGCCACCACATCCCCCAAATTGGAAGCTCGCGCGACGTGAAGCATGTTCTCCAGCGGCCACGGAACGCGTTGGTGGGTACTCACGCACAGGGAAGATAGTCCTTCGTCGCGCATGCGCAGCCCGATGGCGCTAAGGCCCGATTGCGGCACGAGTCCGCCGTCGAGCGCGAGTTCCGCGACGAAGACGGTGGAGTCGTGCGGGATGGCAGACGTCGAAGATGCGCGAAGGATGGCGACGGCGATGGCGAGATCGAGCCACGACCCTTGCTTCTTGAGGCTCGCGGGCTGTAAATTGACGGTGATCCTGCCCTTCGGAAAGGGGAGCCCTGTGTGATGAAACGCGGAGCGGATCCGAGCTTTCGCTTCGCTGACCGATGAGTCCGGTAGACCCACGATGGTGAAACGAGGAAATCCCGGCCCAACATCGGCCTGGACGCGAACGATTTGAACGTCGGCTCCGTGGCGAATGGCGCCGAGCGCATATCCCAACACGTGGCTTCGCCTCGCTTTCGGAACTTTTCACAACCTACGTATAGCAATTTCTCGGTGCATGAGCCATAATGTAGGGAAGAATCTCGTTCGCATCGTCTAGGGATGGCGAGTTTCAGGAGGGAGCCGTCATGGAGAACCCGAGGAAACGGATCGCGAGAGGGGATGCGGAGGGGCGGCGCGGCCAGGTGATCGACCTTCGCGCGTATCAGCGGCGGCGCCATCGCCGACTTCACCGAGGCGCGCGCGCGGCGGGTGATGATTACGTCGTTCTCCGAGGAGGCGCCATGGTCTTGGCGGCGGCGTCCTTCGTGTTGGCAGTGCTCGGATTGACGCCGGTTGCGTGGCGGCAAAATGCGCTCGTCGCCAGCCTGTTTGCGGACACGCTTGCGCTTGCTATCGGGGTCATTCTGCACGTGTTGCGGGACCGAGCTGCGATGCGCCTGCTCGGCGCGTTGGTCGGCGTGTTTGCGTTTTCGTACTTGTGCAGTTTGGTCCATTCCGCGCTATAGATACAATGTCAACAATTTGTCAAGGTTTTCTGAATGCGTTTTCATCGTCTCAACCGGTCAAGACGTTGTCAAACGTGCTGCGAAGTTCTATCCTGATAGGTGGCACAAGGTCGGCAGACGGCATGGCAACGTTTGTCCGGTTTTTTTGTGCGCCGTATCCGTAGGGGGACAAAGGAGGACGGACATCGTGAACATCCACGAGTATCAAGCGAAGGCCATCCTGGCTGAATTCGGCGTCAAAGTCCCGCGCGGCAAAGTAGCTTTCACGGTCGAAGAAGCCGTGGAGGCGGCGAAAGAACTCGGTGGCAAGGCTGTGGTGAAGGCTCAAATCCACGCTGGCGGGCGAGGCAAGGCCGGGGGCGTCAAGGTCTCGAAGTCCTTGGAAGAGGTAGAGGCGAACGCCCGGGAACTTCTGGGGAAGCGCCTCGTCACGCATCAAACGGGGCCGCAGGGCCGCATTGTGCGGCGATTGCTCATCGAAGAGCTGACCAACATCCAGAAAGAGTACTACATAGGCCTCGTGCTTGACCGCTCTCAGGGGCGCCTGGTGATGATGGCTTCGCAGGAGGGCGGCGTCGAGATCGAAGAAGTGGCTGCACAGCACCCGGAAAAGATTTTTCGCGAGACGATCGATCCGCTGACGGGGCTCACGCCGTTCCAGGCGAACAACCTCGCGTATAAGCTGGAGCTGCCTCAGGATGCGGTGAAGAAAGCCGCTCAGTTCATGATGGCGCTTTACAACGCGTATGTGGCGAAGGATTGCTCCATTGCCGAGATTAATCCGCTCGTCTTGACCGCTGAAGGCGATATCATCGCGTTGGACGCCAAGCTCAACTTCGACGATAACGCGTTGTATCGGCATCCGGAGATTGTGAGCCTGCGGGACGAAGACGAAGAGGATCCGAAGGAAATCGAGGCTTCGAAGTACGGACTCAGCTACATTGCCTTGGATGGCAACATCGGGTGCATGGTGAATGGTGCGGGCCTGGCCATGGCCACGATGGACACCATCAAATATTATGGCGGGGAACCTGCCAACTTCCTGGACGTCGGCGGTGGCGCGAGCGAAGAAAAGGTGACGGCGGCGTTCAAAATCATTCTCTCCGATCCCAAGGTGAAGGGGATTCTCGTGAACATCTTCGGCGGCATTATGAAATGCGACGTGATCGCGAACGGCGTCGTGGCCGCGGCGAAGCAGGTGGGCTTGGACAAGCCGCTTGTCGTGCGCCTCGAGGGCACGAACGTCGAGGCCGGGAAGAAAATTTTGAATGAATCGGGCCTGAAGTTGGTGGCGGCGGACTCGCTTGCGGACGCTGCCCAAAAGATCGTGGCGCTGGTCTGAGGAGGGACACTCGCGATGAGCATTCTGGTCAACAAGGAAACGCGGGTTATTACGCAGGGCATCACGGGATCTGCCGGTCTGTTTCACACGCAGCAGGCGCTGGCCTACGGCACGAAGGTCGTGGGTGGCACGTCCCCAGGCAAGGGCGGCACGAAGGTGGAGGGATTGCCGGTCTTCAACACGGTGGAAGAAGCCGTGCGCGAGACAGGTGCCAACGCGTCGGTCATTTATGTTCCCCCTGCATTCGCCGCGGACGCGATTATGGAGGCGGTTGCGGCCGGGATCGAGCTTGTCGTGTGCATCACAGAAGGCATTCCCATTCTGGATATGGTCAAGGTCAAGCGGTACATGGAGGGCAAAAAGACCCGGTTGATTGGCCCGAACTGTCCTGGCGTGATCACGCCGAACGAATGTAAGATCGGCATCATGCCCGGATACATCCACACGCCGGGGAAGATTGGCGTCGTGTCTCGCTCGGGAACGCTGACCTACGAGGCCGTCTACCAGCTGACGCAGCTCGGGCTGGGTCAATCGACGGCCGTGGGCATTGGCGGCGATCCCGTCAACGGGACGAACTTTGTCGACGTGCTGAAGATGTTCAACGACGACCCGGATACGGAAGCCGTGATCATGATTGGCGAGATCGGCGGATCTGCGGAGGAAGAAGCGGCCGAGTGGATTCGGGCGAACATGACCAAGCCCGTGGTCGGCTTTATCGCAGGTGCCACGGCGCCTCCGGGACGGCGAATGGGTCACGCGGGCGCGATTGTGTCCGGGGGTTCCGGCACGGCGCAGTCGAAGATCGAGAAGATGAAGGCTTGCGGCATTCGAGTGGCGCCCACGCCGTCTGAGATGGGCTCGACGCTGTACCAGGTGTTGGAGGAACGCGGTTTGCTCGAGCGCTGCAAGGCGTGAACCTTTCCCCCTGTAGCTCAAAGAGCTCGCTTGGTTTGCCAAGCGAGCTCTTTTTTTCGCCTACGTCATGGACGTCACGGGCCGGCGCCGGTTACGATGCGGGAAACGGCTCGGGAGGGATGGATTGTGGGCGACGCGGAACTCGAGATCGTATGGTCCATGTGTCCGGGGCTTGCGCCGCGCGCATTGCGGCGGTTGGTGCGGGCATTCGGCGGCATTGGGCCATTTCACGAGGCGCGCGTGGAGGAGTGGGTCGCTTGTGGAGTGGATGCGGCGCAGGCGGATCGGATGGAAGCGTGGCGCCGCTCCCGGCCGTCGGCGGATGGGCTCAAGTCGGAGCTCGAACGCCGCGGAATCTTTGTGCTTGCCCGCGGCGATGACGATTATCCAGCCCGCCTTTTCGACCTCCCGGACCCTCCGCTGGCCTTGTTCGTGCGGGGGAGGAGGGACCTCCTGTCACCTGAGCGAGAGGTGTTCGGGGTGGTCGGCACGCGGCGGATGACGAGCTACGGGATGGAGGCGGCGCGGTGGATCGCTGGGGAGATGGGGCGGCGGCGCGCGGTGGTCGTCTCGGGCCTTGCCCTGGGCATTGACGCCACCGCCCATGCTGCGGTGCTTGAGGTGGGCGGCGACACCGTCGGCGTGTTAGGGTGTGGCATCGATCGCGTCTACCCGCCGGCCAACCGGCGATGGTATGAGCAAATCGCGTCCACGGGGACGCTGGTGAGCGAATATCCGCCGAGCACCCCTGTGCGCAAATACCATTTTCCGGAACGGAATCGGTTGATTGCGGCGTTGAGCCAGGCGGTCATCGTCGTCCAGGCGGGGGAGAAGAGCGGCGCGCTGATCACGGCTCAATGCGCGCTGGACCTAGGGCGCGACGTGTACGCCGTTCCCGGCCCCATCACGTCGCGGGCCAGCCGCGGCGTCAACCGGCTGCTTTTCGACGGGGCCATCCCGCTCGTCGATCCGAACGACCTGTTTTCGGGGCAAGCGGACGCCCAAAGCGCGTCACCGCGAACGATACCTGCTCACCTGGAGCCGTGCTATCGCGCGCTGGAGCAGCATCAGCCCATCCGCGCCGGAGAGCTCGCCACGGTCGCCCATCTGGATCTCGGGTATGTGTTCGGCGCGCTTCTCGAGATGGAGCTCGCTGCCATAGTGGCACGTCATCCCGACGGGACGTACCACATTCGGCCGAGCGCAGCGCCATCCCCTGCGTGATCCAACCGATGGAATACTTTTTGTCCGTCCCATCGTCCATCCTACATGAGGAAGATGGGAGGCTGATAAGGGTGCGAGATCCTCGGCTTGTTTTCGTGCATCTCGCCCGCGGCTTGTTGAGCGCATCGGCCCTCCTTTGCATGTGGCTGTCCGCGCCTGCATGCAAGGGCGCCGTCCTCGCAGGGCTGAACGATTCGCGGCCGTCGAACACAGCCCTCTCCGACCGCTCCGAGACCCGCGTGTGGACGATGGGCGATCGCGGCGAGCCCATTTGGGCCTTGCACGTCGCGCTCGCAGAGCTCGGCTACCTTCCGTGTCGGTATCGCACGGTGATCCCGACGGATCGCCTGTATGCCGAGAATTGGGCGTGCATCCCAATGGGCTATTGGACCTGGAATTCGCCGGACGTCCCTCTTGACGTGAGACGCGCGTGGGACCCGGACCAGTACACGGAGATCACGAAGGGCGCCGTGATGCAATTTGAGGCCGATCACGGCCTTCGCGTGGACGGCTATACAGGCCCACGCGTCCGCCGAGCGATTGAGCTCGCGCGCGCGCTTGGCCTGACTGCGCGGAATCCGTATCGGACGGTGTTGGTCGACCAAGCCATTCCGGAACGGCTTCGCGTCTGGGAAGATGGGCGAGGCGTGGTCTTTGAGACAGCGTGCAGCACGGGCGTGCCGAACGCCCCCACACAGCCTGGGCTTCACACCATCTTCCTTCGCAATCGAGAACAGACGATGCAGGGGATCGGGCCAAGCGGCCGCCCCTATCGCGTGGAGCACGTGCCTTACGTCAGTTTCTTCTACGGCGAACAGGCCATCCATGCTTTCGAGCGCCCGAGCTACGGGAAGCCACAGAGCGCCGGCTGTGTGGAGCTTCCGATTCAGGCTGCCAAGCGCGTTTGGGATCTCACAGGATACGGCACCTTGGTCGCGATCTCGCCCCTCGGGATACGTGGAAGCGAGTCGGACCATTCGTAAGAACCCACCTCCGATGTCAACAACTTTGGGTTTTCTCTCGGCGCGCCGGTTGATATCATGGTCGTCGTCCAAGACCTTGCCGAATCGCGCAGATGCGCGTACGGGGGACTGAGGGCCGCAGGCCTTGGGGTGAATCGCGCCGTCCGGCGCGAAGGGTCACTCGTTGCCCGAACCCGACAACTAACCTCGGAGGCGTAAACGAGAGGATGGATGACATGCACATTTCATCGCGGTGGATTGCAGGGTGCGCCACGGCCGTGACGCTCGCGTTCGGGATGCCGAATGCCTTCGCGTCGACCGTGACGGTCGAGCCGGGACAGTCACTGTGGACCATTGCTCGCGCGCACGGACTGCCCGTCCAGCTCGTGGAAGCCGCAAATCCGGGTGTCAACCCGCAGAACTTGTCGATCGGCAGCTCTGTCGAGGTTCCCGAAGTGGAAAGCGTCACGGTCAAGCCGGGAGACACGCTGTTTCTCATCGGCAAACGATACGGCGTGTCGACCGCTGAGATGTTAGCTGCGAATCCTGCCGTCAACCCCCTCAATCTGCAGATTGGCTCGACCGTGCGTGTACCGGTTGGCCTGTCTCAGCCGCATCGCGCCGCACAAGCCCATGTTGCCGCATCCATTCCCGCAACGAGCAGCAATCTGTACTGGCTGGAGCACGTCATTCACGCCGAGGCCGGCGGTGAGCCGCTTCAGGCGCAGATCGCGGTCGGCGACGTGGTTGTTCATCGGATGCAAGCGGGTGGATACGGGAACACGGTCCAGCAGGTCGTCTTTCAGGTGAGCGACGGCCACTACCAGTTCGAAAGCGTCGCGAACGGCTACATCAATTCTCAGCCCGACGCGGAGAATGTTCAGGCTGCGCTCGACGTCTTGAACGGCGACGACGTGGTACCGGGAGCCTTGGTGTTTTACAATCCATCGGAAACACCGTCCGGCAGTTGGGTTTGGCAGCAACCTGTGGTTGCCAAGATTGGACATTTGGTCTTTGCCAAGTGAAGCGTGCGCAAAGCCTCAGGGATGTTGAAGAGAGCCAGAGTCTCGGTGAGCGCCGAACTCTGGCTCTTTTTGGGTGTCTCGCTCGGCAGGCCGGTAGGCGAACGGATCACGGGTTGGGGGGTTCAGCCGCCAGTGCTTCCTCCGCCATCTGCAGAATCCCGTCCAGTGACTCTGCGCCGGCAATGAACCGCGCCGGATGGCAAAACACCGCATCTTCCACACCGCACACAGAAACGAGTTCTTCTCCCTCTTTCCCCGCCCATTCGCTCGGCAAAGGTTTTCGCGCTTCGAACGTCCCGGGGCCTTTGGGCACCACCTGAAGGCGATACTGCCCTGTCTTATCCGGGAAAGCCACATACAGCACTTCCCCCGCGGGGTCGATTTCGAGCAGCGTTTCCGTCCATGGACAGCAGGTCGGCAAGACGAGAAGCGCGGGTTCTTTGCGTGCCGCATATGCCGCCTTGACGATCTCCGTCGCCTGAAGTCGGCTGATCTCGTGATTCGCGTAGTTCATCAGAATCTGGGTTGCAAAGTCCAAAGCTCGCTCGAAAGCTCGATTTTCGTCTTCCTGTGAGTTCCACGGTGGATTGAAGGAGCCGACGAGTTCCGATATGCCCTTGATCCGCATGTCTCGTTCCAGGTCAATGCCGTTATCGATCGCGTCAATGGCCTGAAACAGCTTGTCGTCGATGTTGCTCAGAACGAGCGCCCGTTCCTCTTCCCCCGTGAGGCCGAGCGCCTCCAGAAACTTACCGCCGAAATCCCGCCAGATGAGTCCTGCCGCGGCGTAGGGAATGCCGTTTGGCCGATGGACCTTTTGCACGCTGTGGTGATCGTACGGGCCGCCGCCGACGTCGACGACGAGATCGCACTGGGCCAACACAGCCTTGTTTCGCGTGCGCACGATGCGGGCGTCGGGATACAGTTTTCGGAGTATCGCGACGGCGAACACTTCATCAGCATGGAACTTTCCATGGTGCGTACCTATTTTCATAAGGATATGAACCACCTTGCCAACGGATGGACGGCGCGATCCGCCTCTGCCTTCACGTTACCATTGACCAAGTGTGCAGCACAACTGGAACTTTCGCGCGATCTGCGGTCGGCCGGATCGCGTGTGCCGGACCGTTCGATAGGTGACACGGTTTGCAAACGAAAGGATCGCGGTGATAATATGGTTTGAACCAAGGACAGGGTTTGCCAAGGCTGCGACGAATGGAGGATCGTGGCGTGTCAGACTATCTGGTCATCGTCGAGTCGCCTGCCAAGGCGAAGACGATTGGGAAGTATCTCGGAAGCAAGTACACGGTGAAAGCTTCCATGGGCCACGTGCGGGATTTGCCCAAGAGCCAGCTCGGGGTCGACGTGGAACATGGTTTTGAACCGAAATATATCACCATTCGCGGGAAGGGCGACGTCATCAAGACGCTCCGCGAGGCGAGCAAGAAGGCGAAAAAGGTCTACCTCGCGGCCGACCCTGATCGCGAAGGCGAAGCCATCGCTTGGCACTTGCAACACGTGCTCGATCTGAATCCTGACGACGACTGTCGGGTCGTGTTTCACGAGATCACGAAGGACGCGGTCAAGCAGGCGTTTCAACACCCTAGGAAGATCAATCTGGATCTCGTGAACGCGCAGCAGACGCGGCGCATCTTGGACCGCCTCGTCGGCTACAAACTGAGTCCCTTGTTGTGGCGCAAGGTCAAAAAAGGACTGTCGGCTGGCCGCGTGCAGTCGGTCGCGCTGAGGCTCATTGTCGATCGCGAACATGAAATTCGCGCCTTTGTGCCTGAGGAGTACTGGACAGTGGACGCCCATGGACAGGTGCACGGGAAGAGGCTCGTGGCTCGCTTCCATGGCTATGGGGAGGAAAAGACGCCGCTGCCCAACGAGGCCGCTGTGCAGGAACTCTTGTCGCGCGTGCAAGGCCATCCTCTCGTGGTCCGCCGGGTCAAAAAGTCGGAGCGGAAGCGAAACCCGGCTGCGCCGTTCACGACGAGCAGTCTTCAACAGGAGGCCGCCCGCAAATTGGGCTTTCGGGCGTATAAGACCATGCAGATCGCCCAGCAGCTGTACGAAGGGCTCGACGTGCCGGGCGAAGGCACAGTCGGTCTGATCACCTACATGCGAACGGACTCCACTCGGATCGCGCAATCGGCGCAGGACGAGGCGAGAGCTTACATTCGGCAGTCGTTTGGCGACGACTACGTGCCGGATCGGCCTAGGCAATACGCGAAAAACGAGGATGCACAGGACGCGCACGAGGCGATTCGGCCCACATCGGTGATGCGGCACCCGGACCGGCTGAAGGATCACTTGTCGCGCGATCAGTATCGCCTCTACAAACTCATCTGGGAGCGGTTTGTCGCGAGTCAGATGGAGTCGGCCGTCCTTGACACCACGTCGGTCGACCTCGAGGCGAACGGCGCCTGGTTTCGCGCGACGGGTTCGGTCGTCCGTTTTCCTGGGTTCATGGCGCTCTACACAGAGGGCCGCGACGACGAAGGTGACGAAGAAGAAGGGAAACTGCTTCCTCCCCTGCAAGAGGGCGACGTCGTTCAGGTGAAGACCTGGAAGCCGGAGCAACATTTCACCCAGCCGCCCCCGCGTTACACAGAGTCGTCGCTCGTCAAAGCGATGGAAGAGCTCGGGATTGGCCGGCCGAGCACGTACGCGCCGACCATCGACATCCTGTTGAAGCGCGGGTACGTGACCCTCGATCAGAAACGGTTTGTCCCAACGGAGCTTGGGGAAATCGTGGTGAACATCCTCAAGGAACATTTTCCGCAACTCATCGACGTGTCGTTCACCGCCGACATGGAGAGCCGATTGGACCAAGTCGAAGAGGGCAACGCGAACTGGATCGAACTGCTCGATCAGTTTTACCATGACTTTGAGAAGGATTTGAAGAAGGCGGAAAGCGCTCTAGGACACGTGGAGCTGAAAGACGAGGTGTCCGACGTCCGCTGCGAGAAGTGCGGCCGCCTCATGGTGTACAAAACGGGAAAATACGGGAAGTTTCTCGCGTGTCCTGGTTTTCCAGAATGTCGAAACACGAAGCCCATTCTCAAGGAGATCCCGGTCTCCTGTCCGAAGTGTGGCAAACCGCTCGTCGAGCGACGAGGGAAGTCGAGAAAAGTCTTCTACGGCTGCAGCGGGTATCCCGAATGTGACTACGTGCTGTGGCAGCGCCCGACGGGGCAAACTTGCCCGGTCTGCGGGCATCCGATGATTGAAAAGGGCGGAAAAGGGAAGACGGTCGTCGTATGCAGCAATGAGAAGGCGCACTCGATGATGGCGACCGAGGCTCAGGCGAAATGAGGGGGTGACAGCATGGCTCATGTCACGGTCATCGGCGCTGGCTTGGCGGGATCGGAGGCCGCGTGGCAGGCTGCGAATCGAGGCGCCAAGGTCACGCTGTATGAGATGCGACCGGTTCAGATGACGCCTGCTCACCACACGGATGGATTCGCGGAGTTGGTGTGTACGAACTCGCTGCGGTCCAACAGCATCACGAATGCGGTGGGCCTTTTGAAAGAGGAGATGCGCAGGCTCGATTCCGTGATCATGCGAGCTGCGGACGCCCACGCGGTGCCGGCCGGCAATGCGCTCGCCGTCGATCGCGAGGGCTTTTCGCGGCGCGTGACGGAACTCGTCTCCCGGCACCCGAACATCACGGTCATTCGCCAGGAAGTGACCGAGATCCCGAAAGAGGGTGTCACCGTGGTGGCGACCGGGCCGCTCACGTCTCCGGCGCTGTCGGAGGACATCCGGCGTCTGGTGGGGCACGGCGATCTCTACTTTTACGACGCCGCAGCGCCGATCGTCACCAAGGAATCCATTGACATGTCCAAGGTCTTCTTTCAGTCGAGATATGATCAAGGAGATGCGGCCTACATCAACTGCCCGATGACCGAGGAGGAGTTTGAGGCGTTCTACGACGCGCTCGTGCACGCGGAGTGCGCGGAGCTGAAGGACTTCGAAGAAGAGCGGTATTTCGAAGGATGCATGCCCATCGAGGCCATGGCCAAGCGAGGAAAACAAACACTGCTCTTTGGCCCGATGAAGCCCGTGGGCCTTCGCGATCCGAGGACGGGTCGACGCCCGTTCGCGGTGGTTCAGTTGAGGCAGGACAACGCGGCCGCCACCTTGTACAACATGGTCGGCTTTCAGACGCACCTGAAGTGGGGCGAGCAGAAGCGCGTGTTTCGGATGATCCCGGGACTCGAGCAGGCGGAGTTCGTGCGATACGGGGTCATGCACAGGAATACGTATATCAACAGCCCGGTTGCGCTTCTGCCGACGTACCAGGCGAAGGCGCGCCCGACGCTGTTTTTTGCCGGACAAATGACGGGCGTCGAGGGTTACGTGGAATCCGCGGCTTCTGGCCTCATCGCGGGCATCAACGCGGCTCGCGTGGCGGCCGGACAGGACGCGCTCGTCTTTCCTCCCACCACGTCGATGGGCAGCCTGGCGCACTACATCACGCACGCCTCGCCGCAAGGGTTCCAACCCATGAACGCGACCTTCGGCATTTTTCCGCCGCTCGATCCGCCGGTCAAGGACAAAAAGGCGCGCTACGAGCGGTACGCGGAGCGGGCTCTTCACGATCTCCAGGCTTTCATGAGGGAGTTGGAGCGGGTTTGACGCCGTCCGTCGCGGATGCGGTGAACACCTTTCTTCACGATGCAGAACTTCGTTTTAGCCCGCGAACCGTGCGCAGCTATCGGCAGGACCTTCATGCGTTCCGCGCGTGGCTCGCCGATCGCGGCGTCCACCGCCTCGATGCGCTTTCGACGCGCGATGTGCGCATGCACGCGAGCGACCTGTTGGCGAACGGGGCGGCCAAGACGAGTGTCGCGCGGCGGCTGTCGTGTATCCGCACGTTCCTGCGGTTTTGCGCGAAGCAAGGCTGGATTCCGCCTGCGCTGGCCGAACAGATTCGCCGGCCCAAGCCAGACAGACGCCTGCCGCGGTATTTGCACGAGGAGGAGGTGGCGGCGCTTCTCGATCACGTAACCGGCAACGACTTTATGGCGCTGAGGGATCGGGCGCTGTTGGAGTTTCTGTATGCGACGGGCGTGCGCGTCAGCGAATGTGTTCAGCTGGATCTGGGCGATCTCGACCTTTCGGCAGGCTTTGCGCGCGTTCTCGGCAAAGGCGGGCGAGAGCGGTATGTGGTGGTGGGGCGGCGGGCCGTGGAGGCGCTTCAGCGCTATCTCCCGTGCCGAGATCGCATGGCGCGCTGTCCCGCTGTGTTCATCAATCGCCGCGGCGGCCGCCTGACGGACCGAAGTGTCAGGCGCGTGTTGGAGCGTCGGATTCAGGAGGTCCCTGGACTGCGCGCCATCCACGTGCATGGCCTTCGGCATTCGTTTGCGACGCACATGTTGAATGGCGGAGCGGACCTCCGGAGCGTCCAGGAATTGTTGGGGCACGCGAGCCTGTCGAGCACACAGATTTACACGCATACGAGCCGCGAGCAATTGGCTCGTGCGTACTACGCAGCACATCCCCGCGCACGCCGGGGCAGTGAGGGACGGGAGTCGAGCGACGATGGGATATGAGATGCATGGTACGACGATCTTTGCGATGCTGCGCGACGGGCGCGGCGCGATGGCGGGCGACGGCCAGGTGACCTTTGGCAACAGCATGGTCATGAAGCACGGCGCCCGCAAGGTCAGAAGGCTGTACCACGATCGCGTCGTGGCCGGCTTCGCCGGATCCGTCGCGGACGCGTTCACGCTGTTTGAGCGGTTTGAGAAGAAGTTAGAAGAATTTCAAGGTAATCTTCCAAGGGCGGCGGTGGAACTCGCGAAGGAGTGGCGGTCTGACAAGATTCTCCAGAAGCTTGAGGCGATGCTTGTCGTCATGGATCCGCGTGATCTCCTCATCGTCTCGGGCGGTGGCGAGGTGATCCAGCCGGACGATGGGATCTGCGCCATCGGATCCGGAGGCGGCTATGCGCTCGCCGCGGGCCGGGCATTGGCCCGGAATACCCAGCTTGAGCCTGCCGAGATCGCCAAGCAGGCCCTGATTATCGCGTCGGAGATCTGCGTGTACACGAATGACCAAATCATCCTGGAGACCGTTGGGGTATAGGGGGATGGCTCATGCCCAATGAGCGAGAATTGACGCCGAGGGAAATCGTGGAATACCTCGATCGGTATATCGTGGGTCAGCGGAAGGCCAAGCGGGCGGTCGCCATCGCGCTGAGAAACCGGTATCGGCGTTCCAAACTGTCGCCTGAGCTGCAGGCGGAGGTGACGCCGAAGAATATCCTCATGATTGGGCCGACGGGCGTGGGCAAGACGGAGATCGCGCGCAGGTTGAGCAAGCTCGTGGGCGCGCCGTTCATCAAAGTGGAGGCGACCAAATTCACCGAGGTGGGCTACGTCGGCCGAGACGTGGAGTCCATGGTCCGGGATCTTGTGGAGACGGCGGTGCGAATGGTGAAGGCGGAGCACGCCGAGCGCGTGAAGAGTGAGGCGGAAGCTCGCGCGAATGACCGCATCGTCGAAGCGCTGGTGCCCGATCCGGGGGCGCGATCGCGCACGAGGAATCCGTTTGAGATGCTGTTCAGCGGCGGATTTGCGGCGGATCGTTCACAGGAGCCGTCGTCGGACGAGGTTCGGGAGGAGCGCCGGCGCGTGAAACAGAAACTGCTCATGGGGGCGCTCGAGGATCACTACGTCGAGGTCGACGTCGAGGAGCAGGCGGGGCCCATGGCGCTGGGCTTCGTTCCGGGCATGGGCGCGGAGAGCCTCGGCAATCTGCAGGAGATGCTCGGCAATCTGTTGCCAAGGTCCACAAAGAAGCGGAAGATGACCGTTCGCGAGGCCCGCAAGGTGCTCACGCAGGAAGAGGCACAGAAGCTGATCGATATGGATGCGGTGACGGCCGAGGCCATCTACCGCGCTGAAAATCACGGGATCATTTTCATCGACGAAATGGACAAAATCGCGGGCCGCGAGACGCACGGACCGGATGTCTCGCGCGAGGGTGTCCAGCGGGACATTCTGCCCATTGTCGAAGGATCGACGGTGTCGACCAAGTACGGCGCGGTGAAGACGGACTACATGTTGTTCATCGGGGCTGGCGCTTTCCATGTGGCGAAGCCGTCCGATTTGATCCCGGAGCTTCAGGGCCGTTTTCCCATTCGCGTAGAACTTGAGCCTTTAACCAAGGACGATTTTGTGCGTATCCTGCGAGAACCTGAGAATTCGCTGATCAAACAGTACACCGCGCTTCTCGAAACGGAAGGGATTCGCGTGGAGTTCACCGACGAGGCCATCGAGCGAATCGCAGAGATGGCGCAGAGGGTGAACGAGGAGACGGAGAACATCGGCGCGAGGCGGCTGCACACGCTGGTGGAGAAAGTGCTGGAGGATCTGTCGTTTGAAGCTCCTGAGATTCGCCTCGGGGAGATCAAGATCACCCGCGCCTATGTGGATGAGAAGCTCGGCGACATTGTGCAAAACCGAGATTTGAGTCAGTTCATTCTTTGAGAGCACTGGTCTAGCGGCGGATGACCCGGTTTGAGGGTCATCCTTTTTTTGTGCGTGGTGGTGGGGCAACCGCTCACAGACCGCTGGACTCGATTCATAAGAAAAACTTAACTGCCCCAAGCAGGATTCCGCTCGGATTCGACGAATTTGTAGTCTCGACTTGAAGTTCGTCGAATTTTGTCGGGGGAGAGCACCGTCCATGACCGTCTTCGAGTTGTTGCAGAGCGCTCTCGATGCATCGACGCTTCGGCAGGCGGTGTACGCGAACAACATCGCGAACGCCGGCACGCCCGGTTATAAGCGCCAGGATGTGGCGTTTGAGACGCTCCTTCGAAGCGCGCTGGCAGGAGGGCCGAGCGGTGCGCTGGGCGACGCGCAGATTCCCATCGGTGAAAACGAGCCGACGTACGATCTGCGTGCGTTGCCGAGCGTCACGCCTCAGGTCTATACCGACACGTCCACAACCGTGAACAGCAATGGGAACAACGTGGATGTCACAGAAGAAATGGTGTTGATGGCTGAAAATCAGGTGCGGTACGACACGTTGGTTCAGGACATCTCGGATCGACTGGCTCGGCTGCGCACGGCCATCACGGGGAGCTGAGGCGGATGTTTGACAACACGAGCATGAACATCTCGGCGAGCGGGCTCGCGGCGAACCAACTGTGGCTGAACGTCATTGCGAACAACATCGCGAACGTGAATACCACGCGGACGCCCCAGGGAGGGCCGTATCGGGCAGAGATCGTCAATTTTGCGCCGGTGCAAAGTGACGTCTCCTTTCAGACGGCCCTTGGGCAGGCGGTGCAAGGGATTGGCGGGGGCGTCGAGGTGACGAGCATCACGCAGGACACGAGTCCGTTTCAACTGGTTTACGATCCGTCCAATCCCGACGCCGTCAATGGATACGTGGAGACGTCCAATGTCAACTTGACCACGCAAATGGTGGACCTGATTCAGGCGACGCGCGCGTATCAGGCGAACGCCACCGCGTTCGACGCGGCCAAGCAGATGGCCGTCACGGCGCTCGGCATTGGCAAGTGAGGTGAATGGGGATGGTCCTACCGATATCCTCTGCCCTGACCGCCATTCCCGCAGTGACCACGTCCGCGGGGAGCGGTTCGTCTGGCGGCATGAGCTTCTCCGACTATCTCGGAAAAGCGCTTGATGAGGTGAACCAAGTTTCCGCTCGCGCGGACCAATTGGCGGTGGAATATGCGACCGGTGGCCCGGTGTCCACGGCGGATCTCATGATTGCGGAGACCCAGGCATCCCTCGCGGTGGACCTTCTGTCCCAGACCGCCACGCGCGTGCAGCAGGCGTACACCACGCTGATGAACATGCAGATTTAACCCATGACGAGGGGGATAGGGTGAGATGCGTTGAACGAAGCCCTGCGAAACATCTGGACCCAGGCTCGGGGGAAATGGGCGGGGCTTCCAGCGCGCTCGCGCCGCAACGTGATCGTCGCCGCGGCTGCGCTTCTGACCGCCCTTCTGGTGGTGGTGTTCGCGGCGACGCGGCCGCACTACGTCACGATCATGGAGGGCTTGGATGACAAGTCCCTTGGGCAGGTTCAGCAGGAGCTCGACACGCTGAAAATTCCCAACCAGATTCAAGGTACGGCGGTGTTGGTGCCCGCGCGATACGCGGACGAGGCGCGCATCCAGCTGGCGATGGCCGGCCTTCCGCAAAGTGGGTACGATGCGTATTCGGGTGTGACAACCTCGCTCGGCGAGACACAAGATCAGTTCAATCTGCAGGTGCTGAACGCGCTTCAACAGAGTCTTTCGGCGACCATCAGCGACATCAACGGCGTCGAATCCGCGCAAGTGCATATCGTCATGCCGCAGCAGCAGCTGTTCGTGACGCAGCCGACGACCGATGCCAAGGCTTCGGTGTTCGTCGATCTCGGCCCCGGCGTGCAGCTGTCGTCCGCGCAGGTGTACGGGATTCAGCAACTGGTGGCTCATTCAGTGCCGGGGCTCACATTGGGCAATGTGACGGTGGTGGACCAATACGGGAATGTGCTCTCGAGCGACGTGGCTCAGGGCGGTGCGTCAAGCCCGGTGGGTTCGGCGGCGTCGGAACTCGCCATGCGAGAAAAGCTCGAAAACGATCTGCAGCAGACGCTCATCTCTGGGCTGCAACAGATTGTCGGCGCTCAGAACGCGGTCGTTGTGGTGCACGCGAACGTGACGTTCAATCAAACGCAGACGACGACGCACACGTTGATCAACGCCCCGGGTTCGAACACCGGATTCATCACGAGCCAACAGATCCAGAAATCTCAGTCGTCGAGCGGCACACCTGGGGGTGCGGCCGGTCAGGCGGGAAGCAATCCCAATCTGAACAGCACCTATGCGGCGGCAGGCGGAGGGGCGACGAATTCCACGTCGTCGAACACCATCACGAACTACGCGTACAGCTACCAAAATCAGCAGACGACCGCGGATCCCATGCAAGTCCTGGGCTATTCGGTGGGGGTGCTGCTGAACAGCAATGACAAGAGCATCACGCCCGCTGTCGAGGCGCAGATCCGCAACTTCGTGCTGAGTGTACTGGGGTCCACGCCTTCCCAGGGAAAAAACGTCGTGAGTGTCTCGGCGGTCCCGTTCGCCACCCCGGCACAGGCAGTGCCCACGCCGCCGGGCGGGCGGACGTGGGTGTACGCGCTCGGAGGGCTCCTCCTCGGCGCTCTGGTCGTCGCCGGCTACCTGGTGTTTCGGCGGCGCCGGCAGCCGGCCGGTGAGGTGATTGAAATCCCGGCGGGTGAGGCGTTCGAGCAGCCGCTCGAAGAGCTGCCTCTGACGCAGGAGGAGGTCCTGCGCAATCAGCTCATCCATCTGGCACAGCATCGACCGGATGACTTCGCGAGCTTGTTGAGGACGTGGTTATCCGAATGAGGCTGTCGAGCGGACAGGAGGCGGTGGGTGTGCAGCGGCGGTCTTCGTTGACCGGGAAGCAGAAGGCTGCGGTGCTCATGATCGCGCTCGGCCAGGAAGTGGCCGCGCAGGTCATGAAGCGCTTGTCTCCGGAAGAGGTGGAGCAACTCACGTTCGAGATCGCGAACGTCAACAAGGTGGGGATGGAGCAGCGGGAAGCGATTCTCGAAGAATTTCGCGATCTCGCCATGGCTCGGGACTACATCCAGACTGGCGGTATCGACTACGCGCGCGAGGTGCTGGAGCGTGCGCTCGGCCCGCAGGGGGCGCAGGAGGTCCTTGCCAGGCTGACGTCTTCGTTGCAGGTTCGGCCTTTTCACTTTGCGCGCAAGGCTGACCCGAGTCAGATTCTGAGCTTTTTGCAGGACGAGCACCCGCAGACCATCGCCCTGGTGTTGGCGTATTTAGAGCCGAGCCAGTCGGCGGCCATCCTCTCCGCCCTGCCCTCCGATCTCCAGGCGGAAGTCGCGCGCCGGATCGCCACGATGAAAGGCACCTCCCCCGACGTCGTGGCCGAGGTCGAGGAGATTTTGGAGAGCAAACTGTCCACCATGACGAGCGTCGATCATCAGCAAGCCGGCGGCATTGAGGCGATTGTCGAGATTTTGAACGGCGTCGATCGGTCGACCGAGAAGACCATTCTCGAGGAGCTGGCCAAGCGGGATCCGGAGCTCGTCGACGAGATCAAAAAGCGGATGTTCGTGTTCGAAGACATCATTTTCCTCGATTCGAAGGCCATCCAGCGCGTCATTCGCGAGGTCGACGCAAGAGATCTCCAGCTCGCGCTTCGCGTCGCGCGGGAAGACGTCAAAGAGGTCATCTTCAACAACATGTCCAAGCGCATGGCGGAGCAGTTCAAAGAGGATATGGAGTACATGGGCCCCGTCCGGCTTCGCGATGTGGAGGACGCGCAGCAGCGCATTGTCGGCGTGATACGCCATCTCGAGGATCTCGGTGAGATCGTCGTGTCGCGCGGAGGAGGTGACGACATCATTGTCTAGCGTCGTCAAGCGAGGCCGGATCTCGCCGCTGGTCGATTCTGTCCCAATTCCTTCCCTAGCCGAATCGGTGGTTCCCGACGCGAAAATGAACGGCCTGGAAGCCGCAGATCCGATCCCGGGCGAGGGACCGTGGGCCAAGGTGGCCGAGAGCATCCTGGCGGACGCGGAGCGGAAAGCGCAGCAGATCATCGCTGAGGCGATGGCAAAGGCGTCGTCCATGCTCGACGAGGCTCGGCTGGAGATCGAGCGGCGCGCGCAGGCCGCGGAGCGGGCGGGGCTGGAGCGCGGGATGGAGGAGGGGCGCCGCAGGGCGCAGGCCGAACTTGCGGAGGAGAGGTCGCGCATGCAGGCGCAGCTGGACGCGCTCGCGCAGGAGCTTCGCGAGGACGACGCCCGACGGATGAAGGGGCAGCGCCAGCTGATACTTGACCTCGTGACGGTGGCCGTGCGTCGCCTGTTGCAGCGCGAGTTGGAGCTGTCTCCGCCAGACGTGGCCAAGCTGGTGGACGAGTTGCTTGGGCAGGTGGTCGCGGCGTCGACGGTGTACGTCCGCGTGCACCCCGCCGAGTGCGAGAAGGTGCGGGAAGCGTCCCCTCAGATCGCTCTGCGCCACGGGGGCGCCATTGCCATTCAGGTGGTGCCCGACCTTTCGCTCGCGCGAGGGGATTGCGTGATTGCGGCGGACGCCGTCGAGATCGACGCGCGGGTCGAAGTGCGCCTGGACGAGCTGTCCCGCGTACTTGCGGAGCTCGCGGAGGAGGGACCGCATGGGGAGTGACTCGAGCTGGATGGCCGAGGCGGTTCGGGAGCTGGGACGAAGGCGGTTGGTTCGCCGCGCGGGGCGCGTCATGCGCGTCATGGGCCACACGCTCGAGGTGGCGGGGCCGACCGCTTCCCTCGGCGAATTGTGTGCGCTCGGCCGGGATGCTTCGGAAGGGCTGGGTGAGGTCATCGGATTTCACGAAGGTCGCCTGTATGTGGTCCCGCTCGGCCCGCTTCCCGAGGTGTCGCCCGGAACCCCGGTTCGCTTTCTGGATCGGCAGTTCCGCGTCCGTTGCGGGCCGGGATTGGTCGGCCGGGTGTTGAACGCGCTCGGCGAGCCCATCGACGATCGAGGTCCGCTGCAGGGGCCGTTGGTGTGGCGGGCCGTGGACGTCCCCGCCATCCCCCCGCTTCGGCGAGGGCGCATTCGGTCCCCGTACGCGACGGGCGTGCGAGCCATCGACGCGCTGCTCACGCTGGGCCGAGGCCAGCGCGTCGGCCTGTTTGCGGGAAGCGGCGTGGGCAAGAGCACGCTGCTCAGCATGATGGCCCGGGGCGGCCGAGCGGACGTGAACGTCATCGCGCTCGTCGGCGAGCGCGGCCGAGAGGTCAGAGAATTCTTGGAGGACGATCTCGGCGAAGAAGGGTTGCAGCAAAGCGTCGTGGTGGTGGCCACGTCGGATGAGCCCGCGTACGTCCGGAGCAAGGCCGCATTCGTCGCCACCGCGATTGCGGAGCATTTTCGCGACGAAGGCATGCACGTGGCGCTCATGATGGACTCCCTCACCCGCTTCGCGATGGCGGAGCGAGAGGTGGGGCTCGCCATGGGAGAGCCGCCCTCGTCGCGAGGGTACACGCCGAGCGTCTTCGCCAAGCTTCCCGTCCTCCTCGAGCGCGCCGGTCCCGGCGCCGAGGGCACCATCACGGCCGTGTACACCGTGCTGGTGGAGGGCGACGATCCGAACGATCCGATTGCCGACGCTGTGCGAGGCATCTTGGATGGCCATATCGTGCTTTCGCGCGCGCTCGCCAACCGCGGCCAGTTTCCCGCCATCGACGTCCTTCAGAGCTTGTCGCGGCTGTTTCCGTCGATCACGACGGAGGCTCATCGCCAGGCGGCAGAGCGCGTCCGGGAGTGGATGGCGCGGTACAGCGAAATTGAGGATCTGCTGCGTATCGGCGCGTATCGCCAGGGCGCAGATCCCTTGACGGATGAGGCTATCGAGCGCATGCCGGAGATTCTCGCGTTTCTTCGGCAGAAAAAGGGCGAGACCATGGCGTTGGAGGACGCCGTTAACCAACTGTTGGACCTTGCGAGGGATCGAGCATGAATACCTCCGTTCATCGGCTGGCCAAGCGATATGAGGCGATTTGTGAAACATGGCGTGCCATCGCGGAGCGAGAGTACGCGGTGGCTGCCAGGGCGGAGCAAGAGATGGCGGATCGGCTGAAGGAGACGGAAGCGCGCGCTTTGCAGGCACTCGCCGCCGGATCGGACCTCCGAGATGCTCGAGACTGGGGCGTCGTGCAGGCGTTTGTGAGTCGTCTGGAACAGTTGCAGGGTCGTTTGACTGGCGAATGGAGAGCGAGCGCGGAAGAAGCCGAGCGAAAGCGCGCGGAACTTCAGGCGCGGTACAGCGAGGTGGAGACGTGGAAGGCTTTGCGGGCGCGCCTGGACGAAGCCAGGCGAAGCCGCGAGGCGCGTGCCTGGCAGGCCGAGTTGGATGAGCACGCCGTCATACGGGGGGCAGCACGCGTATGGAAGCCAAGCGATCGCCGATGAATGCGCGCACTCCTTCAGAGGGAACGCCCCGCGCAGCGGGCCGTCAGGCCGAACGCTTGCCGAGCCGGACACCCGGGGGCGTGGAGGCCAAGGTGGACGTGTCCAGCTCTTCGGTGGACGATGAGAAACCCGGCGCCGGCCGGAGAGTCATCACCGTCCTCCTGCTGGTGTTCGTGCCGCTTGTCGTGACTGCCGCTGCGATCGCGGCCGTGCTCGTCGTCCTCGGCGTCCCTGTGTGGCAAGACGTTCAACATCTGTTTGGGAGCAAAGCATCCAAGCCTGCATCGGCGGAAGACGCGGCGCTTCGGCAAACGATTGCCATTGAGCGTTCGCAGATTCAGTCGCTCGAGTCTCAGGTAGCCTCGCTGAACAACCAGCTTTCCGCTGCGCGCGCGCAGGCTGCCTCGCTCCAGGATCAGGTGAAGGGCTTGCGTGCGCAGTTGGCGTCCATCTCGAGCGGGCAAAAGCAGGGCGCCGCCGAGGCCAAGGTGCTTGCCCAGATGGATCCATCGGCCGCGGCGCAGGTCATCCAGCGCATGCCCGCCGCGCAAGCGGCGTGGGCCATCGAATCCATGAGCCCGGACGCGTCGGGGCCTATCCTGCAGGCGCTGCCGCCAGCGACCGCCAGCGCCTTGTTGCAGCAGTCCGCACGGGACAGCCAGATCGCGGCGCTGTCGAACAGCACGGCCAATGCCGCGCCTGCGCCGTGAGCTTTTACCTCGCGAAGGGAGGTGAATCTGTGGACGTGATGGGAGTGCCCAAAGCGTCGGTTCAGTCGACTGCGATGGACGGGAGAGCAAAACCCGAGGCCAAGGGCAAGCGCGAGATGGATCTCGCCGAAGTGTGGGCAGCTATCTTTGCGCAGGCCGGGGCGATGATGGACCACGCTGCTTGGCATGCGTCCGCGAGTGCAGAGGCGGGCGCGCGAGATGTTCAGGTGGCGTCCGCCGAAACGCCAGCGCCTTCCGCAGGTGCGATGTCCCTCATCCGCTCTCCAGGCGGAGGGGTCGCGGAGCGCGGGCTATCTCCTGAACTTTCGCCTGGGTGGACGACGGATCGCCTGTCGTCTGCGGCCGCCACGGCGTCGGACGGAAGCGGGCAAACGGAAGGAGCCTTGGCGCGTGCCCCCCAGGCAGCCCATGCACTTCGCGAGCCATCTGCCGGTCCGCGGGATGAAGCGGCCTGGGCGAATTCAGTCCGAACTGCACCGTTCGCGGACAAGGCAGGAGACCGGGTGACGGCGCAACCCGCGCTTCAGGAGGGCCAACCCGTCGTGATCGCCGCGCGCAGCGTCCAAGGCGTGGCACGCGCTTCGGTCAATCACGTCGAGGCCCCGAGCGTGGGAGGCGCGGGTTCATCCGGGGAAAGCGATACATCGGTGCTCGTGGCACCCGGGGCCGACGCCAGAGCGGAACCGGAACGGGCCATCCATCGGAAAACCGAGCGCAACTCTTCGTCATCGAGCGACGGCAGAGCGCCCGACAGGGCGGCAACGGACCTGCGTGCGTCGGCCGAAATGCCAACCGCCGGGCCGGTCGCCCAACCTGCGTCACACGGTGCCGAGCGACCCGACACGCCGACGCCGACCTCGTCCACGTTAGGGTGGCTGGGTGAAGACCTGCGTGCATGGCTGACCTCGACGGGTGGCGCCGGCCCGAAGACGTTGACCGTGGCCCTCGAACCGAAGGAGCTGGGCGCGGTCAAGGTGATTGTTCATCACGGCGAGGAGGGCCTCCAGATCCAGCTTGTCGCTTCGAGCGCTGCGAGCGCGCACGCGTTGGCGGCACAGCTTCCCACGCTCGTGCAGCAGATGGCGCAGGGCGGCTTGACGGTTCGCGACGTGAGCGTCGGCTGGGCCACGGACGGCGGCGACGCAGGAGGTGGAACCGCGCAACGAGACCGAGGTGATGGCCCCGTAGGCAAAGCCGCGATCGCGGGGCCTGTCTCATCGAGCCGCATGGGGCGCGCGGCGTACGGCGCCGAAGGCGATGATCCGATTTCGCTCATCAATCTGTATGCGTGAGGAGGGGAACTGTGACCGTCAACGCGACTTCATCCCTCGCCCTCAACAACAGCTCGCTGAGTGCGCAGGCGACGTCACCGACGGGCGCCGCGAGTGGAGCGACGAGTGGTGCCAGCAGCCCAACGTCTCCGTCCGGATGGAATTCGCTGAGCGAGAACGATTTTCTGCAGCTGTTGGTGACGCAGTTGCAGAACCAGGATCCGCTCAATCCCGTCGACAACACGCAAATGCTCGCGCAGTTGGCGCAGTTCAGCGCCCTGGAGGAGATGACGCAGGTGGCAGAGACCGATGCGCAGATTCAGAGCGCGGTGCAAAGCCTCGAGAGTGAGATGAGCCTGCTCATGGCGCACAGCCTCATCGGGGCGTCCGTGACGGTTCAGGACGCGAGTGGCAATCAGGTGCAGGGAACGGTGTCGTCCGTGACGATGAGTCAAGGCACGCCGCAAGTCGTCGTCAATGGGACGTCGTATCCCTTGACTCAGGTGGTTGGCATGGCGTGATCGATCCAGTTTCCTGGGTGTGGCAGAGCGCAGAGGTTCCTGTGCGTCAAGGCGCATCCACCTCGGCGCGCCGCCGCGAAGCTGGCTCCTTCGAGCAGGCGATGCAGGACGCGCTCGCCGCGTGGCGCGTGAGTCAGCACGCCAGCTCGCGCATGGAGGAACGCGGCATCTCGCTTTCGTCCGCGGACTGGAACGCGATGGAGCAGGCGGCCCGAGCGGCCGAAGCGAAGGGCGCGCGAGACACCTACCTGGTGATGGGCGATGTCGGCTTTGTGGTTCACCTGCCGTCGCGAACGCTGGTGACGGCTCTAAAGCACGAGGAGCATCCGGTTGTGACTCAAATTGACAGCGTCGTCTTTGTGTCCAGGCTGGACCGTTAGGGGGCCTGCCCGGAGGGACCGACTGAACTCCGGGGGACGGCGCGACGGGAGGGAATAGCACATGCTTCGTTCGATGAATTCGGCCATCTCGGGTATGCAGGCCTTTCAGACCGATCTCGACGTCGTAGGCAACAACATCGCGAACGTCGAGACGGTGGGATTTAAGCAGTCCGACGTGCAATTCGCGGACCTGCTGAGCCAGACGATGTCGTTGGGCACCGCTGGGACGGCGTCGAGCTCTGGATCGGGCGGTTCAAGTGCAACAACGGCCATGGGCGGAACCAACCCAGAGCAGGTGGGGCTCGGCGTGCAGGTGGCGGCGACGCAGATGGATATGTCGCAGGGGCCGGACGAGACCACGGGCGTCCCGACGAACGTCGCCATTCAGGGCAACGGGTTCTTCGTCGTGACGGACGGGACGAACACGTATCTGACCCGGGCCGGGAACTTCTCGGTGGACAGCGCCGGCAACCTCGTGCTGCCGAACGGGGTGATTGCCGAAGGGTATGAGACGACCTCAGGTTCTTCGTCTTCTGGATCGTCGTCTTCTGGTTCGTCCGGTTCTGGGTCGACCTCTAGTTCGACGTCGCCTCCTCCGCCCTCAACCGCGTCCACGAGTCCTCCGTCGAAGCAAGTCAACGTGGCGCAATGGGCTCTGGACTGGGTGCAGAAAAACGTGTCATCGGCCAGTTCGGCAACTGCTTCCCAGGTCCAGGTGTCGAATGTGAGCATCGGGTCGAACGGTGCGATCACCGCGACGTTTACGTACACTCCATCTTCGGGAAACTCTTCGGGGACTACTGGAACTTCCACGTCGAGCGGGCCGACGACATACACCGAAGTGCTCGGTTACCTCGCCCTCGCTCAGGTTCCGAATCCGCAAGGGCTGGTGAGCGTGGGCGACAACCTGTTCAGCGCTTCCAGCCCGGCGGCCGGTACGCCGACCTACTGGACGCCGGGACAAGGGACGTACGGAACCCTCGCGTCCGGCGAACTGGAGGGCTCGAACGTCGACTTGTCGCAGCAGTTCGCGGAAATGATCGTCGCGCAGAACGCGTACGTGGCGAACACGCACATGATCGGCACCGACAACGCCATCCTGCAGGCGCTTGTCAATATGAAGAACTCGTGAGGCGAGTGAGGGCGCGGCCACAGCCGCGCCCTAGGGAGATGCGCGCATGATTGCTTTGACGCGATTCAATGGGACCGTCGTTTGGCTCAATCCGCTGCACATCGAAACGGTGGAAGGGACGCCTGACTCCGTGGTGACGCTGACCAATGGACACAAGTACGTGGTCTTGGAGGATCCAGAGACCATTGCGTCAAAGATGATCGAAGTGTACAGGCGGATTGGCCTCGTCGCGGCGCCCGTGCGCGATGAGGGGGGCGGAGCATGAAGAAGGCTGTGCGGACGATGCTCTTCATCGTCCTCGGCATTGTCGTGATCGCGGGAGCGGTGATCGGCTACGTGCTCTACGCGAAGAAGCATCACGCGGCAGGCGGAGCTCCGCCCAAGCTTTCCGCGAAGCAGATGGCGGCTCTTCAGGTCACGTTGCCACAAATGACCACGAATCTGGCCGGAAGCGGGATTATTCAATTCACGCTGACCTTGCAGGCGGATTCCAAGAGCACGAAGAACGAATTGAACCTGATGGAACCGCAGATCTCGGACACGGTGAACGGCGTCATGCGCGAATTCACGTCGGACGAACTTCGCACGGATGCGGGCCTAAGCCGCCTGAAGGCGACCATCGTGAGCCAGGTCAATCGGCTGCTTCCGTCCGGCAAAGTCACGGCGGTCTATCTGTCGCAAGTCCTGGTGCAGTGAGGAGGTGAGACGTTGTCCGAAGTGCTTTCCCAGTCTGAGATCGATGCCCTGCTCTACGCGATTCGCACGGGCGAGATCGATCCCGTCGCTGAGCAGCGCGCGAACGCCCAGCCGCGCGTGCGGGTCTACGACTTTCGACGCGCGATGCGGTTTTCGAAAGACCATCTGCGCGTGCTCCGGCGCATGCACGAGCACTTTTGCCGGCTTCTCACGAGCCAGCTCTCGGGGCAACTGCGGTCGGTGCCGCAGATCCAAGTGGAGTCGGTGGATCAGGTTCCGTATGACGAGTTCATTCGTTCGATCCCGCCGCTCACCGTCCTGCAGGTGTACGACATGCACCCGTTGGAGGGCCGCATGGTGATGGAGATGGACCCGCAGGTTGTCTTCGCCATGCTCGACAAATTCATGGGCGGCGACAGCGCGGGGCCGTATCGCGTTCGGGAGCTGACGGACATCGAGGTTTCCTTGTTTCGCCGGTTGTTCGAGAACCTGCCCTCCATCCTGGCCGAGGCTTGGAAGAGCGTGATCGACCTCGATCCCCAGTTCGTCTCGCTAGAGAGCAACCCGCAGTTCCTGCAGCTCACCACGCCCAACGAGACCGTGCTCGTGGTGACGCTCGGCGTCCGCGTGGGAGAGACGACGGGCCTCGTCAATCTGTGCATTCCGCATGTGACCATCGAACCGGTTCTGTCGAAGCTGAGCAATCGGTACTACATGGATCCGGCCTTCCAAAGCGGCCGGCGCCAGGTGAACGATGAACTGCGCGCCAAGCTTCTCAGCGTTCCGGTGGACGTCCGCGTCGAAGTCGGGCAGGCCGAGCTCACCGTGCGCGAGGTTCTCGATTTGTGCGAGGGCGACACCATCGTGCTCCGGCAGACGATTCGCGATCCGGCCCTCGTCTATGTGGATGGGAGACCTGCGTTCTTGGGAAGCGTGGGGAAGCGAAACCGCGTATACGCGGTGAAGATCGTGGGCCCGTGGGAGGGAGACGCCGATGGCGGACGATGAGATGAAACTGTCTCAGGACGAGATCGACGCACTGTTGCGCGCCGGTGCGGCCGAACAGGCGGCAAACGGCGGGCAGGCGCAGTTGACGGCGGGCGAGATCGATGTCCTGGGAGAGATAGGGAATATCTGCTTTGGATCGGCCGCAACTTCTCTCTCGTCCCTGCTCGGCCGGCGGGTGGATATCACGACGCCGGTTGTGAGCATCCTTCCTCGGTCCGAGGTGGAAAGCCGATTCCCGACGCCGTACGTCTTGGTGCAGGTGGATTTTACGGAAGGGTTGCAGGGCACGAATGCGCTCGCCATTGAAATTGAGGACGCGAGGCGCATCGCGGACCTCATGATGGGGCGAGGGCCGGCTGAGTCGGCCGGCGGCGATCTGGGAGAGCTGGAACTCAGCGCGGTCGGCGAAGCGATGAATCAGATGATGGGCAGCGCGGCCACGGCGATGAGCCAGTTGTTCGGGCGGTACATCAACATCTCCCCGCCTTCGGTGCGGGTGGTGACGTTCACGCCGGACGAGGCGCAGGCGGCGTTCGGGCCGGCGGAGGAACTCGTCAATGTGGAGTTTCGCCTGCACGTGCACGACCTCATCGATTCGCACATCATGCAGCTGATGCCCGTTCCGTTTGCGCGCGAGTTGGTGCGGTCGATGCAAGTACATACCGAAGCAGCGCCCGGCGCTCCCCAAGCGGGCGAAAGGCGCGACGGGGAACCTCCGGTTTCCGCAAGCGAGGCGGCGCGTGACCAAGACCGCGAAGGCGGGGCGCCCCCGGTTCGCGGGCGGGAAGAGGAGGGGCCCAGCGTCGCGGTCAGGCGCCCGGCCTTTGCCGATTTTGACGAGGAAGCGAAGCCTCGCGATGCGCGCCCGGCTGCCAACCTCTCGCTGCTCTACGACGTTCCGCTTCACGTGACCGTGGAGCTCGGCCGCGCCAAGAAATTGATTCGAGAGATCCTGGAACTCGCGCCCGGTTCCATCTTGGAACTGGACAAGCTCGCGGGGGAACCCGTGGACATCTACGTCAACCAAAAGAAGATCGCGATCGGCGAAGTGGTCGTGATCGACGAGAACTTCGGCGTGCGCGTCACGGACATCGTCCAGGCAGACAAGCGAATCGACCCGCTACCTTGAGTTCCCGAACACTGGGTGGGAGGCATGAGCGATGGCAAACATTCTGGTGGTGGACGACGCCGCCTTCATGCGGATGATGATCAAAGACATCCTGACGAAGAACGGACACGAGGTGGTGGGCGAGGCGGCGGACGGCGCGCAGGCCGTCGAGCGCTATCAAGAGCTTCGCCCCGACCTCGTCACGATGGACATCACGATGCCGGAGGTCGACGGGATCGAAGCCATCAAGCGCATCCGACAGATCGACCCGAACGCGCGCATCATCGTCTGTTCCGCCATGGGGCAGCAGGCGATGGTCATTGAGGCGATTCAGGCGGGCGCCAAGGACTTCATCGTCAAGCCGTTTCAGGCCGATCGCGTCGTCGAAGCGGTGCAGAAGGCGCTTAGGTGATGCGGTCGATGGAAGGTCGTGCGACGGCGACGAAGGCCGGGAGCGCGGCTGCGCCGGCGCTCATCCTCCTGACGCCGCGAACCATATGGGCGGCGAAGGCCGAACCGCTCGCGGGCAGCGGCGGCGCGTGGGCCTACGCCCAGCTCGTGGTGGCGCTTGCGGTCATTCTTCTTCTCATCGCCTTCCTGTTTCGCGTCCTCGGCCAGCGGACCGGGATTGCCGCACGCGGACAGATCGAGGTGGTGGCAGCCCGCCAGGTGGCGCCCAACAAGTCGGTCCAGGTCGTGCGGGTGGGCAGTCGGCTGTACCTCATCGGTGTGGGCGAAGACGTTCGGCTCTTGGCGGACGTCACGGACGAGTACCCGAGATTTCAAGAGGAACTTGCGGAGGACCCGGAGGGCTTTGGGGCCGCGCTGCGCGAGGCATTGGACCGGTTGAGAGAAGGGCGGCGGGAGGAATGAGGGTCACGAGCCAGGCTTGGCGGCGCCTGCGCCTTGCGGGCGCGATCGGCGTGGCCATGTGTGCGGCGATCTTCATCTTGGGGATGCATCCGTCGCTCGTAGACGCGCAGACTTCGCCGAGCGCGCCTGCTATTCCGGGGGTGAGCGTCTCCGTCGGGGGCTCCGGGCCCACTTCGGTGGCCAACACGGTCAAAATTGTGCTCTTGTTGACCGCGCTCACGCTCGCGCCCGCGGCGCTCATTCTGATGACCTGCTTCACCCGCGTAATTGTCGTTTTGTCGTTCGTGCGCAACGCGTTGTCGCTGCAGACGTCGCCTCCCAACCAGGTGTTGGTCGGTCTGGCGCTCTTTATCACGTTGTTTGTCATGCAGCCGACGCTGCAGCAGGCCAATGCGCAGGCGCTTCAACCGTACCTTCGCGGGCAGATTTCGCAAACCGTGGCCATCGAGCGAGCGGAGGCGCCGTTCAAAGTCTTCATGGCCAAGCAGACGAGGACAGAGGACCTGGAACTCTTTCTGGCCTATCGCCACGAGACGCTGACGGCCGAGATGGAGAAGAAACCCGAGACCATTGCCATGTCGGCGCTGGTCCCTGCCTTCACGCTGAGTGAACTCCAGACGGCCTTTCAGATTGGGTTCATGATCTATCTTCCGTTTCTCGTGATCGATCTCGTCGTCTCCACGACGCTCATGTCGATGGGCATGATGATGTTGCCACCCGTCATGATTTCACTTCCGTTCAAGGTGCTCTTGTTCGTCATGGTCAACGGCTGGTATCTCGTCGTGAAATCGCTGCTCGCTGGCTACGCCTCATAGCGCAGGGAGGAAGCCCGATGACCGACACCTATGTGATTGGCCTTGCGGCCCAGGTGATGTGGCTCGTCGTCAAGATTACGGCGCCGGTTCTTCTTCTGGGGCTGGCCATGGGCCTGGTGGTCAGCATCTTTCAGGCGACGACGCAACTCCAGGAGCAGACGCTGGCATTCATTCCGAAGATCATCGCGGTCGTGATCGCCCTGTTGGCGTTTGGACCTTGGATGTTGCAGAATCTCATCGATTTTTCGAATTCCATCCTTGGAAACCTGATGCAATACGTGATGTGAACGATGAACGATGTCCTGCAGCATTTCAACCTTTTCTTGCTCATGGCTGCGAGGACCAGCGGCTTCATCCTCGCCGCGCCCATCCTGTCGAGCGTGTACTGGCCGAATCTCGCCAAAGTGGCGCTTGCCCTGGCGCTGGCGGCGTTCGCGGTGCCGTCGGTCCACGCTTCGGTTCCGGACGTGATCACCCAGCCGGGGATGTTTGTCGTCGACTTCGCGCTTGAGGCGGTCGTGGGCGTGGTGTTGGGGTTTGTGGCCACGTGGATCTTCAACACCATCCAGATCGCGGGCCAACTCGTGGATCTGCAGATGGGCATGGCAGTCGCCGATCTCGCCATGCCCGGATTTGGGCAGCAGGCGGGCGTGTTCACTGCTGTGTACAACCTGTGGTTCTCGCTCTTGTTCATCGGCATGGGGGGGCTCGGCGGGCTGGCGAGCGCCGTCCTCGAGTCGTTCCGGCTGATTCCCATCGCGGATTGGCACCTGCCTGCCGACTGGATGGCGGTTGTGGCCCAGATTATGGGCACCGTCATGCTCATGGGCGTGGATGTGGCGCTGCCGGTGTTCGCAAGCCTGTTTTTGTGTGATATCACGTTCGCGCTCCTCGCACGCGCGGTGCCGCAGATGAACGCGTTCGTGGTCGAGTTGCCCGCCAAACTCCTGGTCGGACTCGCTTCCTTCGCCGTGGCTCTGCCCGTGACCGTCGGCTTGTTCCGCCAGCTGTTGACCGTCGTATTTCTGAACCTGGAAAGCGTCATGCGCCTAGTCGGAGGGTGAAGGATGCGTACGCTGCAACTCCAGCGATTCGCCGCGGGTGAGCGCACGGAACGGGCGACGCCCAGGCGGCGCCAGGAAGCTCGAAAGGAGGGCCGCGTGGCCCGGAGCCCTGAGCTGACCTCGGCCTTGGCATTTGCCGCGGTGCTTGTGGCGCTGCGCATCCTGGGGCCCGCAGTTTGGGGCCAGTGGGAGAGCTTGATTCAGCGCGATCTCGCGAGCGCCGCGCCGAAGTCGTGGACCGTCCAGGACGTGCGCGCCCTGATGGCGGCCCAAGCCGTGACTGCGGCGCGGATCATGTTGCCCATCGCCCTCGTGGCTGCCGCCATTGGGCTTGCCGCGGCGGTGATGCAGGTGCGCCCTCTCTTTGTCCCGCAGCTTTTGCTGCCAGACTTTCAGCGCATTTCGCCCGCGACGGGCTGGCGGCGGATCGCGAGCTTGCAGGGGGTCTTGGAAGCGCTCAAGTCCTTGCTCAAGCTGGCAGCTGTCGCGGGTGTCGCGTACACGTCTCTGGCGTCGCTCGCCCATCAAATGGAAAATCTGTCCGCGGTGGAGCTCGACGCCGTGCCGGGGATCCTGGGCGGCGCCGTGTTCAACCTCGCGATTCGCGTCGCGTGCGCCATGGTCGTGATCGCCGCCATCGACTATGCGTACCAACGATACAGCTTGGAGAAGAGCCTGCGCATGTCGAAGCAGGAGCTGAAGGACGAGCTGAAGGAGACGGAAGGCAATCCACTGCTCAAATCGGCGATGCGCCGGCGCGCCCGGCAGATCGCCTCCAGGCGCATGATGCAGAACGTCGCCAAGGCGGACGTGGTGATCACCAACCCGACGCACTACGCGGTGGCGATCTGGTACCAGAGCGAGGCGATGAACGCGCCGCAGGTGGTGGCGAAGGGAGCCGACTTCGTCGCGCTGGAGATCCGCCGGCGAGCCGAGGAGCATGAGGTTCCGCTTGTGGAGAATCCGCCGCTTGCGCAGGCGCTGTATCGGACGGTCGAGATCGGCCATGAGATCCCGCCCGATTTGTATCAGGCGGTGGCCGAGGTGCTGGCATACGTGTACCGCATGCGCAGGAAGGGGCGGAGGTGACCGGCGATGGCGAAGTGGTTGAAGCGGACCGATCTGATGGTCATGCTGTTTGTCCTCTGGACCATTGTGATGATTGTGATTCCGATCCCGCGCCCGCTCTTGGACGTGCTCATCCTCTTCAACATGTTCGTATCCATGACCATCCTGCTCGTGGCCATGAACACGTCCGAGCCGCTCGAGTTCTCGATTTTTCCGTCCCTGCTTTTGGTCACCACGCTGTATCGGTTGTCGCTGAACATCTCGACGACGCGGCTCATCCTGAGCCAAGGCAACGCCGGCGCTGTCATTCAGACGTTCGGGAACTTCGTCATCGGCGACAATCCCGTGGTCGGGTTCATCGTGTTTCTCATCATCATTATTGTGCAATACGTCGTCATCACGCGCGGCGCCGAGCGGGTGGCCGAGGTGGCGGCACGCTTCACGCTCGACGCGATGCCGGGCAAGCAGCTCGCCATTGACGCGGATCTGAATGCCGGGCTGATTCAGGAGGCCGAGGCGCGCCGGCGGCGGGAGAAAATCCAGCAGGAGGCCGACTTTTACGGGGCCATGGACGGCGCCTCGAAGTTTGTCAAGGGCGACGCCATCGCGTCCATGGTCATTGTGGCCATCAACGTCGTCGCGGGGCTCATCATCGGCGTCGCGATGCAACACGACTCGTTCAGCCAAGCGCTGCACACGTACACCATGCTCTCTGTCGGCGACGGACTAGTGAGCCAAATTCCGGCGCTGCTTCTGTCGACCGCGACGGGGCTCATGGTGTCGCGCGCTGCCACCGATGAAAACATGGGCGCGGACGTGGTCAAGCAGGTCTTTGGATATGCCCGCGCCCTCTACGTGGTGAGCGGGGCCATCTTGCTGCTCGGCCTCATCACGCCCATCGGCATATTGCCCGTCATCCCCATCGCTGGCGGGGCGACCCTCATGGCTCGGCGGGCGGAGCGCCGCCGCGCCCAGCAACAGAAGCGAGAAGAAGAGGAGAAGGCCCGGCAAAAGCGGTCCGAGGCGAAGAAGCCTGAGAACGTCTATCAACTCATCACCGTGGAGCCGGTCGAGTTCGAGTTTGGTTACGGCCTCATCCCCCTGGTGGACGCGCGGCAGGGCGGGGATTTCATGGAGCGCGTCGCCATGATCCGAAGGCAGCTGGCGACGGATCTGGGCGTGGTTTTGCCGATGGTGCGCATGCGGGACAATGTGCTCCTCAAACCCACGCAATACGTGATCAAGCTGAAAGGGGTTGAGGTCGCGCGAGGCGAAATCCTCATGGGACATTGGCTCGCGCTGAGCCCAGGGTTGGAGAATCCCGAGGTCAAGGGGATTCCGACCAAAGATCCGACGTTTGGACTGCCCGCGCTGTGGGTGACGGGTGACATGAAGCTGCGCGCGGAGGCGAGCGGATACACCGTCGTCGACCCGCCGTCCGTCATGGCCACGCACCTGACAGAGGTGCTTCGGCGTCACGCGCACGAGCTCCTCGGGCGCCAGCAGGTGAAGGAGCTGCTGGATCATCTGAAGCAGACTCATCCGGCCGTGGTGGAGGACGTGTACCCCGGGACGTTGTCGCTCGGGCACATCCAGCGCGTGCTCTGCAACCTGCTTGAAGAAGGCGTGCCCATTCGAGATCTGGTGACCATTCTCGAAGCGCTGGCCGATGCGGGTCGGCAGACGCAGGATGTCGATCAGCTCACCGAGAAGGTCCGCCAGCGCCTAGCGCGCCACATCTGCGCGCAGTACACGCATGGCGAAGACGGGCTCACGGTGCTCACGTTCGATCCGGCGCTCGAGCGGGAGATGCAGCAGGCCGTCGTGGAGCAGGGCGGCGCGTTGTCCATCGGCCTCGAGCCGCAAAGGGCGCAGGCCTTGTTCCGAAGGCTCAAGGAGCTGTGGACCGACCTCCAAGGCGCCGGTCAATCGCCCGTCCTCTTGGTGCATCCGCGCATCCGCCTGCCGCTCAGCCGGCTGGTTCGCCGCTACGTGCCGGATCTGCCCGTGTTGTCGTTTGCCGAACTGGATCCCTCCATCTCGATTCATAGCGGAGGCGTGGTGAATGTGTCGTGATCGTGCGCCGTTACGTGGTCAAGGAAATGCCTGAGGCCGTCGCGTCCATCCGGCGCGAACTGGGACAAGACGCGGTCATTTTGAGCACGCGCAACATCCGCGTGCGCAAGTGGCTGGGGCTGCGCTCCGAGCGCCGCATCGAGGTGATGGCCGCTGCGAAAGAAGATCTCGCGGCGACAGCCGGCGCAAGCTTTGGGCAAGCGCTGAAGCGGGCGATGGCGGAGTCCGCAACGGAACGGCCGTCTCCGTCGGCGGATTCCGAGGCGTGGGCGGAGCTCGCCCGCGAGATCGCCGAGATCAAGCGGATGCTCGCAGCGTCGCGGCAGCCAGACGATGCGCAATCGCCAGGCAGCCTCGGACCGGTTCAGGGCTGGCGCGCGTTTCTGCAGAACGAAGGCGTGGACGCCGTGTTGGCCGACCGGTGGGCGCGTATGGCGCTCGGCGAGCCCGGCGTCGCCGGGGACCGTTCCGCCCGCGCGGAAGCGCTCCTGGGGGCGATCCTGTCCGATCTCGGCGCGCTCGCGCATCCAGCGCCCATTCGGCGGGATAGCCGGATCGTGGCCTTTGTGGGGCCGACCGGCGTGGGGAAGACGACCACCATCGCGAAGATCGCCGCGCTTCACGTCCTGGCTGGCCAGCGTCGCGTCGGCCTGTTGACCGCGGACACGTTTCGCATCGCGGCCGTGGAGCAGTTGAAGACGTACGCAGACATCTTGAACGTGCCCATTGCTATCGCGGATGAACCGGACGACGTGCCCCGCGCGCTCGCCTCCCTTTCGTCGTGCGATCTCGTCCTTGTGGACACGGCCGGAAGGAACTTCTTCGCCTCGTCCTCCATCGAGCAGACCAAGCGCATGCTCGCGCCCATGGAGGCGGATGAGGTGCTTCTCGTGATCTCGCTCGCCACGAAGCCGGCCGATGCGCTGAAAGTCGCGAATATGGCGAAGCCACTCGGCGTGGACAAGTTCATCTTCACGAAGCTGGATGAGACCTCGTCCGTCGGCATGGTTCCGAGTCTCGTGGCGCTGTGCCAGTGGCCCATTGCGTACGTGACCACAGGCCAGAATGTTCCGGACGACATCGACATCCTGTCGGTTCCGGACCTGCTGGCGCCGTGGAAGGAGGCGCGCGTCGATGGGTGATCAGGCGTCTCGGCTCCGCGAGCAGATGTCGCTCTGGTTGAAGGCCCAACGCGCCGGGTCCGACGCGATGTCCGACGATGGCGGCCGCGCAGTCGATGCCTCATCGGCGCCCGTCTTCGCCATCATGAGCGGGAAGGGGGGCGTCGGGAAGACCAACCTGTGTGTCAACCTCGCGCTCGCGTTCGCGGAAGACGGGGTGCGGGTGCTCCTCGTCGACGCCGACGCGGGCTTTGCCGATGTGGAGATTCTGTTTGACTCGACACCCCTCTTGACCCTCTGGGATGTCGCCGCTGGCGCGCCTATGGAGGAGGCTCTGCTCGCGCCAAGGCCGCATGTGGACGTGTTGGCGGGCGGAAGCGGGCGCTTCTTCGACGAGGTTGACGATACTGCCTGGAACCGGCTTTGGCGTGGCATCGCCAATGTTTCGCCTCGGTACGCGTGCGTGCTCGTGGACTGCGCACCGGGCGTGCACGCGTTCGGAGAGCGGATGTTGCGGCAGGGCGCCCATCCCATCTGCGTCGTCACGCCGGAGCCCACGGCCATCACGGATGGGTACGCGCTCTTGAAATGGATGCGCGTCAAGAAGCTGGGCGTGGAGCCGTGGCTCGTCGTGAACCGGGCCAAGTCGAGAGCGGAAGCCGACGACACCGCGGCGCGGCTTGTGGACGCGGCGGCGAAGTTCCTGAACATGCAGGTGGCCTATGCGGGCTGGATCCGCGACGATCCGGCGCTGGTGAAGAGCGTCATGGCGCGGCGCCCGCTGCTGCAACTCGTGCCGGGATCGCCCGCAGCCTCGGGGTATCGGCAGCTGGCCCGCTGGGTTCGCGAGCGCGCACGTCCGGCCGGGCGAGGCGCGGACGGAGAGGAGACTGCCCGATGACCGACCGCGGCTGCCGCGTCCGCACGCTCATCGTGATGGGCGCTTCGACGGGGGGGCCGGTCGCCGTGGGCGCCATTTTGCGGGAGCTTCCACTTCTCGACGCGTGCGCGGTCCTGATTGCGCAGCACCTGCCCGAGTCGTTCACGGAGCCCTTTGCGGCGCGGCTCCATCGGGAGAGCGCCTGGCTGGTGCGCCAGGCGGAAGACGGAATGGCGGTCGAAGGGGGGCAATGCTTCGTCGCGCCGGGCGGCCGGATCACCGAAGTGGTGCGATGCGGCGGCGAGCTTCGTTGCGCGGTTCGTCCGCCGGAGCCTGCGGATCGGTATCTGCCCTCGATTGACGCGCTGTTTGCGAGCGTCGCTCGCGTGCCGGACATTCGGCGCATCGGCGTGCTGCTTACAGGCATGGGGCGGGACGGCGTGGCGGGCCTGCGGGCCATTCGCGAGTCTGGAGGCTTCACCATCGCAGAGGCTCGAGAGACGGCCGTCGTCGACGGGATGCCGCGCCGAGCGAGGGAGTCCGGATGGGTGGACGAGATTGTCCCCCTCGGAGCTATCGCCCGTCGTCTGGCCGACTTGTGTCGGTTCGGGAGGTGACACGGTGCACGAGGAATACCTGGAGGCCTTTTTGGCCGAGGCGGCGGAACACGTCGAACGCCTGGAGGCGTTCTGTCTCGCGCTTGAGCGAGGAGGATCAGAGCCCGGTCTGCTCGACGAGATGTTTCGGGCCGCGCACACGCTGAAAGGCATGAGCGCGACGATGGGCTTTTCCAAGTTGGCAGATTTGACGCACCGCGTGGAAGACCTGCTCGGGGCACTGCGCGACGCGCATGTCCGGCCGGAGCCGCAGCACGTGGACGCCTTGCTCGCGGCCGTCGATCGCATGCGCGCTCGGCTTGAGGCCATTGCGGCGTCGTCCCAGGATCCAGCGGAGTCGGATGACGACATCCTGCAGGCCCTTGCAGGCGCGCTTTCAGGTTCGGAAGAGGTTCACGAGGTGCACGGCGTTTTCCAGCTGCCCTTCGCGGACCTTTCGGATTGGACGCGTCGAGCCGCGGCAGAGGGCAAGAACCTGTACGTCGTCCAACTTCGCCTCGCCGCGGATGTCGTCATGCCCGGCGTGCGTCTCGCTATGGCATACCAGATCTTGCAAACGTCTGCGGCGGTGGTGGCGGCGTCGCCCCCCACGGACCAAGTCATGGCTGGGCAGGTCGAAGCGACGGAAGCGTTCGCGGCCATTGTCGCATCGTCAGGCGAGGTGGAAGGCATCCGCCAGGCCATCCTGGACATCACCGACGTCACGCACTGCGAGGTGTCCAAGGTGACCGAGACGCCTCTCGGCGCGAAGCCAGAGGCGCCGCGCGCGAAGGAGGACGGCACTTCCGCCCAGTCTCAGATGTCGCCCAAGTCGGCGAGTGCCACCACCGCGCTTCCGTCTTCGGCTGCCGATGTGCGGCCGGATGCGACGTTGCGCGTCCCCGTGCGCAAGGTGGACGCGCTCATGAACACCTTGAGCGATCTCGTCATCACCAAGACGCGCCTCGCCACTTTAGGGGCCTCCTCGGGCGATCCGGCCTTGAAGGAGGAGATCGAGCGGTTGGACCGCCTAGTCGGGGAGATCCAAGACGCGCTCCTTGGGCTGAGAATGGTCCCGGTCGGAACCATCTTTCATCGATACCCGCGCATGATGCGCGATCTCGAACGGCGACTGGGTCGAGCGTTTGACTTCGTGATGACGGGCCTCGACACGGAGATGGACCGGGTCGTCCTCGAGGAGATGGGTGAGGTGCTCGTGCACCTTCTCCGCAATGCGGCCGATCACGGCCTGGAGCCCCCGGAAGTCCGCGAGTCGCAGGGCAAATCCCGGCGTGGAACGATTCGCCTTGCCGCCTACACGGCTGGCGGCCACGTGTTTCTCGAGGTGTCGGACGACGGCCGCGGAATTGACCGCGACCGCGTTCTGCAGACCGCCGTGGCGAAGGGTTGGATTTCGCCGGAGGACACGGAGAGCATGTCGGACGAGTCGGTCTACGCGCTTTTGTTTCGCCCCGGGTTCAGTACCGCCCTTCGCGTCTCGGACGTCTCGGGGCGAGGGGTCGGGCTTGACGCCGTTCGGGAAAAAGTCGAGGCCCTGGGCGGCCAGATTCGCATCGAGTCGGTCCTCGGGGCTGGCACGACGTTCATCATCCAATTGCCGCTCACGCTCGCCATTCTGCCGGCTTTGTTGGTGTCGGTTCGAGAGCAGGTCTTTGCGGTCCCCACGGCGAATGTGGACGACGTGCGCAGACTGGCACAGGACGAGATTCGCCATGTGCAGGACCGCCCCGTCGTTCGCGACGACGAGGGCATCGTGCCGGTGGTGGATTTGGCGGAGCGGCTGGCGCTCGGTTCTCGCCGCGATAGGTATCCGCTGACGGCCGTCGTGTGCCGAGATGGAAAGCGGAGGTTTGCGCTGATCGTAGATCAAGTTCTGGATGAGATGGAGATCGTGAACAAGCCGCTCGGCCGATTCCTGCAGCATGTTCGAGAATTCTCCGGCGCCACCGTGCTCGGCGACGGCCGGGTGTCGCTCATTCTCGACGTGCGCTCCATCGCAAATCCCGCGTAGTGGCGAAGGAGTGACGTTTCGTGGATTCGTATGTCGTGATGCGCGTGGGCTCCGAGCGGTACGGCGCGCATGTCTCCCAGGTGAGATCGGTGGAACGCGTCGGGGAGATCACGCCCGTACCGCGAACCTTGCCCTTCATCAAGGGCGTGATGCACCTGCGCGGCGCCATCGTACCCGTCATCGATCTCGCGGAACGCGTCGGTTTGGTCCACGCCTCGGCGGACCCCGACGAGCGGCGGATCGTCGTCGCGGACGTCGACGAGATGGTGGTTGGGATGCTGGTGGATGCGGTGGAAGATGTCGTCCAAATTGCGCCCGAAGCCGTGGAGCCCCCGCCCTCCGTCGTAGGAGGTCTGGAGGCCGTCTACCTCCGGGGCGTCGCGCGGCTCGGCGACGATCTCCTGGTGTTGCTCAACTTGGAGCGGGTGTTTTCGGCCGTCGAAACGGAGCAGCTCAAACAGGTGGAAAAGATGGTGCACGGATGAATTCCTATGAACTCAGCTCTGCCGATCTCGACGCCCTGCGCGAGTTTGGCAACATCGGAGCAGGTCACGCCGCGACGGCGTTTTCTGCGCTCGTGGGTGGCGTCGTTCGCATCTCGGTGACGGACGCCCGCCTGTGCCGATTCGCCGAGGTGGTGGACGTCGTGGGCGGCAGCGACGCGATGGTCGTCGCGGTGTACATTCGGATCGAGGGCGAGATCGCGGGGAACATGTTTGTCGTGCTGTCGACCGAAAGCGCGGATCGCCTGGTGGACGAGCTCATCCCGGGGCGTGAACACGGCCGTCCGTACGGTGAAATGGAATATTCCGCGCTCGGCGAGGTGGGAAATATCCTCTCGGGCGCCTATGTGGCCGCCATCGCCGACCTGTGCGGCGCTCGGCTCACGCAGTCCATCCCGGCGGTCGCCATCGACATGGCGTCGGCGCTTCTCGACATCGGGCTCATGTATGGCAGCGGCGAAGACAATCAGGTGTTATTGATCTCCACGCGTGTCACCCACGGGGGACGAGAGATCCAGGCGCACTTTTTCCTGCTTCCGGACTTCGACAGCGCCTCGACCCTGTTTCAGATCTTGCGGGGAAAGATGCCAAGTGACTGACGAGGGGATCGAGATTCGCGTGGGGATTGCGGAGGGGGCCATCCTGCGCGGGAAGGGACGGCTGGTGACGGCAGGCCTTGGATCGTGCGTCGGCGTGGTGATTTATGACGCCGACGGACGTATCGCGGGCTTAGCGCACGTGATGCTGCCCGAGAGCCCGCCGCGCGAAACCCGAGCGCCGCAGAAGTACGCGGACACGGCCATCGACTGGCTCATCCGCGAGATTGTGGAAGCCGGCGGGTGTCCGCTGCGCCTGCGCGCGAAGTATGCCGGCGGAGCGCAGATGTTTCAGGGTGTGAAGATGGAGGCGCTTCGCGTCGGTGAACGCAACGCGGAGGCTGTGAAAAAGCGGCTTGCGGATCGAGGGATTCCGGTGATGGCGAGCGACGTGGGCGGGCATCAGGGGCGGACCTTGTGGTTTGACCTGCCGTCCTGTGTCCTCACGGTTCGAACCGCCAGGGGTGAGACGCGCGCACTGTGATGCCGCGCGGGAGGAGGAATGAACGGTGTGGGAGACGCTCATTCTGGCCGTGGTGTGCGTCGTGCTTCTGGCGATGCTGTACGCGGTGAGCGGCGGATGGAGAACGCATCCGGGCGTCAAGGGATTTGTCCGTTGGACGGCCGCACAGCTTCGCCTGCGCGGAGCCGGGCCAGGCCCGTCCCGGAACGCGTTTCGCGCGGATGGCGCGCGAGGGGAGACAGCGGGCGGCGGGGATCGCGCGGAGGCGCGCGCGGCGATCCAGGTCCTCGAAGAGATGTATCGGGAGTGGGACCAGCGGAGCCGAGATCTCGAGGTGCGCATTCAGGGGCTCGAGGCGGCGGTCGCCGAGATCGCCGGAACGCTCGGTGGCTTGCGTGAGGAGAGGCGCGACGGAGGCGGAGCGGTGGGGAAACATGGAGCGCCTGCGCGGACTGCGGCGCTTTCCGAACCGGTTGGCGAGCAGAAGGTCCATGACCCAGTGGCGGGAGAGAAGCCGAAGCGAGAGGCCCATGAGCATGGGGCCGACGTGCGGGGGCAGGAGCTCGACAGCGCGCAGCCGGGCGCCCAGACTTCGCGGGAGATGCTGTATTTCTCGATCCTTGATCTCCTCCACGAGGGCCGCACGCGCGACGAGATCCGGAACCTACTCGGCGTATCGGCGGACGAGATCGCCATGGTCGAGAAGTTGTTGAATCGCGCGGACGGCTCCGATTCTGGCGTTCACTGATTCCCCGCGCGGCTTGTGAGATGGCTGTGGAACGCCCGCTGTCACCGTCCCTCGGCGCCGCGTACGATGGATGAAGGAGGTGGAAACCCCGCCTTTTCGACTGTAGGCGTGTACAGCGTGCGTTAGGCGAGGGACATGGTATGAAGGCGAAGTCACGGAGCCGTGCGGCGCGCAGGCAGTGCGGCGGTCATCACTCGCAGGTATGGATGGCGCCGCCGTTATCGCGCGGGATGGTGGAAGCCCGCAATCCGGCTGGCGGGGGGCGAGAAACGCTCGTGTTGGGTCGTCCGGGGACGGATGACCAAGCCGTTGGCGCAGAGGGCGAACCTGGCGGCCTTAGGTCGACTTTTCGTGTGGGGTCTCAGGAGATTCACAGAGGAGACGTCGTCACGGTGTACACCCTCGGACTTGGCCCAGGAAGTCCGGGGTTCACGGGCGTGGTGCTGAAATCCACGCCTGCATACCTTCACCTTGGGCTGTTTGCGCACGACGGAGAGTCGGCAAGCGGTCGCCGCCCCATCGTCGCGGAGGCCATCATTCGCTGCGACCAAATCGCCTGTGTTGTGCGCCGCATTCCGCGCTGAGCCGGTTCGCGGTGGCGAGAAGGCGTGTCAGGCTGTGAGGGGCGAGCGAGAGGAGGGCCCTCTCGCTCGCGAAACGTCACAAGTCGGTCTGGATGAGCGACGTGATTTGGTTGAGGGGAATGGTCGCCAGCGCGCCGAATGTGGTCCCGCTTCCGACGGTGCCGATGGCTCCGGTGGCCCCGCTCGGCGCGGAAGCGGGCGCAAGCAGCAGGTACAGGTTGTTGCTGTCCACTCCGACGAGGGCACCCGTGAATCCGCCGCCCCCGGTCCCACCCGCAGTGGTGAATACGGTCACGACTTCACCGAGGTGGAGTTCGCGAACCGAGTCCGCGATGTTGAAGTTGTTGGTCGCCATATGCCTCCCTCGCTTTTTCGCGCAGAATTGCGCCGCGAGCCGCGCGATTGGCGGCACATTTTTTTGCGGCACAGTGTAGCGAATGCAGAGGTGGGAGCGGCCGTCACGGACAAACCACCTAGGAAAAAAGCATGAATTTGTCGTCCCGTGGCGGATGTTTCGGGGATGGCCTTGTCGGCTCCAGACGGTTGCTGCCGTTCCTTTCGCTGTGGTATAGTATGGACCGGTGCGTACCTTTGAGTCGAATACGCACGGATCGGGATGCGGCGTCCGGTGCCCGATGGGTCGGCGCTGCGGATGATCGGTCCGGAGGGAAAACAAAAGGAGGAAATCAGTTTGGCCATTATCTCGATGAAGCAGTTGCTGGAGGCGGGGGTGCACTTCGGGCACCAGACGCGCCGCTGGAATCCGAAGATGGCGCGCTACATTTTCACCGAGCGCAACGGCATCTATATCATCGACCTGCAGAAGACCGTGCGCAAGGTGGAAGAGGCGTACAACTTCGTGCGGGAACTCGCGGCGTCGGGCGGTACCGTTCTGTTTGTCGGCACCAAGAAGCAGGCGCAGGAGGCCGTGAAGGAAGAGGCCGAGCGCTGCGGGATGTTTTACGTGAACCAGCGCTGGCTGGGCGGCACGCTGACGAACTTCAACACCATTCAAAAGCGCATTCGCCGCCTGCAGGAGCTCGAGCAGATGGAGGAAGACGGCACGTTCGAGGTCCTGCCGAAAAAAGAGGTCATTCTTCTCCGCAAGGAACGCGAGCGGTTGGAGAAGTTCTTGGGCGGCATCAAGGGCATGAAGAAGCTTCCGGACGCGCTCTTCATTATTGATCCTCGCAAGGAGCGCATCGCGGTGGCGGAAGCTCGCAAGCTCGGGATTCCCATCGTGGCCATTGTCGACACCAATTGCGATCCCGACGAAATCGACTATGTCATCCCGGGCAACGACGACGCGATCCGCGCCGTGCGCCTTCTGACGAGCAAGATTGCGGACGCTGTGCTGGAAGGCACGCAGGGTGGCGAAGAGACCACCGCGTGAGGTGAAAGGTGGCGGGTGCGTCGCGCTCTCGTCACCTTTTTTGTGCCGTGTGGCGCAAACGTCATCGATGACACACAGACGCTTGAGGAGGAAACCGTCGTGGCTGAGATCACAGCAGCAATGGTCAAAGAGTTGCGCGAGCGCACGGGCGCTGGCATGATGGACTGCAAGAAGGCGCTGACCGAGGCCGGGGGTGACATGGAACAGGCCATCGTCATTCTGCGCGAGCGGGGCCTGGCGCAGGCGGCCAAGAAAGCGGGGCGCGTCGCCGCGGAGGGCGTGGTGGAGGCCTACATTCACGGCGGTGGTCGCATCGGCGTGCTCGTGGAGGTCAACTGCGAAACGGACTTTGTGGCGAAAAACGAGGAGTTCCGGGCGTTCGTGAAGGACATCGCCATGCACATCGCGGCCTCGAATCCGCAGTACGTGCGCCGCGAAGAGGTGCCGCAGGACGTCATTGAGCGGGAGCGGGAGATTTTGCGGGCCCAGACCCTGAACGAGGGCAAGCCCGAACACGTGGTCGATAAAATTGTCGAAGGGCGTCTGGAGAAGTTTTTCAAGGAGAATTGCCTGCTCGAGCAACCGTTTGTCAAGGATCCGGACAAGACGGTGGACACGCTGGTCAAGGAGAAGATCGCGACCATTGGCGAAAACATTTCGATCCGCCGGTTTGCTCGGTTTGTAGTAGGCGAAGGAATCGAGCGCCAAGAGACGAACTTCGTGGAAGAGGTCATGTCTCAAGTTCGCTTGTCGTAAGGCTGGTGCATGAGGGGACACCGTCGCGTGTTCCCTTTCATGCCATTATGGCCGCCTATTTTCACGCGATGGAGGGGCCTGTGTGACGATTCCAAAATATCGCCGCATCGTTCTGAAGTTGAGCGGAGAGGCATTGGCGGGGCGCAACGGCTTCGGGATCGATCCGGCCGTGATCCGAGGCATCGCGAAGCAGATTGCCGATGTGGCGAAGCTCGACGTCCAGGTCGCGATCGTCGTCGGGGCGGGAAATATCTGGCGGGGTGCGACGGGCAGCCAGATGGGCATGGACCGAGCGACGGCCGACTACATGGGCATGTTGGCGACCGTGATGAACGCGTTGGCACTGCAGGATGCCCTGGAGAAGCTCGGGGTCGCCACGCGCGTGCAGAGTTCCATTCATATGTCGGAGGTCGCGGAACCGTATATCCGCCGCCGGGCCATTCGGCATTTGGAGAAGGGCCGCGTCGTCATCTTTGCGGGCGGGACGGGGAATCCGTTCTTCTCGACAGATACCACGGCTGCGCTTCGAGCCGCCGAGATCGAGGCGGAGGTCATCCTGATGGCGAAAAATGGCGTGGACGGCGTATACACGGCGGATCCCCAGAAGGATCCCACGGCGACCAAATACGCGGAACTCGATTTCATGGAAGTGCTGAAGCAAGGGCTTGGCGTGATGGATTCCACGGCGGCGAGCTTGTGCAAGGACAACGACATTCCCATTTTGGTGTTCAACATCAATGAAGAGGGGAACATCCTTCGGGCCGTGATGGGTGAGAAGATCGGCACCTTGGTGGGAAAGGGTGATGCGCATGCATGAGGAATTGATCCAAAATCTTCAGGAGCGGATGGACAAGGCCATTCAAAACCTGCGGCGTGAGTTCGCGACCGTTCGCGCGGGACGAGCCGCTCCGTCGATGCTCGATCACGTCATGGTCGAGTATTACGGCGCGCAGATGCCGGTCAACCAAGTGGCGAGCGTGACCTCGCCGGAGCCGCGCCTGCTGGTCATCTCGCCTTGGGATAAGTCCATGCTCGGAGAGATCGAAAAGGCGATTCAAAAGTCGGATCTCGGGTTGAACCCTGCGAACGACGGCAACGTCATTCGATTGACGATACCTGCGCTCACGGAACAGCGCCGTCAAGAGTTGGTCAAACAGGTGCGGAAGATGGCGGAAGAGGCGCGCGTCGCCATTCGGAACATTCGCCGGGATGGCAATGAGGAGATCAAAAAGCTGGAGAAGGCTGGAGATCTCTCGGAGGACGACGTGCGCCGGCTCATGGACCGGGTGCAGCAATTGACGGACAAGGCCATTGCACAGGTGGACCGCCTGTTGGAAGATAAGGAGAAGGACGTGACGCAGGTCTGAGTTCCAAGGTAGCTGGATTAAGGGGGATGCCAGCCTTGTTCAAGGGTTTTGGGCGTT
>Ga0167615_1000025_pt1 | contig 59693 bp, 57 predicted proteins | sample BED_Mat_host_9_1_FD_111800 | JGI IMG/M metagenome (GOLD analysis project Ga0167615, IMG submission 111800) | Extremophilic microbial mat communities from Yellowstone National Park, USA - BED_Mat_host_9_15 (v2) (version 2) | ecosystem: Environmental > Aquatic > Thermal springs > Hot (42-90C) >... | reverse complement strand
CTAGGTAAACCCCACCCGGAGCAAGACCAAGTAGGGGCGCAGATGCGGTGGCCCGCCGCGCGCCCGGGTTGGTCGCTGGAGCCGGCTGGCAACAGTCGGCCTAGATAGATGATTGCCACTCCAGACGTGCGAGGCGTCATGCCGCTTGCAGCACAGGAGGACAGAACTCGGCTTACAGGCTTGCTTCTTCGCGTACATATCGTCGAGGAGCCGACATCACCCAGGTTGGGTGATGTTTTCGTATGACGCTTGGATAGGGCGCCCGACAGGCGCACAGGAGGCATGCATGGCAACGGAATGGGTGGTTTCTCGCCTCGGTGAGGCGGAGCGCGCCGCGTGGCAGCACGTGGTGGAATCCGTGGGATGGCGGTTTGTGGCGGTGGAGGTCGACCTCTTGTTCGCGGCCGGCGAGGCGTGGGGCGCGTACGTGAATGGCCAGCTCGCGGGCGTCGCCAGCGTCTATCGGTACGGTCAGAACCTCGCGTGGCTTGGGAACGTGGCCGTCTTGCCGGAGTTGCAGCGCAAGGGCATTGGCAGCAAACTGATCGATCACGTCCTTCGCCAGCTTGAGCGCCAGGCGGGGCCCATCCCGGTGGGGCTCGTGGCCCGCAAGGAACTTGCGCCGCTCTACGCTCGGTTCGGCTTCCGCTCGGTGGGCGAGGTGGTGCGGCTCGGGGCAGAGCGGGTGCTCGTGCCTCACTTGCCCCAAGAGCCGCTCGGCGCGGAAAGTCGGGACGAGGCGTGGCAGAGCGACTTCAGCCGCCTGGATCAGCGCGCTTTCGGGGCGGATCGCTCGGAACTTCTCCAGCGCGTAGTGCGCTTCGCGGACAAGGCCATCGCGGTGCGAGATGACGCTGGCGAACCTCAGGGCATGGGCGTTGCGCTCGCGTCGGAGCGCGCTATGAGGTTGGGGCCCATCGTGGCGCAAAACGACATTATGGCACTCAATCTCCTGCACCTGCTGGCGGAAGATGCGGCGGGGCCGGTCGTGATCGACGTGCCATCCGAACGGGCCTCCTTCCTGCATCGGTTGCGGAAGCTCGGATTTGAGGAGCAGATGTCCTCGGTCATCATGCTACGCGGTGCGCCGAGGCCTCCTGGCCATCGAGAGCACCTCTATGCGCTGCTGCGGCCTGCGTTCGGATGAGCGCGGGCCGTTTTCCGTTGGGAGGAATTTGCCGCGATGTACCGAATACCATCTTCCCATAGTCGTCTTTGTCGCGCGATTCCGAAAATGTGCGATGGGAGGAAACACATTATGTCCGTTCGCACGCTTGCCTGGATTCCGATTCTCTGTATCTTCGTCGGCGTGGTCTTCGCAAACCGCACGTATCCCATCGTTCTCGGCATGCCATTTTTGTTTTTCTACATGGTGGCATGTATCATTCTCACCTCGCTTGTGATGGCCATCGTGTACGCGCTCGATCCGGCGAACCGGAAGGGGGAGTAGGCCATGACGAGCGCACCTCTCGTCATCATCGCCGTCACCATCGCAATCGCGTTTGTCCTCGCGCTGTTGTCCCGGGCCAAGAAACGCATGGATCTCGAGCAGTGGGCCGTTGGCGGGCGCGGATTTGGGGCTTTGTTTGTCTTCCTGCTGTTGGCTGGGGAGATTTACACGACGTTCACCTTCCTCGGAGGAAGTGGGTGGGCCTATGGCACGGGTGGGCCGGCTGCGTACATTTTGGCGTATGGGGCCGTGGCCTATGTCCTCTCGTATTTTCTGCTGCCGCCCATCTGGCGCTATGCGAAGGAACGACAACTCCTCTCCCAGCCGGACTTCTTCACGGCGCAGTTCGGCAGCCGCGTTCTCGGCGCGTTGGTCGCTCCGGGCTCAACAGCGGATTCCTGGCTCTCATCGCGAACTTCGTCGTGACACTCGTGGTGTCCGCGGCCACTCGCCCGTGGGAGGCGCGGCGCATGGGCCAAGGAAACGAATCTGCGCAAGTCCAAGCGGCGAGTGGATTCGAGACCTGATGCGTCTCAGTTGAGGGCGTGCCAAGAACCAAGACGGGCTGGGGCGAAGGTTCAGGCCTTGACCCCGAGCCCGTAGTGGTACACCATGGTGCCACCGAGGTGGCCCGCCAAGGTGACGAAGACGCACGCAACCAGGGCAGAGACCGCGGCGAGCCATGACACGCGGTCGCGCCTCGTTCCGAATGCGAGCTGAAGCGCCGCGGCCACCACCTGGAAGATCCCTGTCCACAACCCGTCCTCCTTGTGCGTGTGCAGCAAGGGAGCGACCTGTTCGGGAATCCTCGCGAGGTACGATTCGCTCACGACGCCGGCGACTGCCGCCGAAGCGGTGGCGACAATGCCGAGCAGCAGGAGATACAAAAACGCGCGAGACCAAAACGGCGTCTGGCGGAAGGCGCCCACGAGCCCCGCGGCTCCGGCGAGATACGCGATAGCGATGGTGAAGTGCACCACCATGGGATGGATGGTGCTCGGAAGCAGATGTTCAATCCCAGACAAGCTACGCCCCTCCGTTTCATGTCCAGCTCATCATCATGCCGGACCCACTTCAAAATGGGATTGGAACGGCGCGATTCCAAGCGGATTTCAAGCTACGCCTCGTATCGTCATGAGGGACGTTTGGGTCTGCGGTATGGGTTGGAGGAACGTATGCGCATTCTTCTTGTCGAAGACGACCGCGGTTTGAGCCAGGCACTCGCAGAACTGCTGCGCGAGGAGTCGTTTCAAGTCGATGTGGCGTACGACGGCGAGGAGGGGTTGTACCTCGCTGAGACCGGCGTGTACGATGCCCTCGTGGTCGACGTCATGTTGCCGGGATTGTCCGGCTACGATCTCGTCCGATCCCTGCGGGACAAGCGCCTGCACGTCCCCGTGTTGTTTCTCACGGCGCTCGGCGATGTCGATCACCGCGTACAGGGGCTCAACGCCGGTGGCGACGACTACCTGCCGAAGCCGTTTGCCACGGAGGAGTTTCTGGCGAGGCTCCGCGCCCTGTTGCGCCGCAACCGCGAACTGGGGACGGACATGACGCTTCGCTCGGGCTCCCTGGTCCTGGACCCGCTCGCGCGGCGCGTTGCGTATGGGGACGAGCCCGTCAAGCTCAGCGACAAGGAGTTCGACCTGCTCGAATACTTGCTGAGCCATCGCGGGCAGATTCTCACGCGCGAGCGCATTTTCAACCGCATATGGGGCATCGATTCGGACGTCATGGATACGACCGTGGATCTGTACGTCCACTACCTGCGCAAGAAACTTCAGCCGTTCGGCTACGATGCGGCGATTCGCACCATCCGCAACGTCGGATACATGTGGAGTGACCCCTGAGTGTTTCGAAAGACTGCCTTGCGCCTCGTGCTTCTGTACACCGCCGTCTTCGCCAGCATCCTCCTTCTGTTTAGTGTCGTGGTCTACGCATTTACCGATCACCGCGTGCGCGCGGACGAGATTGCCACGATGAACGACGCCGCGGCCAATCTGCGCGCGTGCCGCGACGAACAGATCCTGCCGGGCGATCACGGCGGCGGTGGGGCTCCCCTCCTTCACCGAGGCCATGCGCCTGATCCAGGCCCCGATGGCGATCGATTGCTCGCGGAAGTGGACGAGACCCGCGAACAACACCTCGTCTACCTGTTGCTCGCGGGGACGCGGGTCGTGTCCCAGACGCCAATCGGTAGCTTCACGGCGGCTGAAGCTTCCGCGCTGGCCAGGGAGGGACTCAGCGCTCACCCCCGCGAGGTCGCCGTTGCGGGGGTGCCGTATCTCGGGATGAACGTGGCACTGCCTCGGCCAGTTCGAGTGGGCGATGCGAGCGTCGACGACGTCCTCCTGCTCTACAATCGGGCCCAGGATGTCGCCTTCTTGCGCGAGCTCTTGACCATCCTCAGCGTTTCCGCAGGGCTGTTCGCCGTGGCGTCCGCTGGCGCTGGCTTTGTGCTGGCCTCGCGCGCGCTTCGCCCGATTCGGCGAAGCTTCGAAGATGAGCGGCGGTTCGTCGCCAATGCGTCCCACGAGCTTCGGACGCCGCTCGCCGTCATGCGGCTGCAGATCGACCGCATGTTTCGCCATCCGGGGGAGACCATCTTGGATATGAGCGAGGTGGTCGCCTCGCTGGATCGGGAGACGGCCCGCCTGCAAAGGTTGGTGAACGACCTGCTCTCGCTCGCCAAGGCCGACGAAGGCGAGGCGGTGCTGCGGCTGAAGCCGGTCGATCTCGCCGCGCTCGCACGGGAGTCCGCGCGCAGGTTCGCGCCCCTCGCCGAGGAAAAAGGGGTCGAGCTTCGCGTCTTGGCGAACGACGCGCAGGCCGTCGCCGATCCGGACCGGATCTTGCAGCTGCTCAGCATCTTGGTGGACAACGCCATCGCCTTCACGCCCGCCGGCGGCTTGGTGGAGATCGACAGCCACACGTCTGGCGGAGATGCGGTCCTCGCCGTTCGAGACACGGGCCAGGGCATTCCTCCTGAACACTTGCCTCGCGTATTTGACCGGTTCTATCAGGTCGATCCGTCCCGCACCACGCGCGGCGCGGGCCTCGGGCTGTCCATCGCCAAGTGGATTGCCGAGGCCCACGGCGGGCAGATCCGCATCTTCAGCCCTGGCTCGCACGGCACAGGGACGGAGGTTGAAGTCCGCCTGCCCGAACGCGGCCCCAGAGACCTCAAGAAGGGCCGTTTTGCCCGCCTGCTCGCCATGTGCTATAAAAAGAATAGTTCTTAACCAAGGAAAAGCGGTCGGGCTCTCCGGAGCCTCCGCGAGCTGCCGAAGGGAGCACAGGCCACATGGCTCATTTGTTCACGCCGTATTCCATTGGGAACCTCGAGCTCAAGAACCGCATTGTGATGGCGCCCATGTGCCAGTACTCCGTGACGGCCAAGGACGGCAAGCCAAACGACTGGCATTTCACGCACTACACGAGCAGAGCCGTGGGCGGCGCCGGGCTCATCATCGTGGAGATGACCGACGTCGAGCCGGACGGGCGGATCACGGATTACGATCTCGGCCTGTGGTCGGACGATCACATCCCGTCATTTCAGCGCATCGTCGACGCATGCCACGCGTACGGAGCGAAGATCGGCATCCAGATTGCGCATGCCGGCAGGAAGGCGGAGGACGCGCCTGTACCCGTGGCGCCGTCGCCCATCCGCTTCGACGGGCCGCAGTACAAGACGCCGCGAGAACTTTCGACCGACGAAGTGAAGCAGATGGTGGAGAAGTTTGCCGCGGCCGCGCGCAGGGCACTCAAGGCTGGATTTGACGTCATTGAGCTGCACGGTGCGCACGGCTACCTCATCCACCAGTTCCACTCGCCGCTCACCAATCGGCGCAAGGACGCCTACGGCGAGGACCTGGCGCTGTTCGGCGTGGAGGTCATCCAGGCGGTGAAGGCTGAACTGCCCTCCGGGATGCCGCTTTTTGTGCGCGTCTCGGCCGTCGAATACGCGGACGGGGGCTACGATCTCGATCACGCGATCGAGATCTGCAGGCGATACCGGGACGCGGGGGCGGATGTCATCCACGTGTCGAGCGGCGGCGAAGGCCATCCCGGCGCGCGCCGACCCGGGAATTTTCCGGGCTTCCAGGTGCCCTATGCGCGACGCATCAAAGACGCGCTGCAGGTTCCCGTCATCGCCGTGGGCATGCTCGATCATCCTGCACTTGCCGAATCGATCGTCGCGAATGGAGACGCGGATTTGGTCGCGATCGCGCGCGGGTTCCTGCGCGATCCGTACTGGCCCATTCACGCCGCGATGGCCCTCGGCGAGAAACCGCAGGTCCCGGTTCAATACCAGCGCGCTTTTTGAGCGAAAAACTGCACACGCGCCGCGCGAGGGGCGGCCCCGAACCGCCAGCCTGTCGGCTGGACCGCGAGGGGCCAGCCCCCGCCTTCTGTTCGGAGGCGATTCGGATGGGCAGGGCCCGCGTGCCTCTGGCCGTGTGTGGAAATTGTTGAGGATTGTCTTGAGGAAGCGGATTCGCTATGATACGCGTAGATGCGCCCACGTGAGGCGGCTCAATGGGCGAGAGGATTGACAACCGATTGGCGAAGATAGCGGAAGACGCCGCCGCGGTCGGCAAGAGCATGTGAAGCGGCGGATGGGTGTGGCCGACGGGCAAAGCCCGTTCGGCTTTTTTTCGCACTCAGGCAGCGGAGCTAAGGTGGATTCGATGGAAGACAGCCAGTTTCCCTCTTTAGACGCGCGCTTGCGGGCGATGGGCGAAGCGCTCGACGGCGCCTTTCGCGAGGGCCCCGATTGGGTCTCGTACCACGCTTTGAACGCGGAGTGTCTGTATGTGACGCCATCCGTGCGCCCGTGGATGAACGATGAACACCTCGTGGGACGGTCGTTTGCAAGCTGGCCCATGCGCGAGGAAGATCGACCCCGCTGGGCGAGCGTCTGGCTTCAGGTGTTGACCGGGCGCGCGGCCGCGAGGCTCGTGTGGGGGCACGGCGCGCTCGGCGCCTCGCGATGGGTGGACAGCTTGTTGTTGCCGGACGAATATCGCGGCGAGCTCGTCGGCGTCATGGTGTGGCATCGCGACGTGACGGATCGCCAGGAACGCGAATGGGCGCTCGAGGCGTCGATTGAGCGGCTGCAGGTGGCGTACGGGTTGGCGAGAACGGGCTACTGGGAGCTGGATGTCACCACGCGGCGGCTCACCTGGTCGCAAGAGGTGTACGACATCTGGGGAGTGGATCCTGAACATTTCGCCTCCACGTACGACGCGTTTTTGGAGACGATCCTCCCGGAAGATCGGCCGCTCGTGGAGCAGGCCGTCTCGCGCGCCATGCACACCCACACGTACGAACTGGAGTACCGCATCCGCACGGGACGCGGGCAAATCCGCTCTGTGCGATCCGTCGGCCGCTACCACGAGCGCGATGGGGGGCGCGGGGTGCTGTTCGGCGCTGTGAAGGACGTGACGGCGCAGAAGGAGTCCGAGCTCGCGCTCGCGGCCTCGCGGGAGCTCTTGGCGAGATCCGACAAGCTCGCCGCGGTGGGCCAGCTCGCGGCGGGCATTGCGCACGAAATTCGCAATCCGCTCACGGCGCTGCGCGGTTTCATCGACCTCATGTACCAGCGGGCGAGATCGCACAATCGGCGGTACCTCGAGATCATGCGCGGCGAGGTGTCGCGGATGGAGGCCATCGTGTCGGAGCTTTTGCGGTTGGCCCGGCCGGATCGCCCCCAGTTTCAGCAACTCGATCTGGTGGACCTGGTGCAAGAGGTGGTGGCCTTTATGAACGCGCAGGCGCTTCTCCACGGCGTGGACATTCAATACGCGCCTCGCGCCGCGTCCGTGACGGTGGCGGGCGATTCGAATCAGCTCAAGCAGGTGCTGATCAACCTGATGCGAAACGGCATCGAAGCCATGCCTCGAGGAGGGGTCCTGCGCGTGTCGCTGTGGGAGGACAGCGGCCGGGCTTGCGTGCAAATTGCGGACCAGGGCAGCGGCATGCGCCCAGAGGCGCTCGCGCGCATCGGAGAGCCGTTTTATACGACGAAGGAGCAAGGCACGGGGCTCGGCGTCATGGTCTCCAAGCGCATCGTGGCCGATCACGGCGGTGAGCTCCTGATTGAAAGCGAGGAGGGGCGAGGGACGACCGTCACCATCCTTCTCCCTGCCGCGCAAAGCCCCGCGTAGCGATTAGGGCGGCGGAGGGGCGGGCGGGAGCGGCATGCGCCTGCGCACCAAGTCCACGCCTTCCTCGCACACGCCGAGCGAGCGCCACGAGCACATGTGACACAAGGACCGAATGTCCTCCGGGCGGACGCGATCCCGCACGCGGCGCTCAATCTCTCGCCACGGCAGGCACTGCCCCGCGCGGAGCCCGAGGCGCGCGAGCACTTTGGCATCTCGGCGATGGACGGACGCGCTCTGACAGTGGTACGGCTGATCGTCGGGAAAGTGATGGCAGAGATCGTCCGGTCCGGCCACGATGCACACGCGCGTTTGCGGTTTGGTGCGCAGGGTTTCGTAGACCTCCGTCATGTTGCGGACGTACGCTTCGGAGTAGCCCATGCCGCGATAGCCGAGCAGGCAAAGCAAGTGGTGGCCGCGCAAACGAATCACGTGGACGCCTCCCGTCTGCGGTGCGTAGGTCTGGCTCTTGCGTCTATTTCAGCAGACGCGGGCGCAGATGACAATGGCCGCTCACGGGGATCTGCGCGCACGCCTGCGCGCGGCGCGGCGCTGGCGCCCCTCCGGTTGAATCTCCTCGCGCGTGTCGGTGCGGATGCCGCGAAGGCTGGCGATGAGGTAGGTGCAGAGGGGGATGACGACCACCACCACCCAGCTCGCCGGCGCGAGGATGACCGTGACGATGTCCCGGGCCTGCGTCGTCGTCGCGATGATCTGGCTGATGGCGAAGATACTTGGGGCCACGAAGAACGTGAAGGGTCGGAACTTGTGATCGGAGGCGCCCACGATGCGCGCGACGGTGGAGGAGAGCGCCCAGATGTGGTTGCCGAGAAACAGCGTCGTGTAGGCGACCGACAGGATGATGATGACGATGCCGAGGCGCTCGACGAGAAACCCTCGCAGGCGGATGAGCTGAATGACCACCTGAACCGGGTAAGCGAGCCGCTCCGTCGGCGTGAATCCGAGATTGACGACGATGGAAAAGAACACGAGCATCACCACCACGCCCCCGATGGCTGTGGCGATGACCGGATACCATTCGCTCTTGCCGCGGCGATGCCGATAGTACGGATTCACGATGAGAATCAGATCCATGCCGAGGTACAGGGGGAGCAGGTGGTAGATGCCCGAGGCCGTCTGCGACAGACTGGTGAAGGAAATGGGGATGAGCGGCTGATCGGCGTTTGCCAGAATGGCGCCGAAGGAGGCCAGGATGCCCGCGAACGTCAGCGGGTGCACGATGGCCGACGCTCGCCCCATGGCCTCGACGCCGCACCAAGCCCCGCGCCACGCGACGACGATCATCGCGAGGGCGAGCCACATGCGCATGGTGAGCGGAAAGAAGTACTTCATGAGCGAAATCGCGAAGTACAGGCTGACCCCCAGAAACAGCAGATACACGGGCACGTAGAGCGCCGTGATGGCCTTACCCATCCACCTTCCCCACACCAAGCACGCGAAGTCGGGACCGGTCATGTTGGGAAACCGGTCGTTGAGCCGCCCGTGCACCCAGCTGATGAAGACGCCTATGAGCACGGTGCACAAAAGCGACCACTGGGCGTCCAGCCGGGCGTAGTGCACGGCGACGGTCGGATAAATCCAGAACATCACCGGCAGGAAGCTCGACGAGAAGAGCGCAATGGCCTGGAACGCCGACAGGTTGTACAGGCGCTCGTTCTGTGCGTTCACCTTCGCTCGCCTCCTGCTTGATCAGAGAAGATTGCCCTCGCGCGAGATGCGGCACTTCACGGTCACGCGAATGCGCGCGCGACCGAACGCTTCTCCCCAGTGATCTCGAATCTCGTAGATGCGCTCGGGGTGATGGATCAGGTAACGGTACCCAAAGCCGAGCGTGTCGGCCTGGACGGATTGCAGCGCCCGGAGGACCCGCGCACAGTTGGCCTGCAGGTAGCGCTCCACCACGTCCTCGTATCGCTCCACCTCCCGGTTCGTGAGCGGGCGCTGCGCCATGGTCTCCGTGGCGTTCAGATTGGCGCGGACGTGAATGTCGTCGAGCAACACCATGCCCTGCGGCGTCGGGACTTCGCGCAGGTGGGCGCGCGACCGCACGATGCGCACGTCAAACGAGCGGTTGCCGTCCGGGATGGAAATGGAGATGGCGCGGACCTGACCCATGAGAAAGTTGTAAAACACCGTGTCGTCCGGCGTGAGCCATCCGACCGGTTGGTAGCCGAAGTACACCTCCGTGCCTTCGATGCGAATGCTGTCGTCCGTCGCCTCCACGAGGGGGACGTGCGGCTCGCGGCCAATGAGCTCCGCGTCTCTCCAAAACTGCCACAGTTTTTCTGGCGCGGAGTAGCCGCGCTGCGGCATGTCGTTGTACCACATCGCTTCGATGGTGGTCGCAGGAGGCGCATTCGTCCTCGCCTCCAGGACGGATCGCGCCGAATCGCGTGTCGCCACGACGTACGCGAGCTTGTCGATGGTCTCATCCCGCATGAGCTGCTCGGTGACGCGCGTGAGATCCCGTTCGCTCAATCCCGTCTGAAACACGACGGTCTCCAGGTTGCCGAGGAAAAACGCCTTGTCGTACATCGTCTGCGCGCGCGAGACGGCGGACTGCACCGAGGTTGCCTCGACGTAAAAGTTCTTGTACGGGACGGACTCGCCGCCCTGGCGTCCACCGGTGCCGAGGCTCGAGCTCTGCTGCGTCGCCAGCTCCAGATCGGGAACCTGAAGCGTGAAGGCCAACAAGTCGGGCTTGCCCGGCACGGGATCCACGCCGATGCCGATGATCTGCGAGCGATCGTTGATCTTCTGGTAATCGCCGCATCCGCTCGCGAGCACGAGGAGCATCGCCGCCTGAGCGGCGACGAGCCAGCGCGTGCGCCGGATGGTCATAGGTCCAATCGCTTCCTTTTCCGCCAGTTCTCCTTCTGGCGCCGCATATCGGCTTGCGGGCGGTTGCCCCCAGGCTCCCACTTCTCGAGGTGCGGGTTTGGCATCGGGACCATGAGGTCCGTGTCGCCCGTGGTGTCCACGGGGTGCAGGTGTTCAGGCCTGCGATCCAGCACGGTGATGGGCAACCGCACGAGTCCGTCGAGGAAGGTGTCCTTGACGTGATCGCCCCCCAGCGGATCCACGTAGGGGATGCCAAAGGAGTAGAGGTTGCAGATCTCAAACAAGGTCCAAATGGTGGCAAGGACCACGCCGTAGAAACCGAGCAGCGTGGCCGCGACGATCATCACCCATCCGCCAAGCCGCGTCATGACGGTGAACTCGTAGCTCGGCGTTACGAACACGGCCACGGCGGACAGCGCCACGACGATGAGGAGCACGTTCGAGACGATGCCCGCCTGGACGGTGGCCTCTCCTACGACGAGACCGCCGACGATGCTGATGGCCTGGCCCATTTGCCTCGGCATGCGCAGCGTCGCCTCGCGAAGGATCTCGACCACGAGCTGCATGATCACGACCTCCATCACGGCTGGAAACGGGACGCCCTGGCGCGACTGGGCGATTTGCAGCGCCATCGTCTTCGGGAGAAGGTCCGGGCTGTAGTCGACGAACGCGATGTACAGCGCCGGAAGCCAGACGGCGAGGACAAACGCCACCACGCGCAGAAGCCGCATGAAGGTGGCTTCCCACCAGGTGTGCATGTAGTCCTCGACGGTCTGGAAGAAGTCCTGGAACGTCGCCGGCGCGAGAAGCACCGTCGGATCGCCGTCGACGACAATGGCGACCTTGCCTTGGTTCAGCTCCATGCACGTCCCATCCACGCGCGACGTCATGCGCACGAGGCTGAACAAAGACCACGGGTGATCGACAATGCGCTGCTCCACCGCCGCCGATCCGTTGATGGTGTCGGTGTGGATGGCCTCGAGGCGCCTCGACACCGTCTCCACGAGAATCGGATTCGCAATGTCGCGGACATACACCATGGCCACGACGCGGTGCGACCGCACCCCGATGGACCATCGCTTGATGACCAGCGTGTCCGTGGACATGTATTGGCGGATCATGCCCAGGTTGATGTCGATGTTCTCCACGAAGGCGACCTGCGAGCCTCGGGTCGACGTCTCGAGAATGGGCTGGTCGGGCGCTCGGTGTTCCACAGCCTTCGCGCTGATCACAATCGCCGGTGGGTGGCCGTCGAGGAGCATGACCAGCTTGCCGGCCGCAATCGCCTGTTTCAACTCGAACGTGCTCGCCATGAACATGGCTTCCGATCCCGTCAGCACGCGCTCCACGAGGTACTGCGGCAGCGGGCGCGGCGGACGGCGGGGGAAGCGGTGGCGGTGAATCGCCCGCAGCGTGTCCTCGACCGCGCGTTTGTCGCAGATGCTGGTGTAAAAGAGAAGCGCGCCCGTCACCTTGCCGATTTCGAAAATCCGCACCACGAAGTCGTCGCTTTGTCCGACGGTGCTTCGAAAGTACTTGAGCGCGTCCTCCAGATGGCCAGTGTAGGTCGGCATATCCCGCTGGTTCGGAATCCGCGGGCGGTATCGCCCGCGGACGGGATTCGTGAATCCCAACCGCTCCGTGAATGACTTGAACCAGTGCATGAGCTTCCCTCCCCTGGCTTCTGAGCTTATTGTCTTCCATATTCAACCTCATCATGCAGGCATAACGCGCCCAAGCTCGCTTCATGCTATGGCCAAAGACGGGAGGAGGAAGAACGCATGACCCTGTCCACGCTCACGCTTCGCGACGCCACGTGTCCGCTGTGCGCGAACAAGGTGTCCGTCGCGCTCCACGCCGTGGAAGGCGTCCGCCACTTCGACGTGGATCTCGCTGATCAAACTGCGGTCGTGACCTTCGACGACGACGTGGTGGACCGGGACCACATCTGCCGCATCATCGGCCGGGCACATTGCGTCGATCACGGCCCCGTGAGCTGACGTTTTGAACGCATTTCAACGAACGTGTGGTATCACGGAGGAGACGCGAAAGACGATACAGAGAGGGTGAGGCCGACGTGAGGCGAAGGCAGGTCGTCCGTCTCACCGCGCGGGGCGCGCACACCTGGGGCCGGCGGCTCGGATGGATCGCTTCGGGCGCGCTGTTGGCGGTGGGTGGGTGGTGCGTGGGGTGGCTCCAGAGCCGGGACACGAGCGTACTCGCGGCCGACGGCACGGCCTCCCTGTCGGCTCGGTTGACCACGGAAAAGGTGATGGTCGTCGGGGGATCCATGGCGCACGGTTGGAAGGATCCCCACGACGACAGCTATCTCCGCCGCGCCTTCGCCGCGCTGACGGCCTCGACCGACACCACGTACGTGTATGACGATCGGACGGTGGTCGGCGGATCGCCCGTGACGCTTGACCGAGATGGCAAGTACCAGGCATGGCTGGAGGAAGATAAGCCGCAGGTGGTGGTCCTTTCGTGGGGCCTGCTCAACGACATCTACGACAAAACGCCGTTGGAGGCGTTTCGGCAGGCCATCGCGGACGAGATCGAACAGGCGCTGGCGCAACACGCGGTGGTGCTCGTGGTGACCTCGCCGGTGACCAAGGCGACGGCGACGTACAATCACGCCGAGGACGAGGCGTACATGCAGGTGGAGAGCGACGTGGTGGCCTCGCTGGACAACCCGAACGTGTACTATCTCGACTTGAACCGCGACATGACGCTGTATATGGAAGCGCATCATCAAAGCTGGAAGATGTACTATGGGGACGCGTGGCATCCGAATGAAGCCGGGCACGCTCTCGCCGGACGGCTGCTGTTCGACGAACTCGTGTCCACGTTTGGCATGGGCCCTATAGAGTGGCAGGTGACGGGATCGCCCAACCCGGGGAATGCGACGGGGAATGCGACGGGGAATGCGACGGGGAATGCGACGGGGAATGCGACGGGGAATGCGACGGGGAATGCGACGGGGCTGGGCGGCACAGGCGCTTCCCAGCCCGCCGGTTGACGGGCCGCGCGGGACGGCCGGCATGCGGATGTGCCCTACTCGCGTATGCTGAAGCGATCCTGTGCGAGGAGGGTATCCCGTGCTGCGGCAAATGTGCAAAGGCAAGCTCCATCGCGTTCGGGTCACACAGGCGGATCTCCATTACGTGGGCAGCATCACGCTCGATCCCGTCCTCATGCGGGCCGCGCACATCCGCCCGTACGAGATGGTGCAGATCACCAACCTGGAAAACGGCGTCCTGTGGGCGACGTACGCCATCCCCGGAGACGAAGGATCTGGCACAGTCTGTCTCAACGGGCCGCCGGCGCGCCACTTTCAGCCGGGCGATCGCGTCATTGTCCTGTCGCTCGCGTGGGTGGACGAGGCGGAATGGGACACGTTCAAGGCGTCCGTCGTCCTGGTGGACGACGACAACCGCATCACGTCCATCGTGACGGCTCAGCCTGCGGAGGATTGGCAGGACCACCTCGGCGGGTGAGCCGCTGAGGTGGCCGAGGCCCATTGCATAAGAAAAACCTTTCTGATACACTAATTCCGACTTAATAATGTAGTTTACTTTGTTTTAAGCGCCGCCGGGCGGCGAGCGTAGAAAGAGGGATGCGGGATGGTCTTAGCGGCTTGGCTGGTCGCGATGTTTTTCGCAGCCAACATCGGCGCGAGCGGTACGGCGGCCTCCATGGGGGCGGCCTACGGCGCGGGCGCAATCCGCCGAAAGTGGTTGGCGCTCTTCCTGGTCTCCGTGTTCGCGTTTCTCGGGGCAACCTTGGGAGGCGGCAGGGTGGTCTCCACCATCTCCAACGGCATTGTTCCGTCGCGGCTCGTGACGGTGGAAATCACGCTTATTGTCCTCGCCGCCGCCTGCGCGACGCTGTTTATCTCGAACGTCGTCGGCGTGCCGCTGTCCACGAGTGAGGTGACGGTCGGAGCCGTGGTGGGCGCGGGACTCGCGGTTGGGCACGTGCACGCGGGACGTCTCGCGTTCATCGTCTCCATGTGGCTCGTCGTCCCGTTTTTGTCCATGGTCCTTTCGTACCTCCTCGGTCTTGTCGCGCGCAGGCTCGACCCATGGATCAGCCGGCGCGGGCGCGCAGTGGCAGCGGGGCTTTACGCCGTGCTCGTCGCTTCCGGGTGTTACGAGGCGTTTTCCGCCGGGATGCACAACGTCGCCAATGCGGTCGGTCCCCTCGTCGCGTCCCACGTGTTGACAGTGCACGCGGGACTGTACTGGGGCGCGCTGTTTGTCGCCCTCGGCGCGTTCGCGCTCGGCGGCCGCGTACTTGAAACCAATGCCAAGCGAATCACCAATCTGTCTGTCCTGCAAGGCATTGTGGTCTCGGTCACGAGCGCGAGCCTCGTCCTCGCCGCCGCGCTCGGCGGCATCCCTGTGCCCCAGGTTCAGGCGACGACCCTCGCGATTTTCGGCGTGGGGCAATCGCACATCGGATTCGACGTGTGGCGCCAAAAGGTGGTGCGGACCATTTTGAAGACGTGGTTGGTATCCCCGCTCGTCGCGATGCTCGCGAGCTATCTCGTGATTGAGGCGGTGGTCATGGGCTCGTATGTCCCGCTCGTCGTGTCGATAGGGTCCGTCGTCGTCGCGCTTTTGTATTGGAGCATGCGGCCGCAGCCGGCGCCTCGGGTGACCCGCGCGCAAAGGCCGGCGTGGATGGCTGAGGCGCTTCGGAAAGGCCAGGCGGATGGTCACGACATCGTCTAAGAGGCGGCCGCCGAACGCAAACCACCCACAAAGGCCATTCCGCTCGATACCGCGATGGGCGAGAGCAGCAGCCACGCGATGTGCGCCGGCATGTTGCCAATCAGAAAGATGCCCATGGAGATGCCCATGAACACCTCCATCATGAGCTCCGACATCTCGAGGAGTGAGCGCGGGCGTAGCGCGACGACGCCCGCCAGGCAGCCCATCGCGGCAGCCGCACATCCCCCCATGGCCTTGCTCCGACATGCCATTTCCACGGCGAGTTGCACGGCGAAGGTCAGCCGCATCAGATGGGCAGGCGAGAAGACCCATCCGGCGAGCGGGCCGCGTTCGAGTCGCCGAGCGCTTTGGAAAACCGCGAAGCCCTCCATCCAGAGGATGCACATCACCGCGCCGAACATCACCGGACATCCCCCCTGGGTCATGACTAGGTTATGAGCGCGCGTTGCGCTTGAGACCGGTCCTTAACCCTCGCTTTGCTGGCGTCAAGGCCTGTGCTACACTGATGGCGTTGCGCTCAAGGCGAGCGCCAAGACGCGGAAAGGTGGGGGTCAGCATGCCCATCAAAGTGCCGGACGATCTGCCTGCAAAAGAAATTCTTGCCGCCGAGCAGATCTTTGTCATGGGCTACGAGCGGGCGTTCACGCAGGACATCCGCCCTCTGAAAATCTTGATCCTCAACCTCATGCCGAAGAAAGAGGTCACCGAGACGCAGCTTTTGCGCCTGCTGGGAAATTCGCCTCTGCAGGTCGAGGTGACGCTGCTTCGCATGCGCTCCCATGTCGCGAAAAACACGCCGGCTGAGCACCTGGAGATGTTCTATCAGACGTTTGACGAGGTGTCCGAGCAGGCGTTTGATGGCATGATCATCACGGGCGCTCCTGTGGAGCACCTTCCCTTTGAAGAGGTCACCTACTGGGACGAGTTGTGCGAGATCCTGGACTGGACGCGATCGGCCGTGACGTCCACGCTGCACATCTGTTGGGCGGCACAGGCGGGCCTGTACAGGCACTACGGCATTCCAAAGCGGCCGCTTCCGCAGAAGTGTTTTGGGGTCTTCGAGCACACGGTGGATTTGCGCTGCGATCTGACGCGCGGCTTCGATGATCGCTTCCTCGCGCCGCATTCCCGGCACACCGACGTGGCCATCGAAGACGTCGCGCGCGTGCCTGAACTGCAGATCTTGTCGACCTCGGCCGAGGCCGGCCTCTATCTCGCGGCCACGCCGGACGCGAGCCAGATTTTCGTGACCGGTCACCCCGAATACGATGCGACGACGCTTGCGGAGGAATACGAACGGGACGTCCAGCGCGGCCTGGAGATCCAATTGCCTAAGAACTATTTTCCAGGCGACGATCCCGCCCAGGCGCCGATCAATCGCTGGCGCGCCCACGCCAACCTGCTGTTTGCCAACTGGTTGAACTACTGCGTGTATCAGGTGACGCCCTACGATCTCAGCGGCCGCGTGCGCAAGCGACAGGCTCAAGTGTGACGGGATCGACGGATTCCCCCATGGATCGACAAAATCGCCACGGTTTTGCCCATATTGGCGTGCGATGGCGCCCGATAATCGTCGTATAATGGTGGACGTTGGTGTTCGGCTGTCGTTTGGGGTAGGGGGATAGTATGTCAGAAAAAGGACAGACGACGGACCTCATTGAACATCTGCGGAAGAAGATGATCGAACGCGCGGAGGGGCGCGGCCTGCAGGACAGCGAGGTCATTCGCATCATCCAGTTGCTGGATGTCCACCTCGTCGCCCTGATGCGCCCTCGCGTCGAGGGCGCCGCGCACGCCAATTCTCCATCCGCGGAGCAGAGCCACTGCCGCCCGCGTCGGGCGAAGGGCGCAGGTGGGACGTGTCGCGCATTCGCCTGCACCGCAGACGGTTTCAGGTCATCGGGCGGGCGCTTGACACCACCGGCTGGTCGTAAGGCGCCGTTGACGCGCTGCCCGTGAACCGGTAGGCTGTCTACAGGGTCCATTGGACAGATGTTCATGGCAAAGGATGTGCAGCGGCTGTGCACTCGTACTGGTTCTTCATCGGCTCCTTCCCGGTTCGCTCGTACAGCACGATTTTTGCGCTTGCATTTCTGCTCGGCCTCGGCGTGACGCTTTATCTGGCGAAAATCCGAGGAAATCCTGGAGACGCGGACCACTGGTGGGGGCTCGCGCCCTGGCTTCTCGTGGGCGGCATTGTGGGTGCGCGGTTTTGGCAAGTGTTCTTTTTCGATTGGGGCTACTACTCGCAACACCCCGGACAGATTGTCCAGGTGTGGAATGGCGGCTTGTCCATTCAGGGCGGAATCGCGGGCGCATTGGTCGCGGCCATCTGGTATTTGCGCAGGCATCGCTTGAGTTTCCTGCATTTCGCGGATATCGCGACGCCGGGCATCCTCCTGGGACAGAGCATTGGGCGGGACGCCGACTTCATGAACGGCAGCGCGTTTGGCGCGCCGACGCACAAAGGATTCGGCGAGGTGTATCCGCCCGGCACGCTCGCTTACGAAACCTACGGAAGCCAACCGCTGTGGCCCGCGGTGACGTGGGAAGGCATGGTGGACGTCGCTCTGTTTGCGCTGCTGTTCGTGATCTTGCAGCGCAAAAAGGGCTGGCCGCTTGGCTTTCCGTTTGGCTATTATCTCGTGGCGTACAACGTGTGCCGATTCTTTTTGGAGATGCTGCGCGGAGACTCGCCGCGCGGCGTTTTCGGGTGGGATGCCGCGCAGTGGACGGCGCTGGTGTCCGTGGCCGCAGGGCTGGCGCTTCTCATCTGGGTGTTTCTGAAGGAGAAGCGAAAGACCCCGCTCGGCGTTCACGACCGGGCGGGCGAGGGCGAGTGACAAAGGGCGGAGCGCCTGGCTTCAGGTGCTCCGCCCTTGTGCTGCGCTGCTAAGCGCTCAGCGAGCGGACGTGAGCGCCGCCGAGCTCGGCTCGCGAAAGACGCACGTGATCTGAAGCGCTTTGCGGATGTCTTCCGCCACCTTCGCGTCCGCCGTGTCCTCCGCGATGTCCCGAAGCTTGCGGCGAGCTTCCACCTGGATCTCGCCGCCCTTGCCCTTGGAGATCTCGTGCGGTTCGACGCCGAGCTCGAGCGCCAGCCACCTGGACAGGCGGAGCAACAGGGACAACTTCTTGGCGCGAGGCTCCCGGTGATCGAAGCGGACCACCTGAGCCACGAGCTGCCACTCGGCGGGCCGGAGTCCATACAGATCCGAATGGAGCACCAGGTAGGCGGCGTGATCGCGCCACCGTTCGGGGTGAACGAACGCCCCCGCGGCTTCGAGTTGCGCGGCCGTCCACAGCACCAGCCGGTCGCTCGCGTCCAGGTTCAGCCGCGCGGACAACGCCGCGCAAAGCCGCATGGCCATGTCGGCGACCGCGCCTGCTGCGGCGCGATCGATCCGAAAGTGGCGCTGGAAATTTCGGACGCTGAACTCAAGCACCGAGGGCACCACCGGATCGGCGGCGCCGAGCAATCGTTCGAACAACAGCCCTTCACGAATGCCGCAGCGGCTGACGAAGAGCGAAGGGGGCTTCAGGGTGCGCACGAACGTGGCGAGCACGGCGAGCCCCGTCGTGATGATCTCCGCCCTGTGCTTCGCGATGCCCTTCATCTTGCGCCGCTTGTTCACGCTCATCTGCTGAAGTTGCTTGAGTTTCACCTCGACGTACGAGGCGGGTAGCTCAAACCCGTGCAGCCGCGGCGTCTTTCGGTGTGTCTCGGCCAGAAACAGTTTCGCCAAGGCGCGGGCCGTTCCGCCGAGCCCGATAAGCGGAAGGAGTTCGCCCTCTTGCACCCAGGGGTGCACCGCGAGCGCCTCGGCCGCCTGGTCGCTCGCCATTTTCACGCACGATTGTTCCCCGTATCGGCCGAACATCTCCCGGAGGTTCAGCGCACCGTAAGGCAAGCTCGCTGCGCGGATGAGTGCGCGGTCCCGCATGAGCGCGATCTCGCTCGACGCGCCGCCGATGTCAAAGATGACGGCGTCATGAATCGGCATGGTGTTGACCACGCCGAGAAATCCATACCGCGCTTCCTCTTCGCCCGTGAGCACGCGAAAGCCAAGCCCAGTCTCCTCTTCGATCCTTCGGCGCACGTCTTCGCCGTTCTCGGCCTGGCGTAGCGCCGCGGTCGCCACGGGCATCCATTCGTCGACTTCGTGAAGCGTCCCTTGCCGCACGAACTGGCGCAGGCAGGCGATGGCGCGTTCCACGCTCGCGTCCGTTAGGCGGCGGTTTCCCATCATGCCTTCGGCCAGGCGGACGTTCTGTTTCACTTCATACACAGGGCGATACGATTCCCCGTCGATCTCGAAAATCGACATTCGGCACGAGTTCGAGCCGAGATCGACGATGGCAACGCGATTCGACATCGATCCTTCTCACATCCACCGCTTTGCGATTTGACTTCATTTCCATCCAATGTACAGCCTCTTCGGGCCAATCGCAACGCCAGCCGAGTCAACATTTGGCGCGCCGTCAGGAGCATACGGTCGAATGGCCCGGTCACACTACAGGTGTCATCACCACCACACAAGGAGGGAATCGACGATGGCAAACAATTCGGGTAGCAATCGCACGCTCGTTCCGCAGGCTTCGAAGGCGCTGGATCAGATGAAGTACGAGATCGCGACGGAGTTCGGGGTTAACCTGGGTCCGGACACCACGTCCCGCCAGAACGGCTCGGTGGGTGGCGAGATCACGAAGCGCCTCGTGGCGTACGCGGAGCAGAGCCTCGCGGGTCGCGCGTAAAGGCGCGCGAAACGAGAACGAGCTGCCAGCGGACAACCCGCTGGCAGCTCGCTTCATGAGGTCCAGATGGACGAGACGAGATGGGGGAGTTCGGCCATCGACGGGATCACGGCGTGCGGCGCGCGCCCATACGGCAGCGGGCGAGTGTCGGTCCGGTCGAGGAGACAGGCGCGAAACCCGAAGTGCTCCGCAGCGGCTGCGTCCCAATCGTTGCTCGACACGAACAACACGTCCCGCTTCTCCGCTTTGAGGACCTGCAGTGCATGCTGGTAAGCGCGGCGAGCGGGTTTGTAGGTTCGAACGGGATCCACGCTCACGACGTGATCGAACGCAAACAGGAGGCCGTGGCGGGAAAGGGCGGCTTGGAGCGCGCGCAGCGTGCCGTTGGACAGAATGGCGAGCCGCGTTCCACGAAGCCGCGTGAGGCTGTCCGCGACGTCGGGGAAAAGCGGCAGGTCATCCTGCGCGCGGGCAATGCGGAGGGCAGCTTCGGGTTCCAGGCGCCCTGTAAGGACGTGCGCGACCGCGTCGCGCGTGACGCGATCGAAGTCGCGGTAGGTCTCGGTGAGCGCCGCGTGCCATGCGAGGTGGAGCTGCACGCGGCGAATGTCCGCCGCGAGCCGCGCGGCCTCGTCGGCTTCAATGCCTTCTTGCACGAGCGCCTGGGCCATACCGCCATGCCAGTCGAACAGCGTGCCGTACGCGTCAAAGAGAATGAGCACGAATAGGCCTCCTTCTTCACACTCCGCGCGCGTTGGGATCCCAAATGACCTTGTGGAGTTGCAGGTTGAGTTTCACGTCGCGCAGGCGATGCTTCAGGATGAGCGCCACGAGATCCCGGGGAGGCATGGTCTCCCACACCGGGCTCATCAGGACGGTGGCGCGCGTGGGGTGGGTCGCCATGACCTCCAGCGCTCGCGCAAAGTCGCGCTCGTCGGCAATCACAAATTTGACCTCGTCCCGCTCCGACAAGGCCGTCAGGTGCTCGGCAACCATATGGCGCTCTTCTCCGCTCGCGGGCAGCTTGTAGTCGACGATGAATCGCACGACTTCGCGCAGCCGGGCCGAGGCGTCTCGAAACCGGACAAACGGCCGGACGTCGATGGCGCCGTTCGTCTCGATGTGCACGTCCCGAACGGCCGGAATGTCCGCAATGGCCTCAATCAGCAACTGCGACTTGTGCCGGTGGATGAGGGGCTCGCCTCCGGTGAGGCACACGCTCGGCCAGCCGAACTCCCGGACTCGTTCGGCAATCTCCCGGATGGTGGCGTGAAAGGCCGGGCGCTCCGGGGCGTAGCTGTACGGCGTGTCGCACCACGTGCAGCGCAGGTTGCAGTGGAACACCCGCACAAAGGTGGTCGGGAAACCCGCCCGCGTGCCCTCGCCCTCCACGGTCTCGAAGATCTCGACCATGGGCAGCGAGATCTGGCCGGGATCGCCGCGCCTCGCCTCGTCGTACGCATCTTGCCAGGGCGCGCGGGAACAAGCCGTGCTCCGACTCATGACATCCACGCCCGTTCGAGCGACGCACTGCTCGTCGGCGTCTCGTACAGCACGAGCCGCTCCAGCCGCACGCCGCGATCGCCCGCGTACGCCTCCAGCGCGCGCTCCAGCTCTTCCCACATCCAGACAATCATGTTCTCCGCCGTCGTGTTCATCGGCGGAAGGACCTCGTTCAGATACTGGTGATCCAGTCGGCGCTTGATCACGTCTTCAAACAGCCGCTTGAGATCGCCAAAGTCCACGACCATGCCGATCTCGTTCACGCGCCCGCTCACGGTCATCACCACCTTGTAGGTGTGGCCGTGAAGATTGGCGCACTTCCCGTCGTAGGCGTGAAGGTGGTGCGCCGCGTCAAAGGTGAACTCCTTCGTCACGGCCACCCGGCGATCGTGATATTTCAGCTGAGACCGGTCGATGTCGGAGCCGAGCACCTGCAGGCGGCTCGGGATTTTATACGCGCTCACGCGTCTCACTCCTCGCAGAACTCCTGCCCTCTTTGCTGACGCGAGGTTTTGCTCACACGACAGAGGCTGCCCCATGGGCGGATGCCCTGGCGACAGCCTGTGCGAAAACCTCGTCTTGTATGCTTTACAGTGCGCGATCTCGCGATGAACACTTGTACCGGCGCTGATATTCATCGCAGTCGGAGTCGGTGACCCATTCGTCGCCCCACTTCTGGACAGCTTCCATGACCGGGCGAAGCGCCTCGCCCTTCGGCGTCAACTCGTACACAATCCGCACGGGCGTCTCCGCGTACACCCGCCGAACGACCAGGCCGGCTCGCTCCAGCTCCTTGAACCGCTCGGCCAACATACGGTCGCTCATGTTGGGAATCATATCCGAGATATCTTTAAAGCGCTTGGGCCCCTCCAGCAAGACGCGAATGATGAGGCCGGTCCAGCGCTTGCCGAGCAACGCAAACGCCCATTCGAATCGGGGGCAAATCTGCTCATGGTTGCCCATGACCATCATCTCCCTAAGCTATTCTACCACAACTCTGACGCAACTCACATGCCATCTGTCGATTTCGCGCGTTGTTGTTGCGTATCCCGGGCCATTCTGATACATCGGAGGGAGACATGAAGCGGAGGAGTGGAGAGCTTGGCGGAAACCAACCTTCATCTGCCATCGCCGCGCCGCGCCGATCCGGCTTGGCGCGCGAAGCTTCAGGCGCGGCTCGACGCGCTCGCGAAACCCGTCGGCAGTCTCGGCTCCCTCGAACCCGTGCTCTGCGACATCGCGGCCATCCAGGGCACGGAGCATCCGCGCGTTCGCCGACCGTTCTTCTTGCTCTTCGCGGGCGATCACGGCGTCGCCAAGGACCGCCCCATCTCGCGCTACGGCCAACACGTGACGGAGGAGATGGTGAACCACATCGCATCTGGCCGGAGTGTGTCGACCGTGCTGGCGAGATCGTTCGACGTCCCTTGGCGGGTGTACGACGTCGGCATGGTGTCCACGCCTCGCCATCCGGATGTCCGCCGGAGGAAGGTGGCCGCCGGCACGCGCGACTTTACGCGCGGGCCGGCCATGACCCTCGAGGAGTGCACCGAGGCCATTCGAATCGGCATGGAGGCCGTGCGCGACGCGCGTGCGGACGGGGCCGATCTCGTCATCCTGGGGGAGATGGGCATCGGCAACACGACCGCGGCCAGCGCGCTCTCGGCCTGGCTTCTCGGCGTCGACGTCGATCTCGTCGTCGGGACGGGCACAGGCATTCACGAGCAGGCTCTCGCCGAGAAGCGCCTCGTGGTGCGCACTGCGCTCAGCGTCTGGCGCGAGCGCGAACCTGTGTTTCCAGCGGGAGACGCGCGCTGGCTGGCAGGGCTCGCGCACCTCGGCGGCCTTGAACTCGCAGCCATTTGCGGCGCCATCCTCGAGGCCGCCGCATTCGGCCTGCCTGTCCTCCTGGACGGGGTGCTTGTCGGCGCCTGCGCCCTCTGGGCGGAGTGCGCGCGGCCCGGTGTCCGCGATGTTCTGATTGCCGGCCACCTGTCGCCCGAACCGGCGCACGCGCTCTTGCTCGGCGAGCTCCGCAAGCGGCCGCTGCTCGATCTCGGCCTGCGCGTGGGCGAAGGATCGGGCGCGCTCATGGCCTGGCCCGTCTTGCGAGCTGGGCTCGATGTGCTCGAAGGAACCGCCATGTTTTCGGAACGAGCGAGGTCAGGGAGGGATGCGGAATGAGGTTGTACACGCGCGGGGGCGATCGCGGCACCACCGCGCTCATCGGCGGCGAGCGCAGGCACAAAGGCGACCAGCGCATCGAAGCGTACGGGGCCGTGGACGAAGCGTGCGCGGCGCTCGGGCTCGCCACGAGTCTGATGCAGGACGAGCGGCTCTCGGACATGCGCCAGCTCACCCTCTGGCTTCAGCAGCGCTTGTGGGACGTGGGCGCGGACTTGGCGGCGCCGCCTTCTGCGCAGGACTACGTGCCGAAGGTCGTCGCGTCGTGGGTCGACGAGATCGAGCCGCTGATCGACAAATATCAGGAAGAGGGCCCGCCGCTCACGCAGTTTGTCCTGCGGCAGGGGAGCCCCGCGGGGGCGGCGCTCCACTTGGCGTGCACCGTCATTCGGCGCGCAGAGCGGGAAGCGTGGCGCCTCGCCGCCGAAGAACCGGTGCCCGAGGCCGCGCTGCGCTTTCTGAACCGCCTGTCCGATTTGTTGTTTGTGATGGCTCGCGCCGCAAACGCGCGGGCGGGCGTGGACGAAATTGCGTACGAGCACAGCCCGGTCGTCTTTCGCGATGGCAAGTGAGCGCTGCCCCGTTTGACGTGCGGATTTCGCTCGACACCCGCAGGCCAGTTCTGCCCGGAAGCCGCGGTGCGTGGCGTCAGTGTGCCATCCGGAACTCGCGCCGCCAGTTGCCATCCATCAGCCAGTCGTACAGCGGCTCGCACTTCAGGTACCAGGTGTGCGATCCTTCGGTGAACGTCACGACGTCGGGCACCTGCTGCATGATAAACTTGGGTGACGCTTCGCCGCGGACGGTGAAGTACGTGGTCGGCGCAAGCGTGGCCGTCGCGCCGGAGGTGAGCTGGAGGAACACCTCGGGCGGACCTGCATTGGCATTGACCTGGATGGGCGGGCCCGGAAGCTTTGGGAGGGTCACCTGCTCGGGCTGGGCCTGCTCGATCCATTTCGCGATTTCCGCCTCGACCTGGGCGGGGCGGATGGGCTCGTACCAGATGGCCGCCAGGCCCGCAGCGATGGACACCCGGCGAATGTCCTTGACCGCGGGAACGGGAGGCTTTGTGGAAGATGGGCTCACGATCGCGCGCAAGGGCCCCGAGCTCGCAGAATCTACGTGCGCGACGCCGAGCGTTGCAGCGAGGCAGATGGCACAAGACGCAATCTTTCCCCACATGGACGTGACCTCCTTGTTGAATGGACGCCTGTCAACCGCATCTTGTGACACGCCAGCCGTTTGACAAGCCACCTGCCCCCATCTACGATGGAAATCGATCCACGTCGCTGGGTGCTTCGCGCGGCAACGCGGCGAAGAGAATAGGGAAGCCGGTGAAAATCCGGCGCGGTCCCGCCACTGTGAACAGGAGAGCAGGCTGTGCAAAGCCAAGCCGCGACGCCACTGCCGCTTGGGTGGGAAGGCGCGCGGTGACGTCCTGTGAGCCAGGAGACCTGCCCAGCGACATGCGGACGCCCTTCGAGGAAAGGCGCGTGCACGCGCGCGGGATGCGCACGCCATCCCGCCATTTCTTCGACAGGGACCGCTCTACCCAAAGATAGGGGGGTCCACACGTGTTGAAACGCTCGTTGTCCAAAGCAGCCGCATTTGCCCTGGCGGCAGCGCTCACGGCGGAGGTCGCGGGCTGCGGCACGCCAAACGCCACGCACAACAGCCTCACCTCGAACACCAGCGCGGCCTCTGCCGTCTCGTATCCCATGACCGTGAAGGACGACATGGGCAACACGGTCACCTTGAAACACCAACCGATGCACATCGTGTCCGGTTCGGAGGGCACCGACGAGATCCTCGTTTCCCTCGTGCCGAAATCCCGCATTGCGCTCGTGACGACGTTGGCGTCCAATCCCGAATACTCGAACGTGGTGGCCCAGGTCAAGGGGATTCGCGCCTGGAGCGGGGACGACCCGGAGCAGGCGCTCGCCGTCCATCCGGATCTCGTCCTCGAGGCGGGCTACGTGAACCCGTCGGTGCGAACGCAGCTCCAACAGGCGGGCGTTCCCATGTACACGTTTAGCTTGAATGATTTCAACTCCATCTCGGACATCGAACGGAACATCCTGACCGTCGGCCGGCTCGTCGGCGAGCCCGCGAAGGCCAACGCCGTCGTCGCCAACATGAAGCAGGACCTTGCGCAAATTGAAGGCGCGGTTCAGGGCCAACCGCATCCCACCGTCCTCGACTACGGCTCGTACGGATATGCGGCCGGGCGCGACACGACGGTCGACGACATCATCCGCGACGCGGGCGGCGTGAACGTCGCGCACGTGTTGAACGGGTGGCAGAAGATCACGGACGAGCAAATTGTGAAGTGGAACCCGGATGTGATCATCGACTCGTCTGATGACGCGGCGTTCCTGAAGAAACTCGCCGCCGATCCGGCGCTCCAGTCCGTCACGGCGGTGCGCGAGCACCACCTGTACGCCATCAACAGCGCCGATCTTTCCTCGGTGTCGCAGTATGTCGTCCGAGCCGTGTACGACGTCGCGAAAGTCCTGCATCCCAGCGTGCACCTGAACGCGCCGAAGGTGCTTGCATGACGAGGCGCCGAGCCTGGGCCTTTGGAGCGCTCCTCTTTGCGCTTTTCGCCTCGGCCGCGCTCGAAATCGGCATCGGACCGGTTTCCATCCCGTTCTGGCAAATCCCCGGCGACACGTGGGCGTACTTCGCCGGTCACCGCGGCCTTGACGCGGTGGTGGTGGGCGCGATTCGCTGGCCGCGGCTTGCCGTGGCCGTGTTGGCGGGATCGGCGCTCGCGCTCTCGGGGGCCGTGCTGCAGGCCATCCTGCGCAACCCCATGGCGGATCCGGGCGTCATCGGCGTGTCAAGCGGCGGGGCGCTCGGGGCCGTGATCGCCGTCGCGACCGGGCTTTCCGCGCGGTCTGTAGCGGCCACGCCCCTGCTCGCCTTCGCCTCCGGGCTGGCCGTGGCCGCCGTCATCTACCGGCTTGCGACGAGCGCGCGCCGCACCGACGTCTACCGCCTGCTCTTGGCCGGCGTGGCGCTCAGTTCGCTGTGCAGCGCCGTGATCACGGCCATCCTCGATCTTTCGCCGCTTGAGGAGATGCAGCAGATGATGTTCTGGCTGTTCGGCGGCCTGGACGGATCCAACTGGACGGAGGCCGCGATGCTCGCCGGGGTCAACGCGGTCGCGCTGACCGCCTTTTTGCGCCTCTCCTTTGCGTACGACATTCTCACGACAGGCGAGGAGCACGCCGAGGCGGTGGGCGTGGACGTGGAGCGCATCAAGCGCGCCTCGCTCGCCGTCGCCGCGCTCATCGTGAGCGTGGCCGTGAGCACCACGGGGGTCATCTCGTTTGTGGGCCTCATCGTGCCGCATATCCTGCGCCGCCTCATCGGCGCGAACCACCGCCCGCTCCTCGCCGCGTCCGCGCTGGGGGGCGGGGTGCTCCTCACGCTGTCCGATCTCGTCGGGCGAACCGTCGTCCAACCCGCGGAGCTGAACGTCGGCATCGTGACCTCGTGCCTCGGCGTGCCCTTTTTTCTCTACCTCTTGTACCGGCAGCGGCGTGGAAGGGACATCGGCCTATGATGGACATTCGCCATCTTCACTATCACCGCAGGTTGGAGGACATCTGCGCCGCGTTTGGGCCGGGGGAGATGGTGGGCCTGGTGGGCCCGAATGGTGCGGGCAAGAGCACGCTTCTGCGCGCGATGGCGGGCGTGCTTCGCCCGACGGGCGGCGTCGTCCAGGTGATGGGCGAGGCGATTCACGCGCGCGAACCCCGTTGGCGCGCTCGCCGCGTGGCCTATCTGCCGCAGTTCCTCCCGGACGACATCCCCTTTACGGTGCGTGAGTTCGTCGAGATGGGGCGATACAGCCACGCGCCGCAAGGTGTGCTGAGCCGAGCGGACATGGCCGCGGTGGACGAGGCGCTTGCCGTGATGGGGCTCGTCGAGCACGAGGACGCGCCGCTCGCCCACCTCTCCGGGGGAGAGCGGCAGCGGGCAGCCATTGCGCGCTGCCTGGCCCAGGGCGCGCCCATCTTGCTCCTGGACGAACCCATCGCGAGCCTCGACATCCATTACCAGCTGGACATCCTGGCCCGGCTTCGCGCCCTCGCGGAGGATGGCCGCCTGGTCATCATCGCGCTGCACCACCTGGAACTCGCCCTCGCTTACTGCCAGCGCACCATCTGCCTGCACCGCGGCCGGTTGGTCGCCGACGGATCGCCCGGCGAGGTGTTCACGCCCGCCCTCCTGCGCGACGTCTTCCGCGTCGACGCGCGCCCCTTTCGCGATCCGCACTCGGGGGCCCTGCGCCTCAGCGTCAGCGCGGCGATCCCCAGTACGCCTGAATGATGTGAACCAGGTTGTGCACCGTCACCGAGTGCAGCCACACGCGCCCGGGCCCCGTCAGCTCCACCAAGAACAGCCCGTCGCCCGAAAACAGCATGTTGGCGACACCTTGCATCAGCTGGACGCGGTAGTCGATCCCGTCCGTGAACGCCGCGATGTGGCCCGGGTGAACGAGGAGGCGCTCGCCCCGGGCGAGATCGCGCTCGACGATCTCGCCGTCGATCGACAAAAACGCCATTCCTTCCCCGGCGAGGTGGGTCAGCGCGAGGCCGTTGCCGCCGAGAAACCGGCCGATGTTGAGCGTGACCTCCACGCCGTAGTCGACCGACGATTCGGCGCACAGGAAGCTGTGCCGCTCGGCGATCACGCGGCCGTACTGGTGAAGCGGCAGCGCGAGAATGTGGCCGGGCATGCGCGTGGTGAACTGCACCACCGCCTCGCCTCGCGCTGCGCGGTAGTACGTCAGGAACACGCTGTTGCCGCTTAGCGCTCGCCGAAACATCCCGGCGAGGCCGCCCGGCGCCCGCGTCTCCATATACGTGCCAGGCGACATCGCGAGCAGGCAGCCCGCCTCCGAAAAGACGCTTTCCCCTGGCTCGAGCCGCACCTCCAGCGTCTGCATGGTCGTGCCGTGAATGCGGTAGTCCATCCGCCCAATCCTCCCATCCTCGCCGGATGCAAGCGCGCGTCGCGCGATTCCGTTTGGGCAATCGTACCACAAGCGCGGCGCGGAGCGTGTCCGATCGCGTCGACTTGACGCGATCGCTCGACATTTATACAATGTAAATGTTAAACGATAGAAAGATTAGCTTGTTATAAAGGTTTGGCGGTTTGAATGATTCAACATCAGGAGGACAGCGGATGCAAGGGGACATGGACGTACTGACGCAGCGGTTTGCCCAGTCGCTCGGCGTGCTGGCCCAAGAGTTCGGGCCGCACCTGCTGAACCGGTTGCACACGGGTCTCACCGCAGGTCAGTTTTTCACCATGCAGATGATCCGGCGCGAGGGGCGGCTCAAGGTGTCTCAGCTCGCGGAGCGATTGGAAGTGACACCGAGCGCCATCACCGTGATGATCGATCGCCTCGAGCACCACGGCTACGTCTTGCGGGTTCGAGACGAGGAGGACCGGCGAGTGGTCGTGATCGAACTGACGGAGGCCGGGCGCGCCAAGCTCGCCGAGGTGGAGCGCGCGTGGTTTGAAATGATGCGACAGATGGTGTCGAGGATCGAACCCGGGGCGTTCGAGCAGTGCGTCTCGGCGCTCGAGACGATGGTCGCCGCGGCGAAGCAATTGCGCGTGGAATCGTACGGGGAAGAGACGCCCCGTCAGGAGGTATGAACTTGAGCGCTGTGGATGGGGTGCAACGGACGAACCAGATCACCGGATCGCGCAAGTGGTGGGCGTTTGCCACCGTGCTGGTCACGATGTTTTTTTCTTCGCTGGATCAGACGGTCGTGTCCACGGCCATGCCGACGGTCATCAGCGACCTGCACGGGCTGAACCTGTACACGTGGGTGTTCACCGCGTACATGATCACGTCGTCCATCACCGTGCCCATTTACGGCAAGCTGTCGGACGTGTTTGGGCGCAAGCCGTTCTACTTGTTCGGGCTCGTGATGTTCGGCATTGGATCCGCCGTCTCGGGACAAGCGCACAGCATGATGGAACTCGTATGGGCCCGGGCGGTGCAGGGCATCGGTGCCGGCGCCATGATGAGCATGCCGCGCGCCACCGTCGGTGACATCTTCTCGCCAAAGGAGCGCGCGCGATGGATGGGCGTGATGATGGCGGTCTTCGGCCTGTCGAGCATCGTGGGTCCGGCCATCGGCGGTTTCATCACGGACAACTGGTCGTGGCGATGGGTGTTTTACGTCAACCTGCCGTTCGTGGTCCTCGCCATTGCCGGCGTCGTGTTCGCGCTGCCGAGGGTGCGGACGAAGGACCAGGTCAAGGTTGATTGGCAGGGCGCGGCGCTCCTCACCATTGGCCTCGTGCCCATCCTGCTCGCCCTCACCTGGGCGGGGAGCAAGTACGCGTGGGGCTCGCTTGACATCGTCGGCCTCTTGGCCGGTGGCGCGCTGGTTTTGGTCGCGTTCGTCTTGTGGGAGACGCGCGCGGCGGATCCGCTCGTTGCGCCGTGGTTGTTCCGCAACCGGGTGTTCACCACGTCGCTCGTGCTGCAATTGCTCGTGGGCATGGCGATGTTCGGAAGCCTCATGTACCTGCCCATCTTCGTGCAGGGGGTCATCGGGCTCAACGCACAGAACAGCGGGTGGGTCATGACGCCCATGATGGGCGGCTTCATGGTCGGCAGCATGGTGTCTGGACAGGTGATGTCGAAAACAGGCCGGTACCGTCACGTGGCGTGGCTATCGGGCGCCGTCATTGTGGTGGGCTCGGTTCTGTTGAATCGGGTCAACGTTCACACGTCGTGGCTGACCATCATGGTGGACATGGTTGTCCTCGGCGTGGGCATCGGCGCCTTGATGCCGCTCATGAACATGGCGGTGCAGAACGCGTTTCCCTATCGCGTGATGGGCACGGTGAACGCGAGCCAGCAGTTCGTGAGTTCGCTCGGCGGCGTCATTGCTTCGCCGGTGTTCGGCACGGTGTTGAACCACGCCTTCTCGCGCAAGCTTCGCGAATTGCTGCCGCCGTCGCTGTCGGCGATGAAGTCGAACCTGGGATCCGTCAATCCGCAGGCGCTCCTCACAGCGCAGGCCCAGAAGGCGATTGCCGCCCAGTTTGACCGGTTGGGACCAGCCGAGCAGGCGCTCTACCACGAGCTCATGCAGGCAGTCAAGCTGTCGTTGACGTACGGGATTCAGCAACTGTTCTTGGTCGGGTTGGTCTTTTCGGTGCTCACGTTCGTCGGCACATTCTTCTTGCCGGAAGTGAAACTGAAGGGCGACGAGTATTTCCGCGCGGAAGACGCAGAGGAACACGCGGGATAAGCCGCGCCGGACTGCCGCTCGACGGGCTCCACTGGGGCCCGCCGAGCGGCTTTTTTATAGGCAACTAGGCCCGTTACAAACTGTTCAAGCTCGTGCCGCGGTTTGTTCAAAAACATGCACCTAGAGCGAATGTTTTTCAGGGCGCATGGTGATACGATCCAGGTGTAAGGAGCGCTCCAAATGTTCACTCGTGATCACGAGAGCGGAGACCTGTCAGGGGGGAGAGCGCATGCCCAGTGAAGTCGCGTTGGCGCGGTGGCAGTTTGGCATCACCACGGTGTATCACTTCTTCTTTGTCCCGGTGACCATCGGTCTGGTGTACCTGATTGCCATCATGGAGACCTTGTACGTCGTCAAGAAGGACGATCGCTACAAGCAGATGGCACAGTTCTGGGGCAAGATTTTTCTCATCAACTTCGCAGTGGGTGTGGTGACGGGCATTCTACAGGAATTCCAGTTCGGCATGAACTGGGCCAATTACTCTCGCTTTGTGGGCGACGTGTTCGGCGCACCGCTTGCCATCGAGTCGCTGCTCGCCTTTTTCCTCGAGTCGACGTTTTTAGGCGTCTGGATGTTCGGATGGGATAAGCTCTCGAAGCGCATGCACGTGGCGTCGATATGGCTCGTCGCCATCGGGACCACGCTTTCGGCCTTTTGGATCCTGACGGCGAACGCGTTCATGCAGCACCCTGTGGGTTACACGATGAGGGACGGTCACGCCGAGATGTCGAGCTTCGGGGCCCTCATCACCAATCCGCAGCTCTGGTACGAGTTCCCGCACGTGTTTCTGGGATCGCTCGTCACCGGTGCGTTCGTCGTGATGGGCGTGAGCGCGTATCAGCTGTTGCGCAAGCGCCACATCGAAGTGTTCCAGCCGAGCTTCGCGATTGCATCCGTCGTGGCCGTGGCCGCGAGCTTTCTCGTGATGGTCGTCGGGCATGAGCAGGCGCAATATCTCCTGGTGTCTCAGCCCATGAAACTCGCTGCCTCGGAGGCGCTCTGGAAGACGAGCGGCAGCCCAGCGCCGTGGACGCTCTTTGCCATCATCCACGCGTCTGCGCACAAGAACACGTGGATGATTCAAATCCCATACCTTCTCAGCGTGCTCTCTTACAATCGACTGTACGGCAGCGTGCCGGGCATTCTCGAGCTTCAACAGCAAATGGCCGCGAAATATGGTCCGGGAAATTACATCCCTGACGTCGTGATGGTGTTCTGGAGTTTCCGCATCATGGTCTTCGCCGGTGCGCTGATGTTCTTCGCCTCCGCGTGGGGCGTGTGGCGAATGGTTCGCAATCGTTTGGTTCTCAGCCGGCGCTACCTGAAGTGGATGCTTTGGGCGACGCCCCTGCCCTTCATCGCGAACACCATGGGCTGGATCATGACCGAAATGGGGCGGCAGCCGTGGGTGGTGTATGGCCTGCAGCTCACGCGAGATGGCGTGTCGCCGACGGTGTCTGCAGGAGAAGTGCTCACGACCCTCATCGCCTTCACCGTGCTCTACGGCCTCCTCGCCGCGGTCGACCTGTTCCTCATCGCGCGAGTTGTGCGCCAGGGGCCAGTGGCAGACGATCACGGCGATGAACCCGAGTCGCTTTCACCCGTGGCGCTGTGAGATGAGGGCGACGAGCCTGAGGAGGTGCGCGAGATGACACTGGAATCCCTGTGGTTTGCCATCATCGCCGTGTTGTTCATTGGGTTTTTCTTCCTTGAAGGCTTCGACTACGGCGTCGGCATTCTGGTTCCGTTTCTCGGCAAGACGGACGAGGAGCGAAGGCTGCTCATCAACACCATTGGGCCCTTTTGGGACGCGAACGAGGTGTGGTTCATCACGGCTGGCGGCGCGATGTTCGCCGCCTTTCCGGGCTGGTACGCCACGCTGTTCAGCGGATTTTACATGGCGCTCTTTCTGCTGCTGGTGGCGCTCATCGGGCGAGGTGTCGCCTTCGAGTTCCGCAGCAAGGTGGAGAACAAGGCCTGGCGAACGTTTTGGGACTGGGTCATCTTTGGCGGCAGTCTATTGCCACCGCTCCTCTGGGGCATTGCCCTCGCCAACATGATGCACGGCGTCCCGATTGATCAGCACAAGAATTACGTCGGATCGTTCTGGGATCTCATCAGCCTGTACTCCGTCATGGGCGGGGTGAGCATGACGCTCCTCTTCGTCCTGCACGGGGCGCTCTTCATCTCGCTCAGAACGTCCGGCGTGCTGCAGGAGCGAGCTCGCGCGGCCGCCACGGCGATTGGCGCGTGGGCGACGGCGCTCACCTTCCTGTTCGTGGTGCTGAGCTACCTCGAGACGGATATGTTCACGCGCCGGGGCATTGACCCGGGCGTCGTGCCAGTCCTGGCCGGTTTGGCGCTGTTCTCCGTTCAGTTCTTCATTCGCGCGAAGCGGGACGGTTGGGCGTTCTTCATGACGGGGTTGACCATCGTGCTCTCGACCATCACGGTGTTCATGGACCTTTTCCCGCGGGTGATGGTGAGTTCGCTCAACCCGGCGTGGAGCCTGACGATTTACAACACGGCCTCGAATCCGTATTCGCTCAAGGTCATGACCATCGTCGCGCTGACGGTGGTGCCGTTCGTGCTCCTGTACCAGGGGTGGAGTTACTGGGTGTTTCGGAAGCGGCTGTCGAGCGATCACCCGCTCGAATACTGAGGAACGAAGGTGAGGCTCATGCGCTCGATATCGCGACAGCTGCCCATCTCGACGCCTCAGGAACGGCGTACGTTCCTGCTCGCATCCGCCGCCTCCGCGCTCGCCGGGCTCTTGGTCCTGCCGCAGGCGTGGTATTTGTCGCGGGCCGTGCGTTCTGTATTCCCGCGTGCGGACGGGGCACATGCGTGGTTCGCCGCGCTCACCGCGTTTTTCGCCGTGATTGCGGCCAGAGCGGTGCTGATGGCACTCGCCAAGTGGCAGTCCCAGCGCTTCGCCTCGCATGTCAAACGGCGCATTCGGCGGGAGATGGTCGAGCAGATGGCTGCGCTTGGGCCGGTGGAGGTACGCCGCCACCCGGCCGGCGCGTGGCGGACGTGGCTCACGGACGGGATCGACGGAATGGACGCGTATCTCGCGAGCTATCTTCCGCAAGCGGCGGCGTCCGCGGCGGTGCCCATCGCCATCCTCGCGTTCGCCGCGGTCGAGGACCGCTTGACGGCCGTCATTCTCGCGGGGACGGTGCCTTTCATGGTGCTGCTGCTGGTTCTCGTGGGGCAGGCGGCGCAGAAAGCCACCGACAGGCGGTTTGAGGCCCTCGAACGCCTCGGGGGCCACTTCCTCGACGTGGTCCGCGGGCTCTGGACGCTGAAGGTGTTCGGGCGCAGCCGGGCGCAGGTGGGAATCATCGAGCGCGTGGCCGACGATTACCGGCGGACGACCATGAAGGTGCTCCGGCTCGCCTTTCTGTCCTCGCTCGTGACGGAACTCTTTACGATGGTGAGCATCGGCCTCGTGGCCGTCTCACTGGGCATCCGCCTGTTGAACGGCCGCATGGACTTCGCCGCGGCGTTCGTGCTGCTCCTGCTCGCGCCGGAATATTACCTGCCGATTCGCAACGCGGGCGCCCAGTATCACGCGGCGCGGGACGGCGCGGCGATGCTCGAGCGGCACCGGGAGGTGCTCGAGACGCCGATTCCCGCCGTGCGGCAGCGCGACGGCGGCCGGACGCCGTTCGTGAGCCCGCAGGGCGTCGCCATCGAGTTTCGCCACGTCACCGTCCGCTATCCCGGCGCCGAGAAGCCCGCGCTTGAGGACGTTTCGTTCCGCATCGGGCCGCGCGAGTTGGTCGCCGTCGTCGGGCCGAGCGGCGCGGGGAAGAGCACGCTCCTCGCCGTGCTGCTCGGCTTCATCAGGCCGGAGTCAGGCGAGGTGTTCATCGGCGGCGTGCCGCTCGACGAGATTGATCTTGGCGCGTTTCGCCGTCATCTGGGCCTCGTCGCGCAGGAGCCGACGTGGTTCCACGCGACGTTGCGCGACAACGTCACGTGGAACGAGCCGCGATCCGACGCAGAGGTTCGGGAGGCGCTTGTCATGTCGGGGCTCGACCACGTCGTCGAGCGGCTGCCCGCAGGCCTCGATACAGAGCTGGACGGCGAGCGCGTGCAGCTTTCGGGCGGCGAGCGGCAGCGGCTGGCCCTGGCGCGCCTGGTGCTCCGGAGACCGGCCGTCGCGCTGCTCGATGAGCCGACGCAATCGCTCGATCTCGCCACCGAGCGGGCGCTGGAAGAGCGCCTCGTCCCGTGGCTCCGTGCGCGCACGTCGATTGCCGTCGTGCACCGGCTGAGCCTGGCGCTCGCGGCGGACCGCGTGTTGGTGCTCGACGGAGGTCGGCTTGTCGAGGAGGGACGGCCGGAGGCGCTGCTCCAGGTCAACAGCGCGTTTCGGGCCATGGTGCGGCGGTATCGCGATGAGGAGGTGTCGGCGTGATGCGCCAGATTCGATGGATGTATCGCTGGCTGCGCCCGGCGCAGGGCCGACTTGCGGGAACACTCGGCCTGTCCGCGGGGACCGTGCTGGCGTCCACAGCCATGATAGCAACGGCCGGATACCTCATCTCAGCCTCGGCGCTTCGCCCGCCGACCATCCTCATGCTCTGGGTGCCCATCGTCGCCGTGCGGTTCTTCGGCACGAGCCGGGCGGCCCTGCGTTACCTGGATCGCCTCGTCTCGCACGACGCCATTTTGCGGCTTGCGGCCCGGCTGCGGGCGCTCGTCTTCGCGCACCTGGAAGCGAATCCGGGCGCGTGGCTCGGGCGCAGAACGGGGGAGATGCTCGATCTCGTCCTCGCGGGCCTGGACGCCCTCCAAAGCCTTGTGCTCCGCCTGCTCCTTCCGTTGGCGAGCGCCTGCGGCGCGAGTGCCTTCACCGCGGTTTGGCTGTGGCGGGTGGACCCGAGCGTCGCGTCCATCTTCGGGGCCGGCGTGTTGCTCTCGGGCGCCGTCCTACCAGGGCTCTTCTACGGCCTGACGGCTCGGTGGCAGAAACGGAGGGACGCCTTGCGGCGAGCGCGCACCGTCGCCTTGGACGATCTCGTCCGCGGGCTCGACGACGTGCTGGCGCACGGGAAAGCGGGGCGCGCGCTCGAACAGATTTGGGACCTGGAGGCGAAGGAAGATCGGTTGACCGCGCGGCTCGATGCGGCAAAGGCGGCGGCGGAAGGCATGGGGTTCGCCGTCGCCATGGCGACCGTCGGCGCGCTGCTCGCGGATGCCGTCAAGCTCCACCTCCAATCGCATTTGTCCGGCACGATGATAGCCGCCATCGCGCTCGCCGCAATGGCGTCCTTTGAGCCATGGCTCGCCCTTGCGTCGACGTACGCACAAGCGCAGGAGATGGCCGTTTCCGCCTCGCGGGTGGCGGACCTGACGTCACAGCCCGCCGCCATGCGGCGCCACACCATCCCTCCACAGACCGCTGCGCCTCGCGGCGCGATCTCGGACGACGTCGTCCTGTCCATCGAGGGCCTTGGGTGCCGGCGGGGCTCCCTTTGGGCGCTTCAGGGTATCGATCTCGAAGTCAGGCGCGGGCAGCGCGTCGCGATCGTCGGGGACAGTGGCGCGGGGAAGACGACATTGTTCGAGGCAGCGCTCGGACTCATTCCCATCGAGCGGGGGGACATCCGCTGGTTCGGGCGGCCCATGGATGCGTGGTCGGACGAGGAGCTGCGGTGCCTCGTGACCGCGGTTCCCCAGGACGCGTACCTGTTTCATACGTCCCTGAGGCAGAACCTTCTTTTGGCGCGCCCCGACGCGACGGACGAGGAGATGGGCCAGGCACTTGCCGTGGCGCAGCTTGACGACTTGGTGGCACACCTGCCGGACGGCGTGTCCACCGTCGTGGGAGATCGAGGCTTCGCGCTGTCGGGCGGCGAGCGCCAGCGCGTGGCCCTCGCGCGGGCGGTGCTCCGTGGGGCCGAAGTGGTGCTCTGCGATGAACCAACGGCTTCGCTCGACGTCCACACGGAGCAGGCGTTCCTGGACGCGTTCTTTCGCGCGACGGAAGGAAAGACCGTTGTGTGGATCACCCACCGGCTCGTCGGTCTCGAGCGGATGGACGACATTCTGGTGATGCAGGGCGGTCGGGTGGTGGAGCGGGGGACGCACGCCGCGCTCCTGCGGCAAGGAGGCGTCTACCGGCAGCTGTGGGACTTGCAGCGCGATCGCGCCTTTGGCGCAAGGAACGACCTCACGAGATCGCCCTCTGCGCCAACGCCGCGGCCGCAGCCTTCGGGTCTTGCGCCGACATGATGGCGGAGACCACCGCCACGCCGTCCGCGCCCGCGGCCAGCACGTCTACCGCTCGCTCGACGGTGATCCCGCCAATGCCGACGATGGGGACGTGGACAGCGCGCCTGCAGGCGGCGAGCGTCTCGAGGCCCGTCAGGACGGCGTCGCCCTTCGTCGCCGTCGGATACACGGAGCCCACCCCGAGGTAATCCGCGCCGTCTTGTTCGGCTCGCACCGCTTCCTCGACGGATCGCGCCGAGACGCCGACCAGTAGCTCGGGGAAGCGAGACTTGACCATGCGCGCCGGGAGGTCCGTCTGCCCCACGTGCACCCCGTCCGCGCCCGACAGGAGCGCGATGTCGACGCGGTCGTTCACGATGAAGAGCGCGCCGTGAGCGGACGCGAGTTCGCGCAGGCGGACGGCGAGCTTGAGCATCGGCCCGCCGTCCTCCCGTTTGCGCCGCAATTGCACGCACGTCACGCCGCCTGCGAGCGCCTGTTCCACGATGGCGACCACCTCGTCGTGGTCCGGACGGTCGTCCGTCACGAGATACACGCGAAGCTTGTCCGCGAAATCCTGTCCTGTCATGTGCCCACTATCCCCTCCGAATGCGCGCGCGTGCGTCGACGTCGCGAGCGGTCAAGGTGTGCAACGCATCGAGCAGCCGCACCTGAAAGCTCCCCGGTCCCCCTGCGCCTTCCGCCGCCATCTCGGCTGCCACGTTGAAACAGGTGATGGCGGCTACGGTCGCCTCGAGGAGGCCGCCCTTTGTCCCATCCGAGACGCCGACAAATGCGCCGATCACGGCCGTGAGCGAGCAGCCGGAGCCTGTGATGCTCGCCTCCCACGGGTGGCCGTTTGCGAGCTCGTACACCACCTCGCCGTCGGTGACGAGATCCTCTTCTCCCGTCGCCGCGACGATGAGGCCGCGATCGCGCGCGAACCGCCTCATCGCGTCGACCAGGCCCGCACCCGCGCCCTTCGCGTCGACGCCCGCCACCTCGCCGCCCGCGCCCGTGAGGACGCCGATCTCGCCCTGATTGCCGCGCAGGACTTGGACCCTCCGCGTGTCGAGCAGGCGCATGGCGGCGCCCGTCCGGTACGGTGTGGCGCCGGCGCCGACGGGATCGAGCACAATCGGCACGCCGCGGCGGTTGGCGGCCTCGCTCGCCAGATCCATGCTCGTCACGACGTACGGGTCGAGCGTGCCTAGGTTGAGCGCGATGGCACGCGCGATGGAAGCCATGTCCGCGACCTCCTCGTGCGCGTGCGCCATCACGGGCGAGGCGCCGAGGGCGAGCAGGGTGTTTGCCGCGATGTTCGTCACGACGAGATTCGTGATGTTGTGGACGAGCGGGCGCTCCGCGCGCACGCGCTCAAGCCAGTGTCCGATTTGCATGAGTGATTCTCCCTTCGCCCGAGGCTCACACCGAGGCTCACAGTGGAAGGGCGGCCTCGGCAAACTGGCGACCATCAAACACGTACATCCGCCCGGCCTCGATGTGATCCGGAAAGACCGGGCATTGGCTGTGATCCGTCGGCCCGTGCCCGCTCCCGACGTCCCAGTCGGCGGCCGATGCGATGGCGCGCGAGATGAACGACTTCGCCGCGGCGATGGCCTCGAGCGGACGAGCGCCGCGCGCGAGGGCCGCGGCAATGGCGGACGAAAAGGTGCAGCCGGTGCCGTGGGTCTTGCGGCTTGGGACGCGGGGGGCGGCGAACACCGTCCACGCGCCGCCGTGAAACACCACGTCCATGGCGAGATCGCCCGCGCCGTCCAGATGACCGCCTTTGACCACGGCATACCGCGCGCCAAGCCGCGCCAGCGCCTCGGCGGCCCGCGCTGCGTCCGCCAGGGAGCGGACGGGGATACCGGTCAGCCGCTCCGCCTCCGGCGCATTCGGCGTCGCCACATCGGCGAGGGGCAGCATGCGCTCGATCACGGCCGCCACGTCGTCCGGCTGAAGCAGCGCTTCGCCGCCTTTGGCGATCATCACCGGGTCCACGACGATGGGGCAGTCGACGCCCGCGAGGGCGTCCGCGATGGCGTGGATGGCGGCGCGATCGCCAAGCATGCCCGTCTTGATGGCGTCAAAGCCGAGATCGTCGCGCACGGATTCGAACTGCGCCCGGACTATCTCGGCGGGCAGCGGATACACGGCCTGCACGCCGACGGTATTCTGCGCGGTGATGGCGGTCACGACGCTCATCCCGTACACGCCGAACTGGTGGGCCGTCTTCAGGTCCGCCTGGATGCCGGCGCCACCGCCCGAGTCCGATCCGGCGATGGTGAGCATGCGCGCCACGTGGCCGTCAGGGCGCCGAAACATCACGCATCGCCTCCTTGGGCAGCCACGATTCGCCGCGGTAGGCCATGTCGAAGAAGCGGTACTCGAGGAAGGAGCTCGTGAGAAAGGCCGTCTCCACGCGGCGAGCCCGCTCAGGGGAGAAATGCGCGGCTTCGCGATCGACCATCGCGAACAGCCGATGCGTGGCGTCCCGCATGTCCGGCTGCGCGTAGAACCGGATCCAGGCCGCAAACGGGTGGCGAGGGTTTTCCTGGACGATGGCCTCGAGTCGCGCGCCGATTTCGACATAGACGTGATGGCACGGCAGAATGGCCGCCACGAGTTCCGCGAAATCGCCGTGCGCCGCCGCGGCCAAAAGGTGGCTCTCGTAGTGGTGGAGCGTGGGAAGTTTCGGCCGATCCTCGATGTCTCGCGCCGTGACGCCCGCGTACCGAAGCAGGTTCTCGTGCGCCTCCGTCTCGCCGTCGAGGAGAAGCGCCATGCGGCCATGAAAATCGGCGACGTCTTCGTGCGACGGCGCAAGCGCCGCCGCCCGCGCGAACACGCGCAGGTAGGTCTCGAGGTACGGCTTGTCCTGGCTGACGTACCGGATGGCCGCCTCTTTCGGCAAGTCGCCGCGCGCGATTCCTTCGACAAAGGGGTGTTCGCAGATCGCGTCGAGGATGGCATTGGACATCGCGATGAGGGAAGCTGAAAACGACATCAAACCGCCTCCTTTGCCGGAGGCCATAAGGGGAACATGAAGGGTCCCATGCGCCACTTTCCTACGCTGGCATTACCCAGGTCAGGTTCCAAGGGTTCGGGGTGTCCCCGTCTCAGCTCGTCGCTCCCCTAGTGGCATCCAAGCAGGTTTCCAACGTGTCGTCGCACCTGTATGATAGCACTAGAGAAGCAAGTGGGCCATGGCGGCTTGCAAATGGGGGCGTGTGGATGCGCGTGCGAGACGTGATCGCGGCGCTTGAGTCGATGATGCCTTGCGACGAGCGGGCCATCTCCGTCGACGGCCTCGTGTGCGGAGACGCGGAGGCGCCGGTGCGGGCTGTCGGCGTGACCTTTGTGGCCTCGCTTGCGGTGCTCAAGGCGGCGCGCGCCCAGGGCATCGACCTCGTCCTGAGCCACGAGGGGGCCTTGTTTCGCCACCGGGGCGAGGCCGAACGCGATCCCGTCGCGACCGCGAAGGCGCGGCGCATGCAGGACCTCGGCGTGGCTGTGTATCGCCTCCACGACAGGCCGCATCGCACGGCGCCCGACTGGATCGCCGAGGGGCTCGCGGAGGCGCTCGGCTTTGCCCCGCACGTGCGCGAGCGGCTCGCGACGCCGTGCGACGTGCCCGTCGCCGTCTGGCCGGAAGGCCGGCCCCTGGATGACCTTGTGCGGGACGTGCGCGCGCGGCTCAAACTGCCTCGCGTGCGCCTCTCCGGCCGCGCTGATCTCGTGCGCCGCGCCGCGCTATTGCCTGGCTACCGCGGCACGGGCGATCTCGTCGCCAGCGTGTTCCGCGAGACGGGAGCCGATCTGCTGTTGGCAGGCGAGGGCCCCGAGTGGGAAGCGATGGAGTACGCCCGGGACGCGGCCGCCATGGGGCTTTCCCGCGCCGTGCTGTGGCTCGGCCACCAGGCGAGCGAGTCGCCGGGCATGCGGCGCATTGCCGAGGCTTTGAGGGGCCACTGCTCCATTCCGGTGTTTTGGCTGGATCAGCCGGAGGCCTACACCTGGTTGGAGGGCGGCGATGGCTGATGTCGGCTCGCCCATCGGCCCGCACGGGCCGCGCTGGGGCGAGGTGACCGAGGTCCAACCAGGTCTTGCTTGATTCGAGAGAGAGGATGAAGGTGGATGTTCGATACTGTCGCCATCGCCCGCTTGGTGCGGTCCGCCGCACGGACGGATCGATTCCGCCGCTGGCGAGGTCTATCGCTCGCCTTGCTTGGCTCCGTCCTGTGGGGCGTCTCCGGAACGGCGGCCCAGGTGCTGTTCCGCGCTTATCACGTCGATCCCGCCTGGCTCGTGGCGATTCGCATGGCCGTCTCCGGCGTGCTCCTCCTCGCCGCGGCAGGTTGGACTGCCGGGCTTAGCGCCGTCTACGCCCCCTGGCGATCCCGGGCGTCAGCGCTCCGGTTGGTCCTCTTCGGCCTCGCGGGGCTCCTTGGCGTCCAGTACACCTACTTTGCGGCCATTCGGGCGGGAAACGCAGCAACCGCCACCGTCCTCCAATACATGGCGCCTCTCGTCATTGTCGCGTATGGCGCCGCGCGATCTCGCCGTCTGCCTTCTCGCGTGGAGATCATCTGCGCAGCGCTCGCCATGTCGGGTTGCGCGCTTTTGGTCACGGGCGGTCACTTCGGGCGGCTCGTGGTGTCCGCCTCCTGCGTGGGGTGGGGACTCTTGTCGGCGGTCGCTGTCGCCGTCTACACGGTGTATCCCGTGCCGCTCCTCGCGTCGTTCGGACCGCTCGTGGTCACGGCCTGGGGCATGCTGATTGGCGGTGCAGCGATGGCGGCCATCGGCCTGCCTCACATGGCGATGCCTTCGCTGCCGTTTGGGGGGTGGTTTCTCGTCGGCTTTGTCGTGTTGTTCGGCACGCTCGTCCCGTTCTATCTGTATTTGGCGAGTCTTCGCGACATCACCCCCGCGGACGCGAGCCTTGTCGCAAGCGGTGAGCCGTTGGCGGCGACTGCGCTCGCCGTGGCTGCGCTCCATCAGCCGCTCACCTGGGCCGCAGGTTTGGGCATGGGGTTCGTGCTCGCCACGGTGACGCTTTTGGCACGCGCACGCACATGACGTGAAACGGAACTTGTCTTGTCCATATCGTTCTGGATTCGTTTGCGGTAGAATGGAGGAAAACGAATCCAGAAAGGATGTGCGCGGCGTGGCTCACGAGGGACCCGCGAGGCACACGAATCGCTTGATCCACGAAAAGTCGCCTTACCTTCTCCAACATGCGCATCAGCCCGTCAATTGGTACCCCTGGTGTCCAGAAGCTTTTCAGCGAGCAAAACGCGAATCGAAGCCCGTCTTTTTGTCCATCGGCTATTCGTAGCCCCCGTCGGGGGGCCCAAGGACATTCCTTCGACCTGCCACTGGTGTCACGTGATGGCCCACGAGTCCTTCGAGGACGAGACCGTGGCGGCCATCCTCAACGAGCACTACGTCGCCATCAAAGTCGACCGCGAAGAGCGGCCGGACGTTGACCACATCTACATGACCTATTGCCAGGCCTTGCAGGGTGAGGGCGGATGGCCGCTCACCGTCATCATGACGCCCGACGGACATCCGTTTTTTGCGGGAACGTACTTTCCCAAGGCGCCACGGTACGGGCGGCCCGGGCTCATTCAGATCCTGCAGGAGATCGCGAGGCTGTGGCGGACGGATCGCGCGCGTCTGGAACGGGCCAGCCGCCAGGTGGCGGAGCGCATGCAGCCCTTGTTCGAGGGCCAAGCGGGTGAGGCGCGCGGCCGGGAAGCCGCGGACCGAGCGTACCAGGCGCTCGAAGCGGCGTTCGATCCGGAATATGGCGGATTCGGCCCTGCGCCGAAGTTCCCCACGTTCCACCGGGTGCAATTTTTGCTGCGCTACGCGCGCCTGCGGCCGAATGGTCGCGCGGCCGAGATGGCCCTTCGCACGCTTCGCTGCATTCAGCAAGGCGGCATTGTCGATCACGTCGGCGGGGGCATGGCGCGCTACAGCACGGACCCGTTCTGGCGCGTGCCGCACTTCGAAAAGATGCTCTACGACAACGCGCTGGCGCTCGCGGCGTACGCGGAAGCCTTCACGCGCGCCAAGGACCCGGCGTTTTTGCGCTTCATGCGCCGGACCGTCGATTTTTTCGAGCGCGAGATGCGATCGCCGGAGGGCCTTTACTACAGCGCGGTGGACGCGGATTCGTCGGGAGGCGAGGGCCGATTTTACCTCTGGCGGCCCGAAGACGTGATCGCCGCCCTCGGGCCTGAAGACGGAGAGCTGTACAACGCCTTTTACGACATCACGGAAGCGGGCAACTTCGAAGGCGCAAATGTGCCGAACTGCATCGGCCAGGATCCAGCGGCGTTCGCGGCATCGCGCGGCATGACCGAAGAGGCGCTCTGGGAGAAGCTCGACGCGCTGAACGACACGTTGCGCGCGGTGCGGGACGCGCGCGAGCGCCCGGCGATTGACGACAAGTGCCTGACCGCCTGGAACGCGCTCATGGCGCTCGGGCTTGCGCGGGCCGGCCTCTCGTGCGGCGAGGCGGCATGGGTGGAGCGGGCCAAGGAGGTGGTGACGGCCATCGAGCGCATGTTGGTCCGCCCGGACGACGGCAGGCTGCTTGCGCGCTATCGGGAAGGGGAGGCCGGCATCTTCGCGTATGCGGACGATCACGCCTACCTCGTCGCCGCGTATCTCGAGCTGTATCGCGCCACCCTCGACCGCGCGTATCTGGACCGCGCCAAGCATTGGCAGGCGGTGCAGGATGCGCTCTTTTGGGACAAGGCGAAGGGCGGATACACCTTTTACGGCCGCGACGCGGAGTCGCTCATCGCCGTGCCGAAGCCGGTGTACGATGGCGCGATGCCGTCAGCGAACAGCCAGTCGGCGCACAACCTGTGGGCGCTTCACGCCCTGACCGGTGATGCGGAATACGCGGATCGCCTGGACGGGCTGCTGCGCGCGTTTGGCGGGGACTTGGCGTCCTCGCCCACGGATTGCCTGTGGCTCGTGGCCGCGGCCATGCTGAGCGAAGTGGGATCCACGGAGGTGGTCATCGCGGCGCGCCCGGAAGAGGCGGTGCAGAAGGCCAGGGAGCTCGGATCCATGGAGCTGCCGGAGGCGGTCTGGCTCACGCCGGATGCCCGCGGAGACGCGGCGATGTATCCGATGGGAGAACAGGGTGCGCCGCAGTACTTCGTCTGTCGGGGCTTTCGCTGTGATCGCCCGGAGACGAACTGGGAGGTGGTGGTGAACGGTTTGCGGCAGCCACCCGCCTGGAAGTGAACGGTTGCCAACGAATTGGACATCCTATAGGGGAGACGTGTGACCATCCGAGTGCAGGAGGGATCGAGATGAGCGTTGATGTGAAGCGAACCTTCACGCTGGACGGGTCGCCCCTCACGGCGACCGAGGGAGAAACCATCCTGCAGGCGATGTTGGCGGCTGGCCTAGATTTTCCCCACATTTGTTATCATCCTGCGCTTGGCCCCATCCAGACCTGCGACACGTGTATGGTGGAAGTGGACGGCGATCTCGTCCGGGCGTGCGCCACGCCGGTCGCGGACGGCATGTCCGTCCGCACGAAGTCTGTGGCGGCGCGGTACGCGCGCAAGGAAGCCATGGATCGCATCCTGAAGAACCACGACCTGTACTGCACGGTCTGCGACAACAACAACGGCAACTGCGTCGTGCACAACACCACCATGGCGATGGATATCGACCATCAGTCGTACCCGTTCCGCGAGAAACCGTACGAGGTGGACATGTCCCACCCGTTCTACCGCTATGACCCGAGCCAGTGCATCCTCTGTGGCCGGTGCGTCGAGGCGTGTCAGAACCTCCAGGTCAGCGAGGTGCTCTCCATCGACTGGGACCGCGAGATTCCGCGCGTGATCTGGGACAACGACGTCCCCATCAACGAGTCGTCGTGCGTCTCGTGCGGCCACTGCGTGACCGTGTGCCCCTGCAATGCGCTGATGGAAAAGTCGATGCTCGGAAAAGCGGGGTTTCTCACGGGCATTGAGCCGGAGCCTCTGCAGCGCATGATCGACGTGACGAAGGCCGTCGAGCCCGGCTATCGCGCCATCTTCGCCATCTCGGAAGTCGAGAGCCACATGCGCAACGCGCGCATCAAGCGGACCAAGACGGTCTGCACGTACTGCGGCGTGGGCTGCTCGTTCGACATCTGGACGAAGGACCGAGACATCCTGAAGGTCGAACCCCAGATGGAGGCGCCGACCAACCAGATCTCCACCTGTGTCAAGGGCAAGTTCGGCTGGGATTTTGTGAACAGCCCTGATCGCCTCACCAAGCCCCTCCTCCGCAAGGGCGATGCGTTTCACGAGGTGTCCTGGGACGAGGCGCTGGACTTCGTCGCCAAGCGCCTGACGGAAATCCGGCAGCAGTACGGGGACGACGCCGTGGCCCTCATCTCATCCTCGAAGTGCACGAACGAAGAAAACTACCTCGTGCAAAAGCTCGCGCGCGCCGTCCTCCACACGAACAACGTCGACAACTGCTCGCGCTACTGCCAGTCGCCCGCCACCGAGGGCCTGCGCCGGACGATGGGTTACGGCGGCGACACCGGCTCGCTGCACGATCTCGCCATCGCGGATCTGCTCATCATCGTCGGCGCGAATCCGGCCGAGTCTCACCCCGTGTTCTCGACCCGCATGCGGCGGGCCAAGAAGAAGTACGGCCAGAAGCACATCGTCATCGATCTCCGCGAGCACGACCTCGCCCATCGCGCCGATCTGTTCGTCCGGCCCAAACCTGGCACCGATCTGGTGCTCATCTCGGCCGTCACGAAGTACCTCATCGATCAGGGCTGGCACGACGACGAGTTCGTGCGCCAGCACGTCGACGGGTTCGACGCGTTCGTCCGCTCACTCGAGCCGTACACGCTCGAGTACGCCGAGCGCGTGACGGGGGTGCCGCGCGACACGCTGATTCAGATCGCCACGATGATCCACGAGGCGAAGTCCACCTGCATCTGCTGGGCGATGGGCGTCACGCAGCACAAGGGCGGCAGCGAGACCAGCACCGCCATCTGCAACCTCCTGCTCGTCACGGGGAACGTCGGGCGCCCCGGCACGGGGGCCTATCCGCTCCGCGGCCACAACAACGTGCAAGGCGCGGGCGACATGGGCTGCAGCCCGGTATACATGCCTGGATACGAGCGCGTCGACGATCCGGCCGTGCGCGCGAAGTACGAGACCGCCTGGGGCGTCGAACTCCCGACGAGCAAGGGCCTTGACAACCACGAGATGGTCGACGCGATTCACGAAGGCAAGCTCCGCGCGCTCATCATTCAAGGCGAGGAGATGGCGCTCGTCGATTCCAATTCGCACTACGTCCGCGAGGCCTTCGCCAAGCTCGATCTGCTCGTCGTGATCGACGTGTTCTTCAGCAAGACGGCCGAGTACGCCGACGTGGTGCTCGCCGCCAGCCCGAGCCTCGAGAAGGAAGGCACCTTCACGAACACGGAGCGGCGCATCCAGCGCCTGTACCAGGTGTTCGAGCCGCTCGGGGACTCCCGGCCGGACTGGATCATTCTGCGCGATCTCGCCAATCGACTCGGCGCCAACTGGACCTACACACACCCGTCGGAAATCCTTGAAGAAATGGCGAGCCTGGCGGTGCTGATGCAAGGGGTGCGCTGGGACCGGCTCGAGGGCTATCGAAGTCTGCAGTGGCCTGTCCATCCCGACGGGACCGACACGCCGCTTCTGTACACGAACGGCTTCCCGTTCCCGAACGGAAAGGCGCGGCTCGTGCCCGCCAAGTGGATTGAGCCCACCGCGTTTGCGCCGGAGTACGATCTCCACCTCAACAATGGGCGCATGCTGGAACACTTCCACGAGGGGAATCTGACGTATCGCGTCCACGGCCTCAAGGAAAAGGTGCCGACGACGTACCTCGAAGTGTCTCCCGAACTCGCCAAGGAGCGGGGCATCGAGACGGGGGCGCTCGTCCGAATCATCTCGCCGTACGGGGAATTGAAGCTGCCGGTGGTGGTGACGGATCGCGTCAAGGGCAAACAGATGTACCTGCCCATGAACACCTCGAACGACGAAGAAGCCATCAACATTCTCACGTCGAGCGAGTCGGATGAGACGACCCACACGCCGGCGTACAAAGAGCTTCAGGTGCGGATGGAGGTCATTCGGCCGCGCGGCGAGAGCCCCATGACGCGGTTCAATTACCGGATGCACAAGCCGAATCCGCAGCCCGGCGTGCGCGTCGAGCGGAAGTGGTCGCGGCGAGGTTATGTGCCGGTGACCGAGGCGGCGAAAGAAAAGGCGAGGGGGTGAGACCATGGCGCAACCCATTCAGCAGATCGTGCGCGCGCCGCGGGACGAGCGGCGCGAGGCGCAGGCGCGTGTGGAAGAGGCGGTCGTAAGAAGCGCGGACGGGATTGTGGACGGGCTCGCGCTGCTCCAAGCGTGCGAGGAGAAAGGGCTCATCCCCATCGTGCGGGCCTTGGTCGAGCAGGGAGACGCCGTGCTGCGCGTGGTGGTGGAGGCCGTCTCGCGCAAGGGGGTGACGGATGGCCTCAAGAATCTCATCGGCATCGCGCAGTTCTTGAGCGTCGTCCCGCCTGAGGACATGGAGCGGATGTTTCACGCGGTGGCTCGGGGCCTGGAGCGCGCCACCGAGCAAAGCGAGGCAAATGCGCGAATGGGGGTGTATGATGTCCTTAAAGCGCTGCGCGATCCGGATGTCGGCCGCTCGCTCGCCATGCTGTTCGCCTTCCTGAAGGGCATGGGCAGCGGGCTCGCCGAGCCGGGCGAGTCGGCGCACAAGGACAGGGGGCCTGAAGTGTGAATGGCGTGTCGCGCTTTGGGGGAGCGGAAACACAGAGGCGCGTCGTGCTCCGATACCGTTCCGGGCAGTATCACCAGGAGGAGGACGTGATGGCGACCGAATTCGCCCTCACGCTGTACGTCAACGGCGAGGAGTTTGCGACGCTCGTGTGCACGCCCACGTACGCGGAGGACTTGGTGTATGGCTTCCTCGCGTCGGAGGGCGTCATTCGCGGCGTCGACGACGTGGAGTCGATGCAGCTCAGCCTGTGGACGGGCACGGCTCGCGTGCAAACCAAGTCGGGGGCGGCGCTTTCCCCCGCGCTCTACAGCAAGCGGTATATCGGCTCTTGCTGCGGCAAGGGGCGTCAGAGCTTCTATTTTCAGAGCGACGCTCTGACCGCCCGGCCCGTGCAGGACCCTGTGTCGCTCTCGGCGGACGACGTGTTCCGCGCGATGGAGTTGCTCGATCTGTCGTCCGGACTTTTCGAGGAGACGGGCGGCGTGCACGTGGCGGCCCTGGTGCGTGGAGGAGAGCTCGTCCTGGCGAGGTCGGACATCGGGCGCCACAACGCGCTCGACAAAATCTACGGCCACTGCCTCCGCGCGGGCGTGAGTTTGGCCGGCACGGTCGTGGCGTTTAGCGGCCGGATCTCCTCCGAGGTGTTGTTGAAGGTCGCGAAGATCGGTGTCGGCGTCGTGATCGCCCGAGGTGCGCCGACGCTGCTCGCCGTCGATCTCGCCGAGGAGCTGAACATCACGGCCATCGGCTTCGTCCGCGGCCGGGCGTTCAACGTGTACAGCCATCCGTGGCGCTTGGCGGACGCCAAAAAGGCGCAGGGCGCGATGGAAGGCGCATGAAAAAGGCGGGCTGCCGAAGGATTCGGCAGCCCGCTCGCGCTGCAGCGCTCAGAAGCGCAGCGTGGAGACGAGAAACGCGCACACCATCAGGACGCCAAATCGAAACAGGAGATTCGACGTGCCCTTGACCGCCTTGTGGAGTTTGGCCGGCTCTGTGTGTTGATAGTACAACCGAACCACGTAGACGGCCGTCGGCACCGTCAACAGCACGAGGAGCGCGAACGGGGTCAGCACGCCGAGCGCGACCATCGCCACCACGACGAGGTATGCGGCTACAAACACGCTGGCGAACAACACGCGGCCCCGCTCTCGGCCGATGAGGATGACCATCGTGCGCCGGCCACCTTCGGCGTCCTGCGCCATATCCCGCATGTTGTTGGCGAAGAGGATGGCGCCAATCAACAGTCCGATGGGGATGGACACCCAAAGCGCGCGCAGCGTCACCGTGCCGCTCTGCAGGTAGAACGCAATCAGGACGATGGTCGGCCCCATGGCGGTGGCAGCGGCGATCTCGCCAAACGGCGTGTAGGCGAGAGGCAGCGGACCGCCCGAGTAGAAGTAGCCCACGGCCATGCAGATGACGCCCACCAGGGCCAGCCACCAACTGGTCGTCGCACACAGGTATACGCCCAGAAGGAGCGCCGCGGCAAGAAAGGCGAATCCCAGGCGGAGCACCACCTTCGGCGGAACGCCATCGCGCACGATGGTTCCCGCGATGCCCACCATGCGCTCGTCGTCTAAGCCGCGCTGATAATCGTAGTATTCATTGAACATGTTGGTCGCCGACTGAATGAGCACAGAGGCCAACAGCATGGCGAGAAAGCGCCACGCGTGAAACGGGTACGAAGGCACGGCGACCGCGGTGCCTACAATCACCGGGACGATACTCGCCGTCAGCGTGAAGGGGCGAAGGACGCGCCACCACACGCGCAGGCGGCTCGCACCTGTCAAGGCAACTCACCTCACACGAGAGGACCCTGAAACGACTGTTCAATTCTGCACGAGTCCCTCGTGATCCTACCACGCGTCCCTCCCTCCGGCAACCGTCCATCGCTTTTGCAGCCCTATGGGACAAGGTCTATAATGAGTTCGCGTCAATCGACGAGATCGGACACGAATAGAGCCTAAACACATGGCGCGAGGAGGCTTTACCCATGGCGCTCAATTGGGAGCGAGTCAAAGAGTACACGGACATCATCTATGAGCGGGCTGAAGGCATTGCGCGGGTCACCATCAACCGCCCGGAGGTCCGGAATGCGTTTCGGCCTGAGACCGTGATGGAGATGATCGACGCCTTTCAACACATCCGCGACGACAGCTCCACCGGCGTCGTGCTGCTGCGCGGCCAAGGGAACGAGGCGTTTTGTTCCGGAGGCGATCAGCGCGTGCGCGGTCACGGCGGCTACGTCGGCGGCGACGGAGTGCCGAGGCTGAACGTGTTGGATCTTCAGCGACTCATTCGCACGCTGCCGAAGCCGGTCATCGCGGTGGTGGCGGGCTACGCCATCGGCGGAGGCCACGTGCTCCACGTCTGCTGCGACCTGACCATTGCGGCGGAGAACGCCGTGTTCGGCCAGGTGGGGCCCAAGGTCGGCAGTTTCGACGGCGGCTACGGCGTCTCGCTTCTCTCGCGGCTCGTGGGCCAGAAGAAGGCGAAGGAGATCTGGTTCCTCTGCCGGCAGTACAACGCGCAGGAAGCCCTGCAGATGGGGCTCGTCAACGCGGTGGTCCCGCTGGAGCGGCTCGAGGAGGAATCGATCCGCTGGGCGAAGGAAATCCTGGAGAAGAGTCCGATTGCCATCCGTTTCCTGAAAGCGGCGTTCAATGCGGATACCGATGGCGCGGCCGGGCTGCAGCAATTTGCCGGCGATGCCACCATGCTGTACTACATGACGGACGAGGCGAAGGAGGGCGCCCGCGCGTTCCTCGAAAAGCGTCCACCGGATTTCAGCAAGTTCCCGCGGTTGCCCTGAACCGGCGAGTCCACGCCCGTGGACAACCGCGTTTGAAGGCGGGGGTGAGCGGCCATCATGAATCTAGAGAGCGCGCAGGCGCCCATCGTCTCCCTCCCGGATTGGCTGTCCATCCACGCGGAGCGCAGGCCGCGGCGCGTGGCCCTTCAGTCGGACCACCGCGCCATCACCTATGGGGAGCTGCACGCGGCGGCGACGTCGATGGCGGCGAGAGCGTTCGCGCTCGGCGTTCGCCCGGGCCATCGCGTCGGCGTGATGTGCCATCAGGGATTGCTGCACGCGCTCTGCCTGCACGCGCTCATGTTGCTTCGGGCCGTGTTGGTACCGCTCAACTGGCGCCTGCAGCCGACGGAATTGGCGTATCAACTTGAGGACTCCGGGGCGTCGTTCGTGCTCTGCGACGAATCGGCGGCGCCCCTCGCGTCGCAAGTGGCTGACGCGGTGTCGCGCCCCGTGCAGACCGTCGTGGTGTCGGAACGCGCCTGGGAGGCTGAGGCGTCGACGGGGGCGTTCTCCGTCCCGCCCGTGGACGTGTCGCTGACCTCCGTGCACGCCATCGTATACACGAGCGGAACCACCGGCAGACCGAAGGGCGCCATGATCACCTATCAAAACCATTGGTACAGCGCGATGGCGTCGGTCCTTCAATTCGGCCTCGATCCCGACGAGCACTGGCTCGTTCCCATGCCGCTGTTTCACGTAGGCGGCATGGGCGTGCTCATGCGAAGCCTCATCTACGGGACGACCGCCGTCGTGCACGACCGATTTGACGCGGAGCGGGTCGATCGCGCCCTGGCCTCCGGCGAAATCACGCTGGTGTCGCTCGTGCCGACGATGCTCGCGCGCCTGCTGAAGCTGCGGCGCGGGCCGTACCCGTCGCGTCTGCGCGCGATGCTGATGGGCGGCGCGGGCTGTCCTCGCCCCGTGCTGGAGCGGGCGCTTGAACTCGGTCTGCCGGTCGCGCAGAGCTACGGACTCACGGAGACCAACACGCAGGTGGCCACCATCGACCTGGCGGACGCGCTGCGCAAGATGGGATCCTCCGGGCGCCCGCTCGCCAACACGCGCATTGCCGTGCAGGGGCCAAACGGCCCCACCACGGCGCCGGGTGTCGAGGGCGAGATCCTGGTGCAGGGCCCGACTGTATTCGCTGGTTATTATAACAGAAAAGAGGAGACGGAACGCGCCCTGTCCGGGGGATGGCTGCACACCGGCGACATCGGGCGCTTCGATGAAGACGGCTTTTTGTACGTGTTGGACCGGCGCGCGGACCTCATCGTGTCGGGCGGGGAAAACGTGTACCCGGCCGAGATCGAGTCGCAGATGCTCGCGCTTCCGGGTGTAGTGGATGCGGGCGTTGTGGGAAAGCCTGACGACGAGTGGGGACAGGTGCCTGTTGCATTTGTCGTGCTGGAGCCGGGCAAAGTGCTCACGGACGAGATGGCGCGCGCGCTGCGCGAAGAGCTTCGGGCGCGGCTCGCGCACTACAAGGTGCCGGCCGAAATTCGGCAAGTCGATGCACTGCCTCGCACGGCGTCCGGCAAGTTGATGCGTTACGAGATGAGAAAGTGGGTGATGCAGGGATGAGCGTGACGGCGCGTGAAGCGCTGCGACAAAGCCTCATGGCGCGAATCGTCGAGGCGTTTTCCGAAAGGTCGGCGCGCGGACCGTCCGACGCGCCCGTTCGGCTGCGCGTTCCGTTTGACCGCTCGCTTGCGTCGCTCGCGCACTGGCATCGCTGGGAGCCCGCCGTGTACAGCCGTCCCCCGAGTGGGGACGAGCGTTTTGGGGTGGGCGTGTACCGCCGGCTGGTGGCGAGTTCGGACGATGACTGGGACGATTTGAAAGCTCGCTTCGCGGAAGAGAAGCTCCCTCCCGGCCTCCCATGGTTTGGCGCGGTTCCGTTCGACTTCCGCGCCCTTCCGCTTGGCATGTGGGCCGCTTGGCCGAAGTCCATCTGGTTTGCGCCGAGGTTGTACCTCACCAAGGCGGCTTCGTCGGACGTGGCGGAAGTGCTCTACCTGCCGCCTCGCGGCGCGGACGAGATGGACGTGCGGGCCGACGTGATGGACCTCCTCGACATCCACGGAGAGGACCTGTCATCGGAGGAACGCCCCGCGTTCGAAGCTCCCGAGGACTTTCGCCGATTCACGGACAAGATAGAGCGCGCGCTCCGGGAAATTCGCCAGGGGCGCCTCAGCAAGGTGGTGGTGGCGCGCTACGTCACGGGCCGCGTGACGCGTCCGCTGGACGAGGCCCTCGAGCTCCTCGCCTCGCGGTATCCGGACAGCCACGTCTTCGCGCTCTCGTGGCAGGGTCGGTGGCTTGTGGCCGCAAGCCCCGAGCGGCTTTGCTCCGTGCATGCGCGGACCGTCGAGATCGACTGCCTCGCCGGAACGGCGCGCAGGGGGCGGAGTGACGAGGAGGACCAACAGCTTGCGGCCGAACTCCTCGCGAGCGCGAAGCACCGGCGGGAGCATCAAGCCGTGGTCGATCACGTCCTGCAAGCGGTCGCGCCGCTGTGTGAGCGCGTCGAGGCCCAACCGGAGCCCTCGGTGATCAAGTTGGCGAACGTGCAGCATTTGCGGACGCAGGTGACGGGTCGGCTGAACCCTGGGGTGGGACTCCTCGATGTCGCAAAAACGCTCCATCCGACCCCGGCGGTCGCGGGGGCCCCGCAGCGCGAGGCCACCAGTTACGTCACAGCCCACGAGGGCTGGCCGCGCGGATATTACAGCGGTGCGTTTGGCACGTACGCCGAGGGCGAGGGTCAGCTCGACGTATGCCTGCGCTCGGCCTTCGTGGCAGCTGGGGAAGCCGCGCTCTTCGCTGGGTGTGGGATTGTCGAGGGCTCGGATCCGGTCGCGGAGTGGGAGGAGAGCGAACTCAAGCTCCGGCCGATGCGCGAGGCCTTGGGCGTTCAGGAGGAGGTGGGGCCTTGAATTCGGATCTGTGGCCTGTGCACGCGCTGGTGGACGGGTTGTACGCGAGCGGGGTGCGGCGCGCGGTCATCTCGCCGGGATCGCGCAACACGCCGCTCGTCTTTGCGCTTCTCGAGCATGGCGGCATCGGGCTCGTGTCCCATATGGACGAGCGATCCGCCGGCTTCTTCGCGCTTGGCCTCGCTCGACAGTCGGGGGAGCCGGTGGCCGTGGTCTGCACGTCGGGCACGGCGGTCGCCAATCTGTACCCCGCGGTCGTCGAGGCGTACTTCTCCCGCGTGCCGCTCGTCGTGCTGACGGCGGATCGACCCGCCGAGTTGCGCGAGGTGGGGGCCAACCAGACCATTCGCCAGCCGAATCTGTTTGCCGCGCACGTCAAGTGGGCCTGTGAAGCGCCAACGCCGGAGGACAGGGCCCACCTCGCGCTCGACTTACGCGGCCTGGCGTTGCGCGCCGGGCTCGCCGCGAGGACCGTCCCCGAGGGGCCCGTGCACATCAATCTGCCGTTTCGAGAGCCCCTCCTGCCTCCGAAGAGGAACGAATGCGCCGGGCTCGCGCAGCTTCCCGCCATTCAGGGACAGCCTGCCGCGAGTCCAGCCTGCGCGCCTGCCGCGATCGCCCAGGTGGAGGAGGCGCTCGCCCGGGCCGAGCGGCCCGTCGTCGTCGCCGGCCCCATGCGGCCTGGCCGGTTGGCGCAGGGCGTCGCTCGGTTCGCTGCCGCCTGCGGCATTCCTCTCCTGGCGGACATCTTGAGTCAATGCCGCGACAGCGAGGCGAGCGCGCCGTATTACGATCTCGTCCTCCGCGCCGGCGCTGCCCCGGAACCTCCCGATCTCGTCCTGCGGTTTGGCGGCGAGCCGACGTCCAAGGCGCTCGCCTCCTGGTTGCGGAGCGCAAAGGCCGAAGTCGTGGTGTTTGACGAGACGCCGCTGTATCGCGACAGCGGGCACCTGGCCACGCACATCGTCGTCGGAGACCCGACGCCGTGGCTCGAAGAGGTGCGCGTGTTCGGCAATTGGCGCGAATACAGGGCGGCTTGGCGGCGTGCAGCCGAGGTCGCGCGGCGCGCGCTCGCGGAATTCGTGCCCTGGTTTGAGGGAGAAGCGGTGCGGCTGGCGGTCGAGTCCCTGAATGCGGGGCACGTGCTCGTGCTTGGCAACAGCCGGCCCATTCGGGACGCGGAGGCCTTGGCGCGGCCGAGGGCGGGCGTCGACGTGCACGGGAATCGCGGCGCCAGCGGGATCGACGGCGTCACGTCCACGGCGCTCGGCCACGCCATCGCGTCGGGGAAACCGACGCTCCTCGCGATTGGCGACGTGTCGTTTTACCACGACTTGAACGGGCTCGCCGTGGCTCGCGAACTGGCGTCCCCCTTCGTCGTCGCGCTCGTCCACAACGGCGGCGGCGGGATCTTTCGACACCTCGCGCAGGCGGACAGGCCCGAAGCGCTCCATTGGTTCACGACGCCGCACGAACTCGACTTCGCGCCCATCGTGCGCGCCTACGGAGGCAGGTACGTGTGCGCGAGTGGCGGCGACGACTTCCTGGCCGCGGTGGGCGAAGGCATGCGTGGATCAGGGCTCACGGTCGTGGAGGCTCGCTTTCCAAACGACGAGAGCCCAAAGGTGTACCGCGACATTCTCGCGCGGCTCGCAAGCGCGATGGGCGTGAGTGTGCCATGAAGCGCACGGCCTTCGTCCGAGGTGTTCGATACGCGTACCGTTTCATCCCGGGGGACGAGCCATGCCTATTTCTGCACGGTTTCACCGGTGCCGGGGACGTGTTCGTGCCCGTGCTCGAACGCATCCTCCGCTTCGGCTGCCAGCCGTCGGCCATCCTGCCGGATCTCTTGGGGCACGGGGCGAGCGACGTGCCCGAGGACGCTGCGCGGCTTTCCATGGACGAGACGGTGCGCGATCTCGACGCACTCCTGGATGAACTCGACATCTCGTCCTGCAAGGTGGTCGGCTACTCGATGGGCGGGCGGGTGGCGCTCGCATTCGCCATCCATTTTCCTCACCGCGTGCGGGCGCTTGTGTTGGAGTCTGCCTCGCCAGGCATCCAAGATCCGCGCGAGCGCGAGGCGCGGAGGCATGAAGACGACCGCCTGGCCGACGAGATGGAAGCGCGCGGTCTTGAGTGGTTCGTCTCCGAATGGGAGCGGCGCCCCATCTTTGCAACGCACGAGGCGCTGCCCGAGAAGGCGAAGGCCCTTCAGCGCGCCATTCGCCTCTCGGGCAGCGCGCGCGGTTACGCGCAGAGCCTGCGCGGGTTGGGGGCGGGGCGGCAGCCGTCGTATTGGGACATGTTGGGCCAACTCACGATGCCTGTCGCGCTGGTCACAGGAGCGCTGGATGCGAAGTTCACCGGCATTGCCGAACGCATGCGATCCCGCCTGCGAAACGCCGTGCACGTCCGCATCGATGGCGCGGGTCATACGCCGCACCTCGAACAACCGGATCGCTTCGCCGAGTGGTTCGCACAATTCCTCTGTGCACCGGGGCGCCTGCATTGACTGGGCGCCCTGCCCTCGTTTGTAAACCCCGTGTAAAGTTTGTGAAGCTCCTTCCGACAAATCTTCACACCAAATTCAGCATCTCTCCAAGGCGCCTTCACATCCCCTTGCTACGCTCATCCTCGAGGGCGGCGGATGGTTCTGCCGCTTACGTCTCAAACTACGTAGCAAAGAAGACGATAAGGGGACCTTTGCGTGAAGTTGCGTTCGAAGTGGTTCGCGGGTCTGGCGGCTGTCGCCGCAGTCGGTGTCGTGGCGGGGTGCGGAACATCGAATTCGTCTTCGTCGACGCAGAACGCTGCGCCCAGCAACTCGTCCCAGCAGGCAGCCAGTGTCGCGAAAGTGACGCTCACCGAGACGGGATCGTCGCTGTTGTATCCGCTCTTCAACGCGCAGTGGATTCCTGCCTACCATAAGCTTCACCCCGACGTGCAGATGACCGCTGCGTCGACCGGCAGCGGAACGGGTATCTCCGATGCCATCGCTGGCACGGTGGACATCGGCGCGTCGGACGCGTACATGGCGGACGCTCAGATTCAGCAGCATCCCGACATGCTGAACATCCCGGTGGCCATTTCTGCGCAGCAGATCATGTACAACCTGCCTGGCGTGAAGGGTCACCTCCACCTGAGCGGCGAAGTGCTCGCCGAGATCTATGAAGGCAAGATCCAGTACTGGGACGACGCGAAGATCAAAGCGCTCAACCCGGGCGTGAAGCTCCCGCATCAGGTCATCAAGCCCGTGGTCCGCTCGGACGGCTCCGGAGACACGTTCCTCTTTACTCAGTATCTGAGCAAGTCGAGCGCAGCGTGGAACCAGAATTACGGGTATGGCACCACCATCTCGTGGCCAGGTCTGCAGACGGAAATTGGTGCCAAGGGCAACCAGGGCGTAGTGGCCGCGCTCGCGAAGACGCCGTATTCCATCGGCTATGTGGGCATCAGCTGGTTGGACAAGGCGGTCCAACAGGGGCTCGGTTACGCGGCGCTTGAAAACAAAGCCGGCAAGTACGTGTTGCCGACCAGCGCGACCATCCAGGCCGCTGCGCAGGAGGGCGTGAAGAACGTGCCGGCCGACGAGCGGATTTCGCTCATCGATGAGCCGGGCGCGAACTCGTACCCCATCATCAACTTCGAATACATCATCGTGAAAGACGATCAGCCGAATGCGGCGAAAGCGGACGCGCTGAAGGCGTTCTTGAATTGGGCCATCAACCCGTCCGAGGGCAACAGTGCCAAGTTTTTGACGCCCGTGCACTTCCTGCCGCTTCCGACGAGCGTGCACGCCAAGAGTGAGGCGCAGATCGAGAAGATCAAAGGCTGAAACCGATAGACCAGGAGGGCATGCCGTGCGCAAGGTTTCAAAGGTGGCCAAGGCCTGGGATCGCGGCTTTCGGGTGCTGGCGGCCATCGGGGCCGCCAGCCCCGCCGTGTTCCTGGTCTCGATTGCCGCCATCGTGTTGGTTGAATCGATTCCCACCATCCGCTTCATGGGGATACACTTTCTCACCGAAACGCGCTGGGACATGGGAAATCTGTACGGCGCCCTGACGCACAGAAACGGCATCACGGCGCCCGCCGGCGCGTCCTACGGCGCACTGGTGTTCATCGTCGGCACGCTGTTGTCGTCCATCATCGCGCTCGTCATCGCGGTGCCGGTCTCGGTCGGAACCGCGCTGATTCTGGCGTACCGCGTGCGTGGACCGCTTGGCTTCCTGCTCAACATCTTGGTGGAGCTGTTGGCAGGCATTCCGAGTGTCGTCATCGGCCTATGGGGCATTCTTGTTCTCGTTCCATGGATTGCAAATGCACTTGCGCCCTTTTTGAAATCCGTCCTCGGCTTCATCCCATTCTTCGGCGGACAGACCGGGACAGGCTACAGCCTATTGGCGAGCGGCATTGTGCTCGCCATGATGATCGTGCCCATCATCACGGCGACCACCCGCGACCTGCTCATGCAGGTGCCTCTGCTTGCGCGCGAGGGCGGGCTCGGGATCGGCATGACGTCATGGGAAGTGGTCCGCTACATCGCTTTGCCGTATATCCGCGAAGGTTTTATTGGCGCCGTCGCGCTCGGTTGGGGGCGCGCGATGGGGGAGACCATGGCCGTGCTCATGGTGTCCGGCAACGCGACGAACATCCTGCCACAGAACCTGTACAGCCCCATTTCCACGATGGCCGCGTTCATTGCGAACCAGTTGGACAGCGCGGAGACGGACGCCTCGGGCATGGCTGTCCACGCGCTCTCTGAGCTCGCACTGCTCCTTCTCGCCATCACCCTTGCCACGAACCTCGTGGCGCGATGGTTGGTTCGCCCGCGGCGCCGCGGAGGGGTGGTTGCGCCATGAGACGGCGTCGGCGCAAGTGGAAGAGTGCCTTCGGTTGGGGACTCGCGTGGCTGGCGTTTGCGCTGGTTCTATTTGGTCTCGTCGATCTCGTCGGCTCCGTGTTGTGGCAGGGCATTCGTTCGTTTCACTTCTCCATGCTGTTTGAGCCCACGCAGGGGATTGCGGGCGGTTTGGAAAACGCCATTCTGGGCACCTTCGAGCTCGTGTTCATCGGCGTGGTGTTCGCCGCGCCCCTCGGCATTCTGGGTGGGATTTTCACGTCGGAGTTCGCGCCGCCGCGCCTCGCCGCCGTCATCCGGTTTGTGGCCGAGGTCCTGTCCGGCGTGCCGTCCATCGTCATTGGCTACTTCGGCTATTTGTTGTTGGTTCTTCATTTCCATTGGGGATTTTCCGCGCTCGCAGGCGGCGTGGCGCTGACGCTCATCATGTTGCCCTATATTCTGCGAACCACAGACACGAGTCTGCAGCAGGTACCGTTGTTGCAGCGGGAAGCGGCCTGGGCTCTCGGAATGACGCGCACGCAAGCCATTTTGAAAACGGTGTGGCGTCCCGCTGCGTCCGGGATGGCCACGGGCCTGTTGCTCGCCATCGCCATTGGCCTCGGGGAGACCGCTCCGCTCCTCTACACGGCAGGATGGAATTCAAACAATCCGTCGCTCGCGCTGACCCATTCGCAGGTGGGCTATCTGACGTACGTCGCGTACACGTACCTGGACGAGCCCTACGCGCAGGCTCGCCAGTTGGCGTATGCGGCAGGATTTGTCCTGCTCATGCTGATCCTCGTCATTCAGCTCGTCGTGCGCTTTGTGGTGTGGCGGTCCGCGGCTCGGAGCGGGCGGTCTGCGGCGTAACGCGCATTTGGCTCGGCTATTCGGGCCGGACAACGAATACCATAAGCGGAGAAGGTGTTCGCCACGCCTTCTCCGCTTTGTACTTTTGGAGAACAAAAGTTGTCTTCAGTTGTCCGGTGAATCCTTCAAGTTTAGAATAGAGCTGTGGAAGATTTGAGGGGGCGAGACGAATGCGCCGCGTTTTGCTGATGACCGCGTCCTTTGGCTCGGGGCACAACCAGGCGG
>Ga0167615_1000024_pt1 | contig 60622 bp, 51 predicted proteins | sample BED_Mat_host_9_1_FD_111800 | JGI IMG/M metagenome (GOLD analysis project Ga0167615, IMG submission 111800) | Extremophilic microbial mat communities from Yellowstone National Park, USA - BED_Mat_host_9_15 (v2) (version 2) | ecosystem: Environmental > Aquatic > Thermal springs > Hot (42-90C) >... | reverse complement strand
TCAATTTCGAAATGACCGTGAGACGCCGAGCTTCTTCCTGCCGCATCACAAGATACTCCTTGCTCATACATGACATTTTCACGGACGAATCTCACGGTGACAATATCACTGACGCTCAACAATGGCGGGTTACCGCGGTTGAACCACGGCCGCGGCTCGCTTTATAATATCGGACATGCATTCCGGATCGGGCGAAGGAGAGATACGCGTGAAGGTCACCATCGCTGGCGTGACGCTGGACAACCCGGTCATCCTCGCGCCCATGGCGGGCGTGTGCAATCCTCCGTTCCGCCGGCTCGCGAAGGAACTCGGCGCGGGCATGGTGTGCGCGGAGATGGTCAGTGACAAAGGGCTCGTGAGCGGAAACGAGAAGTCCAAAAAAATGACGACCATTCTGCCGGACGAGCATCCCGTGAGCCTCCAGCTCGTGGGGTACGATCTCGCCTCCATGGAGCAGGCCGCAGAGATGGTGGGCGAGACGAACGCCGATCTCATCGACATCAACATGGGCTGCCCCGTCTTGAAAATTTGCAAGACCGGAAGCGGGGCGGCGCTCGCGCGGGATCCGAATTACGCCGCGAAAATCGTGCGAGCGGTCGTGAGCCGCGTGAACAAGCCGGTGACGGTCAAGTTCCGAAAGGGCTGGGATGACGATCACGTCAACGCCGTGGAGGTGGCGCTTGCGGTCCAAGAGGCGGGGGCGCAAGCAGTGGCCGTGCACGGGCGGACGGCCAAGCAGATGTACAGCGGGAAGGCTGACTGGGACATCATCCGCCGCGTAAAGGAGGCCGTGCGCATTCCCGTCATCGGCAACGGGGACGTCGTCGATCCCATGACCGCGAAGCAACTGATGGAAGAGACCGGGTGTGACGCGGTCATGGTGGGCCGGGCGGCGCTCGGAAACCCGTGGATCTTCCGCGAGATCGCGCACTATCTGGACACCGGCGAACTTCTGCCGCCGCCTTCGGTGGAAGAGCGGCTCGAGGTCACGCTGCGGCACATGCGCATGCTGGTGGAGTTCAAGGGCGAGGACATCGGGGTGCGCGAGATGCGCAAGCACGCGGCCTGGTACGTGAAGGGGCTGCCCGGCGCCGCGGAGGTTCGGACGCTCATCAATCAGCAGACGACCATGGCCGGCATGGAGGCCGTGTTGCGCGACTACTGCGATTGGGTGCTGCGCAGGAAGACGGCGTGACAGCCTTCGCAAGTTGTCCATGAGAGGAGGCCGCCGTTCGTGGACGTGCGACGACCGGCGGCCACCACATGCGACGAAACCCTCTGAATGCTTACTCCAGCGCGACGCCCTTCGTCTCCTTGCCGAGCGCCGTCACAATCACAAACCCCACGAACAGCACCGCAAAGAAGACCCCAAACACCCACCCGTAACCAAGTTGTGCTCCGAGCAGCCACCCGGTGGCAAACGGGGCGATGGCGCTGCCGAACCGGCCGAACCCAGCCGCCCACCCCATGCCCGTCGCCCGGAACATGGTCGGGAACTGCTCCACGGTAAAGGCGTACGTCGCCGCGAAGGCCGCGAGCATGAAGAACGAAAGCAAGAGGCCAAAGACGATGAGCGAGACCGTGTTCCACGCAAACCCGAACGCCAGCGCCGACAGCGCGGTCAGGATCATCGCCGCGACGAGCGTCCGCTTCCGGCCCCACCGTTCGACAAGCCACGCGGCCGTCATGTATCCTGGAATCTGAGCGAGCGTCATGATCAGCGAGTAGCCCAGGCTGTGCACCAGCGAGTATCCCTTGTCGTACAAGACGGACGGAAGCCACAGGAACATGCCGTAGTAACTGTAGTTCATGACGAACCAGACGACGGAAGCCACGAGCGAGCGGCGGCCGAGCTTTTGCGACCAGATGTTTTGCACGGACTCGCCAAACGTGCTCCGACGCTTGAGTCGAGCGTACCGCTCCGCCTCGGGCAAGGCAAAGCGCAACACCAGCGTGTACAGGGCCGGGATGGCGCCGATGAGGAACACCACGCGCCAGCCGGAGGACGGGATGACGAAGTAGGACACGAGCGCGGCCGCGAGCGATCCCACGGCCCAGAACGACTCGAGGAACACGACGCGTCGGGCGCGCACCTTGTCTGGCGAGGACTCGAGCACGTACGTCGTGGCGACCGGCAGCTCGCCCCCGAGCCCGAGGCCGACGAAGAAGCGCAGCACAAAGAACATCCCTATACCGGCCGCAAACGCAGAAAGACCCGTCGCGAGGCTGTAAATCAAGATGGTGATCATGAACAGCGAACGCCTGCCGAATCGATCGGCGCAAAGGCCCGCGAGGGCGGATCCCACGGCCATGCCGAGGGAACTCACGCTTCCGACGAGGCCGGTCACCGCGTGCGTCAGATGCCACTGTTTGGCGAGGACCACGAGTACATACGACAAGATGCCCACGTCAAACGCGTCGAACAAAAGTCCAAGGCCTGAGGAGACCAGGATTCGAACCGCCGACACGCGCTTGACCGGGAGAGAGACGGGATCGACCACTGCGCTCACCTCTCCTGTGCGTTTATCCACGGTATATGTACCGCGTGTGCGAACGGTGACAGCCGCCCACGCGGGGCGACGAGAATGGCTCGAAATAGGCGGAAAGGATGAAGGCCATGTCCAACCGGGTGGAATGGTGGATTGGACCTGCGGGGAGCGGAAAATCGTCTCTCGTCGCGGAGGAGATGCGCCGCGCCGCGGAAGCCATGCCGTTCGGCCCGCCCGTCCTGTGGGTGGTTCCGGAGTCGACGGCGTTCGCGGCGGAGACGCTGTTGATGGAGCGCGTTCGCGCGGCGTTTCGCGTCGAAGTAGTGACCTTGAGGCGACTGGCAGATCGCGTGTGCGCGCACGGCGGCATGGCGAGGCCTCTTTTGACGCCGGTGGGGAGGCAGTTGCTGCTGCGCGCGGCGTACGAAGAGCTCGAGCCCTCTCTCGGCCCGCTGCGCCGCGCTGTGCGGAGCCCATCGCTCTACCACCACCTGCTTGCGGCGTTTGACGAGCTGACCGCGCACGGGGTCTCGCCGGAACAACTCGCGGCGCTGTTGGAGATGTCCGCGGCCCGCTCGCAAGAGGTCGAAGCGACACGGCGGGTGGTGCACCGGTCACTCGTGGGGAAACTGGGCGACGTGCTGAAGCTGTACGTGAGATACAGGCAACTCGCCGAAGCGAGGGGATTCGCAGATCCGCCTCTTCGCTTTTCGGAGGCCGCCCAGGCCGTGCCACACGTCCCCTGGCTCGACGGCGCGTCCGTGTACCTGGACGGTTTTCACGCGTTTTCGCCGGCCGAGCGCCAGTTCATCTCGGCCATTGCGCGGCGCGCGAAGCGGCTGGTCATCACCTGGGAGGATACCGGCCTCGAGGGAGAAGGTTGGGAAGCCCTGTTTGCGGAGGCTTCGTCGCAGGCCTCGTGGCCGCACCTGTCCGTTTGGATCGACGCGCACGAGGCGCGTTTCGCGAGCGAGTCGGAGGCCGTCGCGGCGTATCACCTCCTCGCATGTGCGCGGGATTTCGCGCGAGATTCGCTTGAACAAGCGTTTTGCCGCATGCCGCGGGGCGAAAGGGCCGGCCGATTCGGCGTCTCGCCGCTCCTCCACTTCGAGCGGGCGCTCGCGGGCCACGCGCCCGAAGAGCCGATTCGCGGCGTCCGCGTGACGAAGTTTCGCGATCGCGCCGAGGAGTTGGGGGCGGTCGCAGACGAGATCGCGCACTGGGTGCAACACGAGGGCGTGCGACCGCGGGACATCGCGGTGTGCGTTCCAGCGCTCGACGGCCTTGGGCGCGATCTCGCCGACGAGCTCGCGGTGCGCGGGGTCCCGGTCTCCATCGATTCGTTTGCCACCTTGGCGGATCACCCTGTGGGACAGCTGTTGCGCGGGGCCATCGGCGCGGTGCGGACCGGGTTCGATCTCGACGCCATCGCTACGCTGCTCCGCTGTCCGCTGGTGCCCATCAGGCGGCGCGAGGCGTTCGATCTCTACGTCCGGGAGCATGGCGTCAGCGGTGCGGCAGCGTGGCTGAATCCGGAGCCCTGGACCTTTGGCGCCCGCGCCTTCCGCACGGCGTCCGGCCTGTCGGACGAGGAGGCCGACGAGACGCGCCGGCGCTTGGCCGACGCTCTCGCCCCCGTCGTCCGGGCGTTTGCGCAGCCCGCGCTTCGCTTGAGCGAGGCGGCGAGGGCCCTTTGGTCGCTGCTCCAGGCGTTTGGTGTCAAGGACCAGCTCGCACAATCCGTCGTTCGGGTGGACGATGACCCCATGGTCGGCGTGATCCACGAGCAGGCGTGGAGCGCGGTGACGGCCCTTCTCGACGATCTCGCCACGCTCCAGCCCGAGATCGCCCTGCCGAGTCACGAGGTGGCGGATCTCGTCCTGGAGTCCATGGCGACCGAGCGACTGACGCGCATTCCGAGCGATGCGGATGCGGTCTTCGTGTGCGACTTTGCGCGCGCCGACAACTGGTCCCGGCCCCGGGTGTTCGTCGTGGCCGCGGAGGACGCGTCGCTTCCGCCGCGCGTGGAACCGAGTGGCATTCTGCGCGACGACGAGCGCCTCGCCTTCGCCGAGGTCTTTCTCCGCCCGCTCGGGCGCACCACGGAGGACGAGCGTCGCAACCTCGAGTGCCTTCCCTATCGCGTCCTGACGCGAGCTTCCGAGGCGGTGGTGGTGACGTGCGCGGCGAGCGAGGGCGGGATCGAGCGACACCTTGCGCAAGCCCTGGCGTCGCTCGTCGAACGAGGTCACCTGAGGGTGAACGAAGCGCGCGGGAACGGCGCGGTCCCCGTTCACCCTGTGCAGGCGATGCGCCTGCTCGCCGACGCGCTCTGCCGCGTGCACACCGGGGCGGCGCTTGCGGAGGTGGCACAGAATCCGCTCGTGCAGGACGTGCTGACCCACGTGTGGGCCGGGGCGGGGGACGACGCCCGGTTTCAGCGCGTCCTCGCGGGGCTGTGTCATCGCCCGCGGCCATGGCGACTGCCTGCCGAGTGGGTGCGGGATCTGTACGGCGACCCCATTCGCGTCAGTGTCAGTCGCCTGGAGACCTACGCCAAGTGCGCCTATCGTCACTTCGCCCGGTACGCCCTCCGCCTGGAACCGCTCGAGCTCCAGCCGGAGGCCGAGCGGAACGCCGGCACCTGGATCCACGCCGCGGTCCAGGTGGCGACGCAGCGGTTGGCGGAGGAAGTTTCGCGCCTGGCTGACCTGGACGACGAGGCGCTGGAGACCGCCTTGCTCGAGATTGCCCACCAGGCCCTCGAGCAGGCCGCTCAAGACACCAAGCTGGAAGCCGAGCTCCAACGACCGGAGATGGGCGCCTATGTGGCAGAGCGGCGGCGCCACTTCGAGTTCGTGGTGCGCGCAATCTGGATGCAGTTGGCGCGCGGCCAGATGCGTCCTCTGTGGCTGGAGAAGGAGTTTCGCGATGTCGAGATGGGTGCGTGGAACGGGGTGCGCGTGGTGCTGGACGGGCGCATCGACCGCGTCGATGGCCTCGACCAAGGGGAGCTGGGGCTTTGCGTGTACGATTACAAGTCGTCAGACACGTCGCTTCACCCGTCCAAGGTGCACGAAGGGCTGCAGCTGCAACTCTTGCTGTATGCCCTGGTGGCGATGCGCGAGGCGGAGGCCGCGGACGGACGGCCCGCGAGGTTGTACGGCGCATTCTACATGCCGCTTGTGGCGAGGCGAAACGTGCTCGACGGCCCACCCGAAGCGCGCGAGGCGTTTGCGCAACTCGGCGCGTATCGAGCCAAGGGCTTCTTCCTGCGCGACGAGGGCGCCCTTGTGCGCGTGAACGAGGACCTCGCGCCTGGCCGCGGCTCCGCCCTCTTCAGCAGGCAACTGCGGGCAGACGGCGCCTGGGCAGCGGATGCGACCGCCTGGCGAGAGGACGAGTGGCAGGCCGTCCTTCGCCACGTGCAGCGCCGGGCGGGGGAGGCGGCGAAGGCCATTGCCGAGGGCGACGTGCGCGTGTCGCCGTACCATCTGAGCCACGAGGACAGCGGCTGCACGAACTGTCCCTACAATACCTTGTGCCACTTCGAGCGCGCGGATCACTTCGATCTGTACCGCGCCGTGCCGAAGCTGACGTTTGACGACGTGATCGCAGGAGGGGGTGCGAACCCGTGAGTGTGACGTGGTCGCCGGAACAAGCGCGAGCCATCCGGGCGCGGGGGACCAACCTTGTGGTGTCGGCCGGAGCCGGATCGGGCAAGACCGCGGTGCTCGCAGAGCGCATCGCCAGCTTGGCGGAGGGGGATCCGGCGTTTCGGATGGACCAGCTGCTCGTGATGACGTTCACCGAGCCGGCGGCGGAAGAGATGCGGGCGCGCATCGTGCGCAGGTTGGCTGAACGCGCCGAAGAGGCGGAACGAGCAGGCGAATCCGCCAAGGCGCGGCGATTCCGCCGGCTCGCCCACCGCGCCAAGGACGCCCAGATCTCGACGATTCACAGCTTTTGCCTCTCCCTGTTGCGCGATCACGCGCTGGAGGCGGGGCTTGTCCCGGGCTTCCGCGTATTGTCCGGCGAGGAGGACGCCGTCCTGCTGCGCGCCGCGGCGCAGCAGGTGCTTGACGAATGGGCGCGCCATTCCGAGCGCGGGCCGCAGCTTGGCAGCGCCCTCGCGGCCCTGAGGCTTCACCGGCGGCAGCAGGCGGTAAGCGCCGTGTGCGAGTTGTGCGGTGTCGCGCTGAGCCAGGTCGATCCCGCCGGCTGGCTCGCCGAGATCGCGCGCCTCTACGATGCAGACGAGCTGTGGGCGGGCCCGTTCGCCGAGGCGTTCGCGCGATGGGCGCGCATGAAGGTCGCACAGGCGGCCGAGTACATGCGCAGGGGCGTGAAGGAGCTCGAGCGGCTGCGCGCGCCGAAGGCGACCATGGCGGGCGCCCACGCCATCCTCGCGCAGCTGAACGAAGCGCTCGCCCTCCTCGCGGCGCACGGCGCCAGGTTCGATCCCGACGCGATTGCGCCGCTCCTCGAATGGCAGTCGGCGCGGCTGGCCAAGGAGTACGAGCCGTACAAGAAGTGGCGGAAAAAGGCACGCGATACTCTCAAGGTGCCGCGGAAGGTGCTCGGCCGCGGTCGCGCCGACCTCGAGGCGGACGTGCGCACCATGCGCCCGCACGTCGAGGCGCTGATCGGCGTCGCCCGCGACACGCTGGCCCGCGCTCAGTCGACAAGGCGCCAGGAAAACCGCCTGTCGTTCTCCGATCTGGAGCACCTGGCGCACGACCTGTTGGCGAAGGACGAAGGGGTTCGCGCCGCGCTTCACGCGAGATACCGGTACGTGTTCGTGGACGAGTACCAGGACACAAGCCCCATCCAGGACGCGATTGTGGACGCCGTCGCGCCGCCGGGCGGGCTGTTCCTCGTGGGGGACGTGAAGCAGAGCATCTACGGGTTTCGCATGGCGGAGCCCGGGCTGTTTCTCGCCCGCTATCGCCGGTACGCCGCAGGTGACGGCGGCGAGGCCATCGACCTGTCGGCCAACTACCGCAGCCGATCCGGCATCGTGCGCTTTGTCAACTACCTGTTCGCACAGTTGTTTCACGCGGATGTCGCGGGATTCGATTACGCCGACGGGCACGAGATGAAGCCCGAAGCGGCGTATCCCGCCGACGAAGGCGGGCCGTGTCCCGTTCAGATCAAGCTGTTCTTCTCGGGAGACGCCGAAGCAGGGCGGGACGAGGAGGACGAGCTGTCCGAGGCGCCGGATGAGGCGGGCCAGGAAGACGACGAACAGGTGGCCCGGGAAAAACTCGAAGTCGAAGCCATGTGGGTTGCGGACCAGATTGCCCGGGCCATGGAAATGGGCGAAAAGGTGTACGATCGCGCCTCCGACACGCCCCGGAAGCTGCAGTATCAGGACGTCGCCATCCTGCTTCGCGCGGGCGGTGAGCATCTGAACACCGTCGTGCAGGTGCTCGCTTCCCGCGGCATTCCTGCGGCGGCGCGCTCGTCGAGCGGATTCTTTCGCGCGATGGAGATCCGCTGGGCCGTGTCTCTGCTCGCGGCGCTTGACAATCCGCTCGACAGCTTGGCGCTCGCCGCGGCGTTGAAATCGCCGTTTCTGGGCTTGTCCGACGAAGATCTCGCCGCGGCGCGGATAGCCCACCCGCGGGGACCCTTGTGGTACGCGGTGCGGAAGGCCGCGGCCGATGGCGCGGAGGCGCGGGAGGCACTGCGCGCAGCCGTGGAGCGGTTGGAGCGCTGGCGAGGCCTCGCTGAGGCGCGCTCTCCGGGGGATCTGCTGCGCGACATCGCGCGCGAGGTCGAGATCGACCTGTATCTCCGCGCCATGCCGCGGGGGCTCGCCCGCGCGGCGAATCTCGAGCAATTGATTCGCCTGGCGAAGTCCCACGCGCCGCACGCGGGAGACCTCTATCGTTTTCTCGCCATGGTCCGGGGGCTCGAGGAAGCGGATGTCGATCTCGGCCACGCGCCTGGGGCGAGCCCGGACAGCGTGGCGGTGATGACGATTCACGGCTCGAAAGGGCTCGAGTTTCCGCACGTGTACGTGCTCGGCATCGGCCGCCAGTTTCAGCGCAACAAGCGCACGCTCGCGCTTCACCGCCGCCTGGGCGTGGGCGCGGCCATGTGCGACACGCGGACCGGCGTCACCTGGCGGACCGTCCCTTCCATTGCCGTGGAACAGGCCGACCTCGAGGCGTCGCGCGCCGAGGAGGCCAGGGTGCTCTACGTCGCGCTCACGCGAGCCAAGGAGCGGCTTGTGCTCGTGGGCCACGCGGGGGATGTGGCGAAGCTCGCCGATGTGGCCGAAAGCCACGACGCTAAGGGCCGCCTCGCGACCGAGGCCTTTCTCAAAGGGAACTCCTACGCGTCCTGGATCCTGCCAGCGCTTATGCGCCATCCTGACGGCGCCTGGTTGAGACGGGAGGCGGGCGACGCTCGGGCCGCCCTGCCAGACGCGGCAGGCGTTCGATTCGAGCTCCACGTTGAGGTGGGCGGGAGGCCGCAGGAATCGACGAGCGGCGACGCGCGGCCGTCCTCGTTCAGAGCGCCGCTCCCTCCCGCGCAGGAGGTGGAGTGCGAGCTTCGCCGCCTGTGGCAAGGCCCGGCGTGGCAGTATCGCGAGGTGCGGCCGGCCACTGCCGAGAGCGGACCGCGGGTTTCGCTCCCGAGCAAGCTCACCGCCACCGACATCCGGCGCCTGTTTGCCGAGCGAGAGCTGCGGGCGCGCGGCCGCCACGCGGGCGCCGTCTTGGACGATCCGGCCTTCGTCCGCCAGCGCAGCGCGTCGCCGCGCGAGCGAGGCATCGCGTTTCACGCGTTCATGCAGCGAGCCCCCATCCGGCCTTATGCGACGCCCGATGACGTCGCGCGCGTCGCGCAGGCGCTCCTGGAGCAAGGGCTTCTGGACGGGCGCGCGGCTTTGGCGCTCGATCCCGACGACGTGCTTGCGTTCTTCGCCTCGCCGTTGGGGCGCCGCGTGCTCGCGGCCGACGAGGTGTATCGCGAGCAGCCGTTCTTCTATCGGCTGGATGTGCGCGCGGGGGACGCTCAGGCGCCCGTGCTGGTGCAGGGCGTGATCGACTGCTTGATTCGGGATGCGCGCGGGTATGTGGTGATCGACTATAAGACGGACCAGGTCGGGAATCGGTCCGATCTCGACCGGCTGGTGCAGGCCTACGAGCCGCAGGTCGCCACCTACGCCGCGGCGGTCCGGGAAGCGGTTGGGGCGGAGCCCGAGGTGTATCTGTACTTCGTTCACGCGAGAACAGCTCGTTCGACGGTGCCAAGCCCGTTGGGGGTACGCTTGGCGGAATGGGCGCAGCGCCAGATGGGTGACTTCCTCCGCTGACGCGGCTTAGGAATGAAGAGGTTCTAGCACCACACATTGATCCTACTTCCTGTCTTCGATATAGTCAGGAGAGAGCGACAGCGCTCAATCCAATCGGGGATGGGGATAGGCATGACGGCTTCACCCCAAACGACGGCTTTGGTGCTTGGCATTGTCCTGATCATCGTCGTGGTCGTCAGCGTTCCTGTGTATGTGTATGGGTCCATCGTCTTGTATCGGGTGTTGAAGAAGACGGGCGTCAGCAAGCCGTGGGCGGCATGGATCCCGGTGTACAACACCATCAAGATCCTGAATGCCATCGGCATGCGCGGGTGGTGGATTCTGCTTCCGACGGCCGTCTCGCTCGCCGGCTTGGCCGTGTCGCCGCCGGGGAGCGGCCACGCGTTCTGGTGGGCGAATATCCTCGCGTCGACGGTGAGCGGTGTGATGTTGGCGGTGTGGTTTGCGAAGCTGTTTCGCGGATTTGGGATGAGCCCCGTCTACGCGTACTTTTACGCCGGGGTTGGCATTCCCCTCCTGAACGTGGTCTGCGTTATCGTCGTCTTTGTAGGACTCTCCTTGATTGCGTTTCGCAAGGACGTCGTGTGGTGGGGCGTGCACTGAGGACAAGCGGAGCGGTTGCCCGGCGCTGGACTGCGCGTGGGCCGGGGACGGGTGCCCCGGCCGCCGGCTAGGCCTTAGGACCCAATCACGTCTCGCGCCCCGTAGTAATGGGCGACGTAGTACGGATTTTGAAAGACGTTTTGGACGATGACCACGCCCTCGCCGTTGTGGGCGGACGAGGACTCAATCATCGCGCCGTTGCCCATGTAAATGCCCACGTGGGTCACGTGGTTGGGATAGAGCGAAGCGTAGCTGTCCGTATCGGTGAAGAAGAGGAGATCGCCCGGCTCGAGATTGGAGACGCTGACAGGCGCCCCGACGGTGGCCTGATCGTGCGATTCTCTCGGCAGCTTCATTCCGAAGTGTCCGAAGACATAGGCGACGAAACCGGAGCAGTCGAAGCCTGTCTTCGGCGAGTCACCGCCCCAGCAGTACGGCGTGCCGAGAAACGACTTCGCATACGCCAGAATGTCCTGGCGAAGCTGTGCGCGGCTCGCCTGTTGGGGGGCGGTGGATGAGCCCGGGGTGGCGGCGGCTCCGCCTGTGCTGCTGGAGCCAGCTGTCGGAGCTTGAGCGGAGGCGCTTCCAGCGGGAATGGGCAGGTACAGGGTCTGCCCAATCATGAGGTCCAAGGGGTTGATCCCCGGGTTGGCCTGGAGAATGGCCGAACTCGCGAGGTCGTGCGCCTTGGCGATGAGATCGACGGTGTCGCCGGGCTGGACCGCGTAGGCGGTGGGCAAGGCAACCTGTTGTCCGGCGACGATTTCGTTCGGGTTCGACAGCTGAGGATTGGCGAGTTCCAGGGCGGCAAGCGGCAGGTGGCGAGCCTCTGCGAGGCGGTACAGGGTGTCGCCCGGGCGAACCGTGTACGTGGCGGGCTGGTTTTGGGTCGCCGCGAGCACGGTGGCGTGGCCAAGCGCGACAAAGCTGAGCGTCAGGGTGGTCAACATCCAGGCGCTCGGTCGTCTCATGCTCTCCATCCTCTCGAAATCGAAGGTTTTAGACAAATTTCGATTTCGAGCCGGACGACAAGACTCCTTTATGTAAATGAAACCAGAGAAAAAGCATCCATGATCATATGTTCCAAATGAAAACGCGCCGGTCTCTCTCGATCCCGGCGCTAGGCAGGCCAACTCAGTAATTCGCCAGGCGGCTCTGGACGCGATCGTCCATCAGCCACTTGCGCATGGACGCGGCCAGCTTCGGATCTTCCAAACCGAACGCCAGGTTCGCCTTGAGCCAACCCTCCAGGTTGCCGATGTCGTGTCGAACGCCTTCGAACTGGTACGCGTCGACGAGCCCCATCGCGGCGAGCTTTTGAAGGGCATCGGTCAGCTGGAGTTCGCCGCCGTGGCCGATGGGCGTCTGCTCGAGCGCGTCAAAGATGGACGGAGGCAATATGTATCGTCCGAGCACGGCGAAGTTCGAAGGCGCCTCGGCTTCGTTCGGTTTCTCGATGAGCCGCCTGACGGGGAACGGTTCCGGGCCCACCACGAGGCGCGCGGGCTCGATAATCCCGTACTTCGACACGTCGGCCGCGGGCACGGGCTGCACGCCAAGCAGGGCGCGCTCCGGATCCGCATATTGCTTCATGAGTTGCCGGACCACGGGCTCGTCCGACTGGATGATGTCGTCGCCGAGCAGGACGGCGAACGGCTCTCCGCCGACGAACGACCGCGCACAGAGAATCGCGTGCCCCAGGCCGAGCGGCGTCTTCTGGCGCACATAGTGGATGTTGACCAGATCCGAGATGGCCTGCACCTCGGTCAGCATGTTCGACTTGCGGCTTTGCTCCAGGTGCAGTTCCAACTCGGGCGACCGGTCGAAATGGTCTTCGATGGCCTTTTTCGCGCGCCCGGTGATGATGAGAATCTCCTCAATCCCCGAGTACACGGCTTCTTCCACGATATATTGAATGCAAGGCTTGTTCAGGATGGGCAGCATCTCTTTCGGCACGGCCTTGGTGGCCGGAAGCATCCGCGTGCCGAACCCCGCGGCCGGGATGACCGCCTTTCTGACCTTCATATCCTTCACCTCTGCGATGTTTCGCACAAATCGGCCTGTCCTCCATATTTTAGCCATCCTGCAGCGCGCGCGCTACGCCTCTATCTGGAAATCAAACAAGGCCGAGCGACGGGAGCCAGCCTCGCGTCCAGGCGACCGAGACCACCTGACCGTCGGCCAGGCGGTCGCCGTCCATCCGCGCGATGGCGTTCGTCGATACGAGGCCCGTCAGGCTGCCCGAAGACTGCCTGTCCTCCGCGCGGAAGACGAGCGTGGCGCCACGCAGATGCAGGTGGCCGCGGAGCACGCGCGTATGCTTGACCGGCTTCGCGCGCACCTCGCCTTCCACCAGGGCCGTGAGTGGAAACGGGCGCGCTTCCTTCGCACCGAGCCAGCGCAACACGAACGGCACCACGAGGGCGTGAAACTGCACGTAGGCGGCCGCTGGATTGCCCGACAGGCCAAATGCAAATCCATGGGGCGTGGGCCGCGCAAGAAAGGGCGCGCCCGGCCGCATGAAGACGCGTTCGAAGAGAACCGGTTCGCCGCCCGCGATGGATTCGAGCGCCTCTCGGGCGTAATCCGCGTCGCCGACGGAGGCGCCGCCCGTCAGAAGAAGCAGATTCACTCGAGTCGCGAGTCGCTGCGCCGCGTCGGCGATGGCGGCGCGATCGTCCGCCGCGTGTTCCACCGCGACGACGGAGACGCCGAGCTGGCCGAGCGCCGACTGAAGGAACGCGTCGGTCGCAGCAAACACCTGTCCTGGCGCCAAACATTGCTCGGCGCGAGGGGCTGTCACCAACTCGGATCCCGTCGACAGGATGGCCGCCGTGAGCGGCTGCAGGCACTTGCACTCGTGGACGCCGGCGGCGCGCAAGACGGCCTGGGTCTGCCCGTCAAACACCTGGCCCGCTCTGGCGATCACGTCGCCGCGCCGCGCGTCGTCGCCCTGAGGCTGAACCGACTCGCCCGCGGGCACGGGGCGGAGAAGGCGAATGGCGCCGTCTTCCGCGTCCACCCACTCTTCTCGAACCACCGCCGCCGTGCCCGGGGGCACGGGCGCTCCCGTGCGCACGCGGACCGCTTGTCCGGGCGCGAGGGTCGCGCCTGGGGCTTCGTCCCCCGCGCGCACGTCCGCCACCACGTGGAGCGGAGTTCGCGCGGCGAGATCTTCGGCGTGGATGGCATACCCGTCCATCATGGAGCGAGAAAACGGCGGCAGATCGACTGCCGCCGTCACATCCTCGGCAAGCCAGCGCGGATGGGTACAAGCCCATGAGCTGGTGGGCGCGGTGGACTGCACGGGCAGATGCCGCTCCAGCCGCGCCCACGCCTCGTCGAACGCGATAACTTCCATCGGATGCTCCCTCAGCCCTTCAACACCTCTTCGATGCGCGCCAGGACGTCGTCGCTGAGCGCGACGCCGGAGGCCTTCGCGTTCTCCTCGACCTGTTCCGGCCGGCTGGCCCCGATGAGCGCGCTCGCTACGTTGGGGAGGCGCAAGGTCCAGGCAAGCGCGAGCTGCGCGAGCGAGAGGCCGGCCTCCTTCGCGATGCCCTCGAGCCGCTCGACCTTGTCGAGAATGTCGTCGGTCACCCTCATGAACTGGTTGACACCCGGCGTCGCAAGGCGCGAGCCCGCCGGGGCGGGTTGGCCCTTGCGGTACTTGCCCGTCAGCACGCCTTGCGCGAGCGGCGAGAAGACCACCTGGCCAATGCCGGCCGTCTCGCAGATGGGCACGACGGCGGCTTCGATATACCGCTCGAACATGTTGTAGATGGGCTGGCTGGCCACAAACTTGTGCAGCCCAAGTTCGCGCTGCAGACGAACGCCTTCCGCAATCTTATCCGCAGGCCACTCGCTGAAGCCCGCGTACAGGATCTTCCCTTGCGTGATGAGGTCGTCCACCGCGCGCAAGCTCTCCTCGAGATCCGTCTCGGCGTCGTAGCGATGGAAGTAAAAGATGTCGATGTAGTCGACGCCGAGCGCCTTGAGGCTCTGGTGGACCTGTTCGACGATGTGCTTCCGGCTTAATCCGCGGTCGTTCGGCCCCTGTCCCACCGGCCAAAACGCTTTCGTCGTGATGACGTAGCTCTCGCGGGGGAAGGGCGCGAGTGCCTCGCGCATGACTTCCTCGGCGGCGTGCGGTTTCGCACCGTACACGTTCGCGCAGTCGAAGTGGTTGATGCCGAGTTCGTACGCCCTGCGCACGCAGGCTGTCGCCTGCTCCCGCTCGGTCACAGTTCCATACGTCAGCCAGCTGCCGAGCGCGATTTCGGACACTTTCAGTCCGCTCTTTCCAAGTCTCCGGTACTTCATGGCGCGGACACCTCCGCTCCCATTGTACTGGCTTTTTCTGCGAAGACCAAACCGCTTTCTCTCCCGCAGATGTTGCAATGCACACAGGACTTTGCAAGCCGGCGTCGAATCCTTGCTACGGACACCACCGCGGCGGCAGGGAGGACTCGTATGGACGTACGCGCATTGCTCGGTCTGAAAGCGCTTGACGACGTGCGGTCGGCGCTTTTTGTTCAGCCTCATCCAGACGACAACGAGGTGGGCGCCGGCGGCACCATGGCCAAGCTCGCCGCACAGGGCTGTCGAGTGGTTGCCGTCACCGTCACCGACGGGCGCTACGGCGCCGTGGGCCCGGTTCAACCGGCGGATCTCGCCCGCCGTCGGCAGGAGGAACTCGCGGCGGCCTGCGCGGCGCTCGGCATCCGGGAGCACATCGAATTCGGTTTCGAAGACCTCGGATCCTACACAGAGATGGACGTGATCGAGAAGCTCGTGCCGGTGCTCCTCGACATCCGCCCAGAAGTGGTCGTCACCGTGGACCCTTGGACGCCGTACGAGGCGCATCCAGATCACGTCAAAACCGGGCGCGCCGTGGCAGCCTGCGCCATTCGCTTGGCAAGCCTCACGGTACCGCAGACGCTGCCGGCCTATGTGCCGCCGATGTTTGCGTTTTACGCGAGCGCGTATCCCAACACGGCTGTGGACGTGACGGATCACTGGCACGCCAAGATCCGGGCGATTGAAACGCATGCGAGCCAGTTTGGCACGCGGGAATGGCCCATGTTGAAGGCCTATCTGGAGCATCAGGCGCGGGCCGCAGCAGAACGGTTCCTTGACGCACCAGACGGGCGGCTCGCGGAGTCCTTCAAGCTCCTGTCGCCTCGCCAACTTCACTTCTTTCCGGATGCCATGACGAGTTGAAACGGGGGCGTGAACATGGCCCAAGTCGGCCTCCATCCTTCCGTTCGGCCGCGCCCGTCGGCCGCGAAGAAGACTGCGTATGCCGCGAATCAGATCGCCGTCAACATGCTTTGGCAGGCGTTCAACGCCGTCGCCGTGTACGACTACGTGGCCTACCACGGCGTGTCTGCGGTTCGGTTGTCGAGCGGGCTCATCGTCTATGGTGTGCTGAACGCCCTGTTCAATCTCGTCGCGGGCCACGTGAGCGATCGCACCCGAACCCGCTTCGGCCGACGCATTCCCTACGTCGCCGTCGCGTCCATCCCGTATGGGGTATGTTTCGCGCTCTTGTTCTCCCCGCCTCACCTGACCAAGGCGGGGCTCGTCGTCTACTTTCTTGCCATGACCTTCTTGTTCGATCTCGCCTTCACGTTCGCAGTGCTGAACGCCAACGCGCTGTACCCCGAGATGTACACCGATCCCCGAGATCGAGCGTACGTGTCGGCGCTCCAGCAGGTCTTTGGCATCGTCGGGCTCATCGCTGGCGTCGCCCTCTCGAAATCGCTTGGGCAGTCCCTTGGCTGGTCACGCATGGCGTGGATCTTCGCCGCGGTGGCCGTCGCCTCGATGTACGTGTCCCTGTGGGGCAGCTTCGAAACGGACCAACCTGTCGAACCGTTTCGTTTGCGCGAGGCGCTCCGGGAGACGTTCCGGAACCGCGCGTTTCTTTGGTATGTCGCGGCGAGCTTCCTGGTCCAGTTCACCACCACGCTCTTCACCACGGCCTCCTCGTTCTACACGTCGTACGTGGTGCGCTTGAGCCCGTTGCAAAACTCGCTGTTTCTCGGCGGCATCTTCCTCGTGGCCATGCCTGTCGCGTTCGTCTGGGCGCGCGCCGCCATTCGATACGGCGCAGCGCGCTCGGCCATGGTCGCCATCGCGCTGTACGCCTGCATTGAAGCGCTCCTCCTCGTCGATCGGTCGCCCGCCTCCGTGCTCGCAACTGGTCTTTGCCTCGGCGTCCCCGTCGCGGGCTTCATGGTGCTCTTGAACATGCTCTTGGCCGAGGTGATCGATCTCGACGCGCGCCGGACAGGCCGCCGACGCGAAGGGATGTACCTGGGCGTGAACGGATGCATCGTGCGCCTCGGCCTATCCCTGCAATACGCCGTCATGGCCATCTTTTTCGCGGTCTCGGGATATCGGGCCGGGGCTGAGGTCCAACCGCCGAGCGCAATCCAGGGGTTTCGTCTCTTGCTCGGCCTGGTTCCGGCGCTGTTTCTCGCGGTCGCGTTTGGGTGCATGCGGGTGTACCACCGAATGCTGCGCCGCGAGGGGGCGTGATTGCACCTAACCGCGCTCGCGTTGAGGGCTGGCTTCGCATTCCGAAAACCCGTACAATGAGTGGAAATTGGGTCGAGGTCTACGCCCTTCTGCGCGGCCACCCTTCCGTTTCGTCCATCCCTTTCGCGCGCTTGCCGCGTACCGTACAACAAACGCGGCAAAGGAGGGATGGATCGTGGCGGACCTGCGCGCGGTCGCGAGAAATTACATCGGCCGGCCCGTCGTGGTGCACACGCACAACGGCGTGCACCGCGGCATCCTTCATCATGTGGACGATCGCGGCATGTACCTGCGCGTGTACCGTCCAGGTGCGCGCGTGACGGCGTTTGATGGCGAATCCGACGTCCGCACTCTCGATCAACTGCCGCAATCGCTCGACGCCGAGACGGCGTGGTGGCTCTGGCCGCTCATCTTCATTCCATGGGCTGTCGCTTTGGCGCTCGCACCTTGGTGGTGGGGACCCTGGTGGTGGTGAGGGGCCCCTCCCACCGCACGCTCGAAAGGGGGACAAGCTGTGGCGAAAGTGGTGTTCATCACGTCGGGCGCGAAGGGGCTCGGCCACAGCATGGTGCTCACATTGGCGAAAGCCGGCTGGGACGTAGCGTTTACCTACGGGAGCAGTCAAGAGGAGGCAGTGGCCCTTGCGGGGCGCGTGGAGAAGTCGGGGCGCCGCGCGCTTCCTATCCACTGCGATCTGTTCAGCCGCGACGACATTCAAAGCGCGGTTTCCGCAGCGAGAGGCGCCTTGGGCGGGATCGACGCGGTGGTCCATAACTTCGGCCCGTTCGTGTTTGAGCGAAGGCCGCTCGCGGACTACGACGACGAGATGTGGCGCCAGATGATGGACGGCAATCTGACGAATTTCTTCTGGCTGTACCGGGCCACCGTGCATGAGATGCGCGCCAACCGGTTTGGGCGGTACGTCACGGTGGGATACGACGGCGCGGGCGAAGCGCGCGGATGGCGGTTTCGCGCAGCGTATGCCGCGGCGAAATCCGGCTTGGCGGCGCTCACGCGTTCCATCGCGCGCGAGGAGCGCATCTATGGCATCACGGCCAACATGGTCTGCCCGGGGGACATCCGCGGCGAGGACAAGATGCGGATGATCGAGGACGTGAAAGATGTGCGGACCGAGGAAGGATTACGGCCGCCGGTCGGAGAAGACGTAGCCCGCGCGGTGGAGTGGTTCTTGCGAGAAGACAGCCAGGAAGTGAATGGCACGGTGCTCGAAGTCACCGGCGCCCGGGAAATTGTGGCGAAGGACTCCTTCCCGCGCAGGCCCGAGCCTTAAGACTTCGGCTCCTCGTCCGCGCCGTGCCGCTGTTTTAACGAGCGCCTGAGGCCGTCGGAAAGGCGCCAGGTCAGGTACCCGGCGAAACACGCTGCGGCAATGAGATACGCCGTGCTGTCGCGCATCCAAGGTCCTCCTCCCGCGTGCAAACGCATCATGCATCAGCACTTCACAGGTTTTGATGGATTCGAGCTTCCTATACCACCAATCGGGTCAACAAGGAGCCGCCTTGGCCTTGGGCGGAAGGAGGAAGGTCGGTGGACGTTCAATCCGTCGGAGTCATCGGGGCGGGATTCATCGGCCGCGGCGTCGCGATGGCGGCCGCACTCGGCGGAATGCGGGTGCTTCTGTACGACATCCAGGAAGAGGTTCTCGAGCGCTCGCTCCTCCACATGGGACAGCGCTTGGCCGCCCGCTCCCGCCACTACGGCCTGACGCCCGGCGAAATGGAGGAGGTGCTTCGGCGCATCCGAACGGTGCCTCGCCTCGAGTCCGCCTGCGATGCCGATCTCGTCCTGGAGGCGATTCCGGAGGACTTCGAGGCCAAGATGGCCCTGTTGCGGGACGTGGACCGGTTCGCTCCACCGAGGGCCGTCTTGGCCACCACCACGTCGACGTTCTCCGTCACGGAGCTTTCCGGCGCCACGTCTCGGCCGGAGTGGTTCCTCGGGCTCCACTTTCCACAGCCGCCCACGTCCTCGCGCGTCGTGGAGGTGGTGCGCGGATACGTCACGTGCGACGAGGCTCACGAGCTCGCGCTCCGATTCTGCAAGCGCGCGGGGCTCACGCCCATTCAGACCATCGACGTGCCACCCTTTCTCGTGCAGCGTCTCCTCATTCCCTTCATCCACGAGGGCATCCGCGCGCTGCAGGAGGGCGTCGCCAGCGCGAGCGACATCGACGAGGCGATGCGCCTCGCGCTGCAACACCCCGTGGGCCCGCTGCAGCTGGCGGATCGCATGGGGCTCGATCACGTCCTCGCCACCAGTGAGAAGCTCGCGCGCGAGACGGGGGACAGCCGCTATCTCCCGCCGCGCCTGTTGCGCCAGATGGTGCGCGCGGGCAAACTCGGGCGCAAGAGCGGGGAGGGGTTTTACGTGTACGACGACGAATCGACTTCTGCCGCGAGCGCGGCGAGCGATTCGATGCGCGTGGAACGCAGACCCCTCGGATAGAGGTTGTTGAGGCGTCCCGGCGCCCGCTTGGCAAAGCCCAGGTGAAATCCCTCGTGGGCCACGGCGCAGAAGGTGGCCTCGTGGTCATGGCCAGCGGGAAGTGCGAGGGGTTCGCCTGCCAGGTACCGGATGGCGGTCTCCTCGTCGATCTCGACGGTCGCCCGGAAGCCCCCTGGCGGCAGGAGGCGGGACGCCGCGTGATGCGGGACAAACACCTGGCCCTTGCGCTCCGCGATCGGCGGCCCGGGCCGCAGGACGCGAAGCGAAGAAACGGCGAGATCGCCCAATGCGTCCGCGAACACGACCGACTTGCGCGCGACCGTCTTCCGCCAAGCGGGCGGCACCTCCGCCACGAGCGACGCGAGCCACGCGTCCCAGGCCTTGTCGGTCGAGGGGGTCGCGGCCTTCGGACGCCGCCGCGGGCTTGTCGCCACCGGGTCCAGCAGGCGGAAGCGCGCCACGAAGTGCCCTTCGCCTCGCCCGACGTGGGGCCAGAGGCGCTTCGCGAGCCCCACCTCCTCGCGGTCGGCCGCCCAGTCGCTCCGCGCCGGGCGCCACTCGGGCCAGTCCGGCAGCGGTTCCAATGCCACCGGATAGTGGTCGAGCAGCCACAGCACCACCTGCTCGTTTTCCAACGGATTCAGCGTGCACGTCGAATACACCAGCCGACCGCCTGGTCTCAGCATGGTGAGCGCGTGGCGCAGAATGTCTTTTTGCAGCGCCTGGAAACGTTCGGGCGCGTCGGGCCGCCATTCCGCGCGCACAGCCGGATCTTTTCGGAACATGCCCTCGCCGGAGCAGGGCGCGTCGACCACGATGGCGTCGAACGCCTGCGGCCACGCGTCGGCGAGCGCCGCGGGCGATTCGTTGGTGATGGCGCACGGCGCGCCGACGCGTTCGACGTTTTCCGCGAGGGCGAGGACGCGATCGCGGTGGACGTCGTTCGCGACCAGCTGCGCGCCGCCCCTTCGCGCCGCCATCAGCGCGACGTGCGTCGTCTTGCCGCCTGGCGCGGCGCACAGATCGAGGATCCGCTCGCCAGGCTGCGGATCGAGTGCCACGGCGACGGCCATGGCGGACGGATCCTGCAGATAAAACGCGCCTGCCTGGTGGAGCACCGTGTAGCCGAGCGATGGGCCGGGGCCGAGGTAAAAACCGTCGGCAGCCCAAGGGACGCCGCCGCTCAAAAACGGCGCGAGGCTTGGCGGCAGCTCGCCGCGAGGCCGCGCGACCGCCGCGTAGCGAAGCCCGCGCCAGGGTTTGGCGGAAAGCGCAGCGACGAGATCGCGCGCCTCGGCGCCCAGCCAGTGCTCCATTTGGCGCACAAAGGCCGCCGGTATCTCGGGTGGATTGCGCATGGGTCCATCCTCCTCGCTTGTCCGCGCGCAAACCGAACGTTAGAATGCCAAAGGGGTGAGATTCTCCATGTTGAACCAGCCGTCGAAGGCGCTTGTGACGGTGCCCAATCCGCATCCGGATCGCCGGTACACCGTGGAGATGGAGACGCAGGAATTTACCACCCTGTGTCCCATGACGGGTCAACCGGACTTTGCGACGATTTACATTCAGTACGAGCCAGATCAGAAGTTGGTGGAGCTCAAGTCGCTGAAGCTGTACCTCTGGAGCTATCGCAACGAGGCGAGCTACCACGAGGACTGCGTGAACCGGATTCTGAACGACTTCGTCGCCGCGGCAGAGCCGCACTACGCGAAGGTCGTGGGCGACTTCACGATTCGCGGTGGCATTCACACCAAGGTGACCGTAGAATACCGCAAATGACGGCAAAACGCGATCGCCCGGGCGCGATCGCGTTTTCGCGCAAATCGGGGCCTCTCGCATACCATGAATCGAATGCGAGGGGATTCGCGTGGCCAACCATCAGGACGGACTCTGGCTCGGCATTGCCACCACCGCGGTACCGCGACACGGCCGCCCCGGCGCTCATTATCGGCGGATCGCCCGGGCGGCGAGGCGACACAACCTGCGCGTGTGCTTGTTCGATCCCGGCCGACAGGCGGACTGGTCTCGCCTTTCGGCCTTCGCTCCCGTCGATCCCGACCGGCCGGACGGGGAGTGGAAACCTGTCTCGGTTCGCTTTCCCGATGTGATTTACGAAAACGTGTATGTGCATCTCGCCGTCCAGGGTTACAGCGCGCCGCTCAGAGCGGAGGCGCGGCGACGCGGCGTGCCGCTCTTCAACCCCATGCTGCCCGGGAAGTGGCAGATGATCCGCTTCTTGCAGCGGGCCCAATTGGACCACTTGGCGCCGGAGACAGAGGCGCTGACCACGGCGGAGGCGCTGTGGCGAGCGCTCGAGCGCTGGCGAACCGTCTACGTCAAGCCGAGCGGCGGCTACGGCGGCGTCAACGTGCACCGGCTGGAACTCCTCGACGGGCGCGTGCGGGCCCGGGCGGATCGCCGCTTTGGCCGCGTGCGGACTTGGGAGCGCGTGATGGACCGCGCGCAGCTGGCGAGCTTCATCCGCTCCCTGCGAGGGCGGTATTTGGTCCAGCGCGGGCTTCGCCTCCTGCGCGTGGGCGGGCGCAAGGTGGACTTTCGCGTCGTGTTGCACCGTGACCACCGAGGCGAGTGGCAGCTCATCGGGATTGTGCCAAAACTCGCGGCCCAAGACGGCGTGGTGACCAACCTCATCGCGGGCGGAGAGCGGTGGACGCTTGCTCGGCTCGTCTCCGCCGCCAACCGGGAAGGCAAGGACGTGCCCGTGGAGCAACTCGTCAAGGCCGCCCAATCGATTGCCGAGGCGCTGTCGCACCGGTATCCGACGGTTGGGCTCGTCGGCTTCGACATGGCGGTGGAGGAAGACGGAAGCGTCCGGATGATCGAGATGAACCCCAAGCCGGCGCGATCGCTCCTGGACCGGCCGATGCTCGAGAAGCTGGCCGCCTGCCAGGCGGGCTTCGCGCACTGGCTCATCCGGCGCTGATGGCAGCTGGAAAGGCGCACCTCCTGCGAAGGGGCCGTGATACAATCGGGCCAGGAGGTGTGCCTATGGAATCATCCATCTCGACTTGGGTGCGCGAAGCGGTCGATCGCGTCCAGGTGATCGACATGCACACGCACCTGTTCCCGCCCTCGTTCGCCTCACTCTGGCGCTCGGGTGCGGATGGCGTCCTGACCTATCACTACCTCATTGCGGAAGCCATCCGCGCGGGCGGCCGCTCGCCGGAGTGGTTCTACGCGCTGCCGCCGCGAGAACAGGCGGCGTGGGTCTACGAACAGCTCTTTGCGCGCACGAGCCCCTTGTCCGAGGCGGCGATGGGCGTGGTGGCCATCGCGCGGGCGTTCGGCGTGGATCTGAAACGGGATGGCATCGAAGGGCTGCGCGCAGCGCTTCAGGACGAGCCGAGTGACGCCTACGCCGAGCGCGTATTTCAGCTCGCCGGCGTGGATCGGGTGGTCATGACCAATGACCCGCTCGATGCAACCGAGCGCGCGCACTGGCTGGACGGACGCCCTGTCCATCCCCGTTACCTCGCCGCGCTGCGCCTCGATCCGTTTCTCGGGGATTGGGGCGCGCTTCGCGAGCGCCTCGCAGCCGTGGGCGTCTCGGTGTCTTCCGCCGCGGATTCGGCCGATCTCGCCGAGGTGCGCCGGTTTCTCGAAGGCTGGATTGCGCGGATGCGGCCCGTGTACCTGGCGTTTTCGGCGCCACCCGAGTTCGCCTATCCCACGGATTTCACGGCTTCGCGCGTGCTCGACGCGTGCATCCTTCCGCTGTGTCGCGAATACGGCCTTCCCCTCGCGCTCATGATCGGCGTGCGCAGGCAGGTGAACCCGAGGCTCCGGGAGGCGGGGGACGCCAGCGGGCGCGCGAATCTCACGGCGGTTCTGCGCCTTGCCTCGTCGAACCCCGAGGTGCGATTCTTCGTCACGGTGCTGTCGCGCGAGGACCAGCACGAGCTCGTGGTGTTGGCCCGCAAGTTCGCGAATCTCCTTCCCTTCGGCTGCTGGTGGTTCGTCAACACCGAGACGCTGACGCGCGAGATTTCCGCGCTGCGCCTGGAACTTCTCGGGCCCACCTTCGTCCTGCAGCACTCCGACGCGCGCGTGTTGGAGCATTTGGTGTACAAGTGGCGGAACGCGCGCGCGCTCGCGGTGGACGTATTGGTACACAAGTATACGCAGTTGGCCGAGGCAGGGTGGCCGGTAACGCGGGACGAGATCGAACGCGTGGTGAAGCGCCTGTTTCGCGACAACTTCTTAGAGGCCGCAGGGGCCGTGTAGGACGCCGCGCAAGGCGATGCGAACGGGGCGCGCCGCGGCCTTGGCTCCCGCCGGGCGTCATGAGCCGCGGCGCAGCGGCGCCTTTGGTCTAGCGCGCCTCCTCGCGCTTCTGTTAGAATGAAAACGCTTACTCGTTGTGGATGCACCACGGCGCGTCGCGTCTGGGTCGAATGGAGTGAGGTTGATGCGTTCCAACAAGGTGTACGAGTCGGCGGAGGCCGCGGTCGCGGACATTGGGAGCGGTGCCACGCTGCTCGTCGGCGGCTTCGGCCTGTGCGGGATTCCCATGGCGCTCATTCAGGCCCTGCGGGACCGGGCGTGTCGGATCTCGTCTGCGTCAGCAACAACTGCGGCGTGGACGACTGGGGACTCGGGATCTTGCTGCAGACGCGGCAGATCCGCAAGATGATCTCCTCCTACGTCGGGGAGAACAAGACGTTCGAGCGTCAGTTCTTAAACGGAGAGTTGGAGGTCGAACTGGTTCCGCAGGGGACACTCGCCGAGCGCATCCGCGCCGGAGGGGCAGGGATCCCCGCGTTTTACACGGCCACGGGCGTGGGGACGTCCGTGGCGGAGGGCAAAGAGGTGCGGGCCTTCGACGGGCGCGAGTACGTCCTTGAGCGAGCCATCACCGGGGACTTTGCGCTGATCAAGGGCTGGAAGGCCGACAAGCTCGGCAACGTCATCTATCACGAGACGGAGCGCAATTTCAACCCGGTCATGGCGACGGCCGCCAAGGTCACGATTGTCGAGGTGGAAGAACTCGTGGAGCCGGGCGATCTCGACCCGAATTTCATCCACACCCCAAGCATTTACGTCCATCGGATTGTGGTCCATCCGAACCCCATCAAGCGGATTGAACGGCGAACGGTTCGCCCGCGTCCACAGACCTGACGCTGGTCGAAAGAAAGGGTGATGGTGAGTGCCTCTCACGCGCGAACAAATCGTCCGGCGCGCTGTCCAGGAGATTCGGGACGGCGACTACGTGAACCTCGGCATCGGCATGCCGACGCTTGCGGCCAACTACATCGATCCCAGCCGCGGGGTGATGCTTCATTCCGAAAACGGCCTCATCGGCATCGGCCCATACCCCTACGAGGGCGAGGAGGATCCGGATCTCATCAACGCGGGCAAGGAGACGGTCACGGCGGTGCCCGGCGCGGCGTTTGTGGACAGCGCGGAGTCGTTCGCCATGGTGCGCGGGGGCCATATCGACATCGCCATCCTCGGCGCCATGGAAGTCTCGGAGTTCGGCGATCTCGCCAACTGGATGATCCCCGGCAAGATGGTCAAGGGGATGGGCGGCGCGATGGACCTCGTCCACGGCGCGAAACGGGTGGTCGTCACGATGGAACACGTGAACAAGGACGGGCAGCCGAAGATCCTGAAGACCTGCCGCCTGCCGCTCACGGGCCGGCGCGTGGTGCACCGCATCATCACGGACTACGCCGTGATCGACGTGACGGAACAGGGTCTCGTGTTGCGCGAGGTGGCCCCCGGCCACACCGTGGAAGAGGTCCAGCGCATCACGGAGCCCGAGCTCCACATCCCGCCCGAGGGCGTGAAGGTGATGCTGGTCGAATGACGTGAGGGTGTCCAAAAGGAGGGGTGACATGTGCAAGACGTGGTGATTGCTGGGGCGGTGCGGACGCCCATCGGATCGTTTCAGGGCGGTCTATCGCCGCTTTCGGCGCCCGATCTCGGCGCGGCCGTGATCCAAGCGTCGCTTAAGCGCGCGGGGGTGCGGGCGGAGGACGTGGACGAAGTGGTGATGGGCAACGTGCTGCAGGCAGGTCTTGGCCAGAATCCCGCGCGGCAAGCCGCCATGCGCGCCGGCATCCCGGAAGACGTCCCGGCGACGACGGTGAACATGGTGTGCGGGTCGGGGCTCAAGTCGGTCATGCTCGCGGCGCAGGCCGTTCGCGCCGGAGACGCGGGCGTCCTCGTGGCGGGCGGCATGGAGTCGATGTCGAATGCGCCGTATTTGCTGCCCGGGGCGCGCGAGGGGTATCGCATGGGCCACCGCGAAGTCGTCGACAGCATGATTCGGGACGGCCTGTGGTGCGCGTTTTGCGACATCCACATGGGCGTCACTGCGGAAAACGTGGCGAGCCGCTATGGGGTGAGCCGCGAAGACCAGGATCGGTTCGCGCTCCGAAGTCAGATGCGCGCTAAGGAAGCCATGGAGGCGGGCCGGTTCAAGGACGAGTTGGTGCCCGTCTCGGTTCCGCGGCGCAAGGGCGAGCCAGTCTGGGTGGATCGCGACGAACACCCGCGCCCCGACACCACGTACGAGGCGCTGGCCAAGCTTCGGCCCGCGTTTCAGGCGGACGGCACCGTGACCGCGGGCAACAGTTCTGGCATCAACGATGGCGCGGCGGCCATGCTGGTGCTCGGCCGGGATCGCGCCGAACAGCTTGGCGTGAAGCCGATGGCGCGTATCGTCAGCTACGCGAGCGTGGGCCTGGATCCGAGTGTCATGGGGCTTGGTCCCATTGAGGCCACGCGCAGGGCGCTCGAGAAGGCGGGGCTTTCTGTCGACGACCTGGACCTCATCGAGGCGAACGAGGCGTTTGCCGCGCAGGCCCTTGCGGTGGCTCGCGAGCTGTCATTCCCAGACGACAAGTTGAACGTGAACGGCGGCGCCATCGCGCTCGGCCACCCCATCGGCGCGAGTGGGGCGCGGATCCTGGTCACGCTCATTCACGAGCTCGAGCGCCGCGGCGGCCGCTTTGGCCTCGCCACGCTGTGCATCGGCGGGGGGCAGGGCGTGGCCATGGTCGTGGAACGCCTCTCGCACTGACGCCCACACGGCCATCACCTTGAGGAGGGATCCTCGTGGCAGACGAAGTGCTGAGCATGATCGCGAGCGCAAAGCTCATTCCGCCGCCTGAGGCGTACGCGGCCCGGTCGTATCTGTCAAGCTACGGCGAGTACCGAGCGAAATACCAGGCGTCCATCGACGATCCGGCGGCCTTCTGGGACGAGATTGCCGACGAGTTGGTCTGGCAGCAGCGCGGCAAGACGGTCATCGCGGGCGATCTCCCCGATTTTCAGTTCTTTCCCGGCAGCTACATCAACGTCTGCGAGAACTGCGTGGACCGGCACGCGAAGGACCCGATGTACCGGAACAAGGTGGCGCTCTTCTTCGAAGGGGAAAACGGCGAGCGCAAGAGCGTGACCTATCTCCAGCTCCAGGATGCGGTGTCTCGGTTTGCGAACGCGCTCAAGGATCTCGGCCTGCGCCAGGGCGATGTCGTCTGCGTCTACATGCAGAACCTCATTGAGACCTACGTCGCGCTTTTGGCCTGTCTGCGCATCGGCGTGCTCTACAACACCGTGTTTGCCGGGTTCTCGGCCGAGGCGCTGCGCGAGCGGATTGTGCGCTGCGGGGCCAAGGCCGTCATCTGCGCCAATGGCAGTCTCAGGCGCGGCCGCGTGCTGCGGCTGAAGGAAACCGTGGACCGGGCGCTCGAAGGCGTGGAGACGGTGGAGCACGTGGTTGTGTATCGGCGCCTCGCCGATCTCGACACCCCGATGACCCCCGGGCGCGACCTCGACTTCGAGTCGCTCGTCGAGGGCGCCTCGCGGGACTGCCCGCCCGCCGTGCTGGAGGCGAACGAGCCTTCGTTCCTCATCTTCACGAGCGGGACCACGGGCAGGCCCAAGGGCATTGTCCACGCCGGCGGCGGGTTTCTGCTCGGGACCTACGCGTACACGAAATACCAGCTCGACCTGCGGCCCGAGGACATCTACTGGAACACCGCGGACATCGGCTGGCTCACGTCGCACATCTTCGTGTTGGTCGGCGGCCTCGCCTTGGGCACCACGACCCTCCTGTACGAGGGCGCGCTCGATTGGCCCAAGCCAGGAAGGCTTTACGAGATGATTGAGCGATACCGCGTCAACAAGCTGTTCTCGGCGCCCACCGCGTACCGGATGATGATGAAACACGGCGAGGACGTCGCGCGGTCCTACGACCTGTCGTCGCTCGAGCTCTTGGTGTCGGTCGGAGAGCCGTTCAACCCGGAGGCCTGGCATTGGGTGCGCCGCGTGGTCGGCGGTGACGTGGCCGTCATCAACAACACCTGGGGGCAAACGGAGACGGGCGGGACGCCGCTCGCGCTGATGCCAGGGGCGGTGCCCATGAAGCCCGGTTCCTGCGGCGTGCCGTTCTTTGGGCACGATCTCGCCGTGGTGGACGAACAGGGCCGGGAGGTGCCGGACGGCGTGCCCGGATATCTCGTCATTCGGCGCCCGTTCCCGTCGCTCGCGCGCGACGTCTACGGCGATCGGAGCCTCTACCTGAACGCGTACTTCTCGCGCATGCCGGGGCTGTATTTCACGGGCGACAGCGCGGTCCGCGATGCGGATGGCCACTTCTGGGTGCTCGGCCGCGTCGACGACGTGATCAACGTGTCCGGCCACCGCATCAGCACGATGGAAATGGAGAGTTCCCTCATTCAGCATCCGGCCGTGGTGGAGGCCGCGGTTGTGGGCGAGCCGGACGAGGTGAAGGGACAGGTGCCGGTGGCGTTTGTGACGCTCGAGCGGGGGTGGGAACCAGGCGCGGAGCTGGAGGAGGAACTGAAGGCGCGTGTCGTCGCGGACATCGGCTCGTTTGCACGCCCCGCGCGGGTGTACTTCGTGGCGGCCATGCCCAAGACGCGGTCGGGCAAGATCCTGCGGCGGATGTTGCGCGAGATCCTGCAGACCGGCGAAGTGAAGGGCGACGTGACCGGCCTGGAGGATTGGGAGGTCGTGGAGCGACTTTTGCACGACTTGCGCGAGCGCGCGCCGGGTCACGAGTGATGGGAGCGACAAGGCCGTCCACCAAGCGAGAAGGCAAGAGCAACCCAAGCGCGCCATCTGAACATTGATTGCAAGCGCTTGCTTATTCGGCTACAGTGAAAGGTGAGAGCGAAGGGAGAGAGAGCGCGTGGACTTTGATCTCACCTCGGAACAAAAGATGATCCGCGATACGGTGCGCGAGTTTGCAGAGGCCGAGATTGCGCCGCACGCCGCGGAGTGGGATCGGACCGAGCACTTCCCCATCGAGGTGTTTCGCAAGATGGGTGAACTCGGCTTCCTCGGGTTGCCCATCCCGGAGGAATACGGCGGCGCGGGGGCCGACATGATCTCGTACTGTCTGGCCGTGGAGGAAATCGGGCGCGCCTGCGGCGGGACGGGGCTCAGTTACGAGGCGCACGTGTCCCTTGCGTGCACACCCATTCTGCTCTACGGGACGGAAGAACAGAAAAAGAAATACCTCGTGCCGATGGCGCGGGGCGAGGCGCTTGGCGCGTTTGGCCTGACGGAGCCAGGGGCCGGATCGGACGCAGGGGGGACGCGGACGACGGCAGTCCTGGAGGGCGATGAATGGGTCATCACGGGCAACAAGATCTTCAACACCAACGGCGGCTATGCGAAATACGTCGTGCTCACCGCGTTGACGGATCCGGCGTCGCGGGGCATCAGCGCGTTCATCGTGCCGACCGACGCCGAGGGCTTCTCCGTGAGCAAGCCGTATGAGAAACTGGGCATGCGGGCGTCCAACACGGTCGAACTGATCCTGGACCGCGTCCGCGTGCCGAAGGAGAACCTGCTCGGCCCGCTGAACGCCGGCTTCAAGCAGTTTCTCTCCACCCTGGACGGCGGACGCGTGGCCATCGCGGCGCTGGCGGTCGGCATCGCGCGCGCGGCGTTTGAGACGGCTCTCGCCTATGCGAAGACGCGGGTGCAGTTCGGGCAGGCCATCAGCAAGTTCCAGGCGATTCAACACAAGCTTGCCGACATGGCGATGCACATCGATCTCGCCCGGAACGCGGTGATGAAGGCCGCGTGGCTGAAGGATCAAGGCCGTCCGTACACGCTGGAGGCGTCGTACGCGAAGCTGTTTGCCTCGGAGATGTGCACGCGGACCTGCGAGCAGGCCATTCAGATCTTGGGCGGCTACGGCTACATGCGCGAATACCCGGTGGAGCGCCATTATCGCGACGCGAAGCTGATTGAGATCGGCGAGGGCACGTCGGAGATCCAGCGCCTGGTCATTGCGCGCCAGCTGGGCTGTTAGGGGGTGGCTCGTGTGTTCCGCAAGGTGTTGATCGCGAATCGGGGCGAGATCGCGAGGCGCATCCTTCGCACGTGCAGGCGGCTTGGCATTGCGACGGTGGCCGTGTATTCCGACGCGGACGAGAAAGCGCTTCACGTTCGCGAGGCAGACGAGGCTGTGCGCATCGGCGAGGCGCCGGTGGCCAAGAGCTACCTGAACATCGAGGCCATCCTGCGCGCCGCCGAAGAGACCGGCGCCGAGGCCATCCATCCAGGCTACGGGCTGCTGAGTGAAAACGCGGATTTTGCGCGAGCCGCGATGGAGCGAGGCATCCGCTTCATCGGGCCCTCGCCGGAGGCCATCGCGGCCATGGGGAGCAAGGTGGCGGCGCGGGAAACGGTGAAACGCGCGGGCGTTCCGGTCGTGCCGGGGAGCGAGGGCGCGGTGGCGAGCGCCGACGAGGCGGCGCGCATCGCGGCCGAGATCGGCTATCCGGTCATGCTCAAGGCGTCGTATGGCGGCGGCGGAATCGGCATGCAGGTGGTGCATTCCGAGGAGGAGTTGCGCAAGGCGTTCGCGTCGAACTCGGCGCGCGCCAAGGCGTACTTCGGCAACGGCGAGATGTTCCTGGAGAAGCGCGTGCAGAGGCCGCGCCACGTGGAAATTCAGGTGTTGTGCGACGGGCACGGGCAAGGCGTGTATCTCTGGGAGCGCGAGTGCTCCATCCAGCGGCGCCATCAAAAGGTCGTCGAGGAGGCGCCGTCCCCGTTTGTCGACGAGGCCCTCCGGCGCGACATGGGCGAGGCGGCGCTCGCCATCTGCCGGGCCATCGGCTACGAAAACGCGGGAACGCTGGAATTTCTCGTGGATGAGGAGAAGCATTTCTACTTCCTCGAGATGAACACGCGCCTTCAGGTCGAACACCCGGTGACGGAGATGATCACGGGGCTCGATCTCGTCGAGTGGCAGCTGCGCATCGCCGCCGGCGAGCCGCTTGGATTTGGACAGGGCGACATCCGCCGGGACGGCCACGCGATTGAGTGCCGGGTGTACGCCGAAGATCCCGAGAAGATGCTGCCGTCTCCCGGCACGATTGCGCGCATGGTGTTGCCGGAGGGCGAGGGCATTCGCAACGACGTGGGCGTGGAATCCGGCTCGGAGATCACGCCGTTTTACGATCCGATGATCGGCAAGCTCATCGCCCACGGCCGAGATCGAGCCGAGGCCATCGCGCGCATGAAGCAGGCGCTCGACGCGTATGTCATCGAAGGCATCCGCTCGAATTTGCCGCTGCTTCGCGTCATCGTCGCCTCGGATCGGTTCGCCGCGGGGGACACCACGACCGACTTTTTGGAATCCTGGGGGAAGCGCTGAGGAGGGTGCGTCATGGCAACGGTACAGGCGAGCATGGCGGGCATCGTGCTGCGCGTGCTGGTTCAGCCGGGCGATCGCGTCGAGGCTGGGCAGGACGTCGTCGTGCTCGAGTCGATGAAGATGGAGATCCCCATTCCGGCCGAAGGGGCCGGCGTGGTGGCCGAGGTGTTGGTGAACGAGGGCGACTTCGTCAACGAAGGGGACGATCTCGTCCGGCTGGAAAGCTGACGCAAAGAGGGCGATCACATGGCAGAGCGCGTGTGGCTGCGCGAGGTCGGGCCGCGCGACGGGCTGCAGAACGAACCGGGCGTGATCGACACGGCGGTCAAGGTGGAGCTCGTCGAGCGGCTCATGGACGCAGGGCTCACATCTATCGAGGTCTCGTCGTTCGTGCATCCGAAGTGGATTCCGCAGCTGGCGGACGCCGACGAGGTGTTCGCGCGGATTCGGCGCAGGCCCGGCGTGGAGCTGTCGGCGCTCGTGCCGAACGAGCGCGGGCTCGCAAGGGCGCTCGCGGCGAAGGTGGACGCGGTGCACGTGTTCATGTCGGCAAGCGAGTCCCACAATCTGAAAAACATCAACAAGACCATCGCGGAGACGTATCCCGTGCTGCGACCCGTGATTGAGGGCGCCAAGGCGGAAGGACTCGTGGTGCGCGGGTACGTGTCCACGGCCTTCGGCTGCCCGTACGAAGGCAGGGTGCCGGTGTCGCAGGTCCTCGCCGTCGTGGAGCGGCTCTTCGAGCTCGGCGTCGACGAAGTGGCGCTCGGCGACACCATTGGCGTGGCGGTGCCCACGCAGGTGGCGGACGTGGTGCGCGAGGTGGCGCGCATCGCGCCGCTCGACCGCATCTCGCTCCACTTCCACGACACGCGAGGGATGGCGATTGCCAACCTCTACGCGGGCTTTCTCGCCGGGGTGCGGCGGTTTGACGGCTCCGTCGGCGGACTCGGCGGTTGTCCGTACGCGCCCGGCGCATCGGGAAACGTGGCGATGGAGGACGTGCTGTATCTCTTTCACGGCATGGGCGCGGAGACGGGCGTCGACGCCGAACAGTATCTGGACGTTGTCGCCTGGTTGGAAGGGAAGCTCGGGAAGCCCCTGTCGAGTCACGCGCGGCAAGTCGCGAGAAGCGCATGTCAGACCACATGAGGGAGGGTTGGCGCGGTGGCGGACGAGCGGTTGGAACAGATGCGGGCGCGCGCGATGGCAGGCGGCGCCGCGAAGTATCACGAGAAAAACCGGGAACAGGGCAAGCTGTTTGTGCGCGATCGCCTGAAGCTCCTCCTGGATGACGGCCTGGAGGTCGAAGACGGGCTGTATGCGAACTGCGCCGCGGACGATCTGCCCGCGGACGGTGTGGTGACCGGGATTGGGCGCATCCACGGGCGGAAGGTCGCCATCATGGCCAACGACAGCACGGTCAAGGCGGGAAGCTGGGGCGCGCGGACGGTCGAAAAGATCCTCCGCATTCAGGAGACCGCGGAGAAGCTGCACATCCCCCTGATCTACCTGGTGGATTCGGCGGGCGCGCGCATCACGGATCAGGTCGAGATGTTTCCCGGCAGGCGGGGCGCGGGGCGGATCTTCTACAACGAGGTGCGCCTGAGCGGCCACATCCCGCAGATCTGCCTGCTCTTCGGCCCGTCCGCGGCAGGCGGCGCGTACATTCCTGCGTTCTGCGATCTCGTCATCATGGTCGAAGGCAACGCCAGCATGTACCTGGGCTCGCCGCGCATGGCGGAGATGGTCATCGGGGAGAAGGTGACGCTCGAGGAGATGGGCGGCGCGCGCATGCACTGCACCGTGAGCGGGTGCGGCGACGTGCTCGTGCAAGACGAGCCGAGCGCCATCGAGGCGTGCAGGCGATACCTCAGCTACATGCCGGACTCGTACCTCGGGCGACCGCCCGTGGAAGCGCCGCGCGATCCGGCGCCGTTCGACCGTCCCGCCTCGGCGATTGTCCCGAAGAATCCGAACGTGCCGTTCAACATGTACGATCTCATCCATCGGCTGATCGACGGCGGTTCGTGGTTTGAGGTGAAAGCGCTGTTTGCGCCGGAGATCATCACGGGGCTCGCGCGCATCGCGGGGCGTCCGGTCGGCATCATCGCGAATCAGCCGCGCGTGAAGGGCGGCGTCCTGTTCGTCGACTCCGCCGACAAGGCGGCGCGTTTCATTGCGCTGTGCGATGCGTTTCACATCCCCCTCCTCTTCCTGGCGGATGTGCCCGGGTTCATGATTGGGACGAAGGTGGAGCGCCAGGGCATCATTCGCCACGGCGCGAAGCTCATCGCCGCGATGTCCGAGGCCACGGTGCCGAAGATCTCGGTGATTGTGCGCAAGGCGTACGGCGCAGGGCTGTACGCCATGGCGGGGCCCGCGTTTGAGCCGGACGCGTGCATCGCGCTGCCGACGGCCGAGATCGCCGTGATGGGGCCGGAGGCGGCGGTGAACGCCGTCTACGCCAACAAGATCGCCGAACTGGAAGAACCCGAGCGGTCCGCGTTTGTGAAGGAGAAGCGAGAGGAGTACCGGCGCGACATCGACATTTACCGCTTGGCGTCCGAGCTCGTGGTGGACCACATCGTGGACGCGGACGAACTGCGGAACGAGCTCATCCGCCGGTTCGCGATGTACGAAGGGAAATCGGTCGCGTTCGGGCACCGGAAGCATCCGGTGTATCCGGTTTGAGAGGGGAGACGAGCGTGGAACAGCCGATGATCTGGCACAGGGGCGAGGACGGGATCGCCGAGCTCGTGTTGAACCGGCCGGATGCGATGAATGCGCTCAATTACGCGCTGCTTTGCGCGCTGGAGGACGCCGTGCGCGAGATCGCGCAGGACCGCGGCGTGCGGGTCGTGATCGTCCGGGGAGAAGGCAAGGGGTTCTGCGCGGGGGCGGACCTGAAGGAGCGGCGCGGGCTTTCGCCAGATGAGGTGCGGCGCAACGTGCGCCTGACGCGCGAGGCGTTCGACCGCGTCGCGCGCCTGCCGCAGCCAACCATTGCGGTGCTGCACGGATTCGCGTTCGGCGGTGGGCTGGAGTTGGCGCTGGCGTGCGACTTTCGCATCGGCAGCCGCGATCTCCGGCTCGGCTTGACGGAGACGTCCCTCGCCATCGTCCCGGGAGCGGGCGGGACGCAGCGGCTCGCCCGCCTCATCGGGCCGACGTGGGCGAAGTGGATGATCTTCACGGCTGCGCGCATCGACGCGGAGCGCGCGAGAGAGCTCGGCATCCTGCTCGAGGTGGCCGATACGCGCGAGGCCGCCATGGACGCGGCGCGATCGCTGGCTCGCGCCATCGCCGACAACGGACCGGTGGCGGTGCGCCAGGCGAAGTGGGCCATCGATCGCGGCCTCGACGTCGATCTCGCGACGGGGCTCGCCATCGAGGACGCGGCGTACGAGGGCGTTTTGCCGACGGCGGATCGCCTGGAGGCACTCGCCGCGTTCGCCGAGAAGCGCAAGCCGCAGTTCCGCGGCGAATAGGCGCGAGGGTATGGGTCTTCGCGTCGCGCTCCGCGCGCGGGAGGCGAGCCTCGCGCCCTGTGGCGGGCGCGAGGCACCGGCCTCGACACCGGCGGTCAGGGGGCGGATGGTTCGATCGCGACGCGTGGCTCATCCCCCGTCAGAAACCGATACCAGCGGTGGCGGAAGCGGACCTGCGGCGCGTCGGCGGGCACGTGTGCCTCCATGCGGAGCGCTTCGGGAATGGGCCTCGGGTGCTGGCTTTCGACGACCCGCTGATCTTCGCGCAGCACCCGCAGGCTGTAGCGCCGGAACAGGGCGTCGATGCCGGGGACGGATCGCAGAAAAGAGCGGCCGGCGTAGCCGAGAATGCGCGTGGTCTCCGCGTCGACAGGCGTGAAGGTGACAAAATTGATGAAGCCGCCCCTGCCTTCGGCCGGCCGCAGGATCCACATCTGTGGGAACCGGTACTCGAGCAGGCCGCCGCCGTTGCGGATGACGATGCGATTGCCATCGTCGGTGTCAAACGACACGCGCGGAATGACGGCGGGTGTCCGGCGTCCGATGGTCTTTCGGTGGACGAACGCCAGGTGCGCGACATCGAGCACGCTTTCCACGACGCGCGTGAGGTGGGCCTTCCACACGTCCTCATACGGGACGAGGCGATACGATCCGTCCGTGAGCTCGGAAAACAGGGGTGGCTCCGGTGGGCTGGTGTCGCTGCCGAGGTACACCCATGCTATCCCGCCTCGTTCGCAGGCGGGAAACGCGCGGTTGTGGGCGAAGGCAGGGATGGGGCGGTCCGGGTGCGCCGGGATGAGCGAGCAGCGGCCGTCACCTTGAAACTGCCAGCCGTGATATGCGCACGCCAGTTGTCCGCGTTCGACGCGGCCGAGCGCGAGATCCGCGCCTCGGTGGGTGCAATACCGGGACAGCGCGCGGACACGTCCTTTTGCGTCGCGGAACAGGACGAGATCGCGCCCTGCCACGCGCGCGGCAAGCGGCCTCTGGTGCGTGAGCTGATTGGAGAAACAGACCGCGTACCATGTCGCGGGAAACACGCGGTCTTCGCTGGGCGTAGGCGTTGTTCGTTCAGCCATGGTCAAACGCCTCCTGGCCGAAATCGTCTGGTTCATCCTTAATTATATATACTGGTAAGTTAATTCTGCAAGAGAAACAGGGCTGTACGGACCTCAGCCGGACGTCGTCCGGTTCTGAAAGCGCCCGGCGAGCGCGGACGGCGGTTTGACCGGACATCCGCGCTCGAGGGACGGCGATATTTCTTCAGGAATTGCCCTGGGCGAGCGCCTGATTGGTGATGTTCGCCATGTTCTGCAGGGTGGTCTGGGGCGTCTGCCGACCTGCCAGCATGTTGCCGATCTGCGTGGTCATCTCTTGCTCCGCAGAGTAAAGCGAAGCGAGCCGCGGGGAGAAGTAGGCGTACTTCAGCTCGTTCGGCGCGACGCCCTGGTTCGGATGGGATTTGACGAAGCTTGTCCAGGCTGGGTTGGTGAGAGCGCTTTGGCGGACGGGCAGGTACCCGGTCTGTTTCGCCCACTCGATGGTCGATGGGACGGAGATGAGGAAGTTGAGATACTTCGCCGCCGCAGTCTTCTGAGCGGCGGTCGCCGTCTTAAAGATGACCAGGTTCAAGCCTGCCGTGGGGACGGCGTACGTGACACCCTTGGGCAGCGGCGCCACCTTCCAATGAATGTTCGGGTTGTTGATGAACGACATCGCGGCGACCGTGTCGAGGTCCATCGCGTACTCGTTCGTGTTGAAGCCGTCCGAGAGGTATTCGTTCGCGCCAATCACCTTGGCCGCGTGTTCGTCCACCAACCGCTTCATGAAGGTAAGCGCCGTCAGACCGGCGGAGGTGTTGAAGGCCGCCTTGGTGTTGGAAGCGTTGAGGATCTGGCCTCCCGCTTGCTTCAACAGCATCTCGAAGGTGTAATAGTTGCCCTGCAGGCCGAGGCCTGGGATGCCTTCTTTCTTTTCAATCTGGATGGCGTCGTGTTCGAGCTCAGTCCAGGTCTTCGGCGGCGAGGAGATACCGGCTTTCTTCAAATCGTCGACATTGTAGTACAGGACGTAGGCGGACTTGTTGAAGGGGACGGACATCAACTTGCCGTTGTAGGTCGAATCCGCCCGCCAAATCGGGATCAAGTCGTTCTGTGTGGATTTCGGGACGATGGCGTCGAGGGGCTCAATCAACCCGTTCTGAACGTAATTGGTCTCCCAGGTCTCTTCAACCTGCGCGACGGTGGGTTCGGTGTTGGACGCGATGGCCGCCGTCAACTTCTGCTCTAACGCGCTGTATGAACCGTTGAAAATCAGCTGAACGTGGATATTGGGGTTTTGCTTCTCGAACTCGTTCGTCAGCTTTTGCAGTTCCACGCCGAGCTTGCCGGGCATGGATTCCTCAAAGGTGATGGTCACCGGTTGCGCGGTGCTCGCGGCCTGTCCGGATGCGTTGGACGACTTGGTCATGGGGACGCCGCCTCCGCCCCCGGTTTCTTCGTCTCCGCATCCTGTGGCCATCCATGCGCACATCACGACCGCCGTCGCCGTTGCCATGAGCCCCTTTGTTCTGCGTGTCACATCGACCTCTCCCTTCAAATAGTGAAAGTTTTTATCTAATGCCGCTGCGCGCAATGCCTTCAATGAAGTACCGCTGGCCGATGAGAAAGACGATGGCGAGCGGAACCATGCAGAAGGTTGCAGCGGCCATTAGCTGGTTGTACTCCGTTCCGACGTCCGAGGTGAAGTTCATCAGACCTACGGGTACCGTGTCCAGGGACTGGGAGTTCGATACGACGACCACCCAGAGAAACGAGTTCCAGCTGCCGATAAATTTGATGAGTCCCGCGGTGATCCAGACGGGCTTCGTCAGCGGCATGACGATTTGAAAGAGGGTGCGGACAGGATTCAGCCCGTCCAGTTCCGCGGCTTCGAAGATCTCGCCGGGCATCGAGAGAAAGAATTGGCGCATGAGAAAGATGGTGAACACGCTCACCAGCCACGGCACGATGATGCCTTGGTAGGTGCTCATCCAATGGAGCTTCGCGATGGTGATGTAATTGGGGATGAGCAGCAGTTCGCCCGGCACCATGAGCGTGGCCAAGAGCGCGAGAAATAGCGGGCGTTTGCCTGCGAATTCGATTCGAGCGAACGCGTAAGCGGCCATGGCGCCAAGCGTCAGGTCGAACAGGGTTTCCACGCCGGAGATGAACAGGCTGTTCAGAAAGTAGCGCGCAAACGGCGCCGATTTCCACGCGGCCGCGTAGTTGCTCCATTCGACGGGATGCGGCCAGAGGGTCGGTGTGGCCGTAAGCACTTCCCCCGACGGCTTGAGGGACGTGGAAAGCATCCAGATGAACGGCCCCAGCACGAAAACCGTGACCACAAGGAGTGCAAAGTAGATGAATGCCTTGCGCATGCTCGCGCCTCCATCAGGATTCGTAGTGGACGCGCCGTTGCAGTGTCATCTGCAGGAGCGTGCACGCGAGGATGATCACAAACAGAATGTAGGCGGATGCGCTCGCGTAGCCCATCCGATAATCGCTGAACCCTTCTGTGAACATGTAGTACAGCATGGTCAAACCACTGTCGTTTGGGCCGTCCGTCGCTCCGTACAACACGTACACGGGAAGAAACACCTTGAATGCCTCAATGGTGCTCATCAACAGGACGAAAAAGGTTGTCGGGGAGAGAAGCGGCCACGTGACGTGTCGAAAGAGGTCCCAACCATGCGCGCCGTCCACGCGCGCGGCCTCGTAGTACTCGCGGCTGATGTTCTGCAAACCTGCTAGAAAGAGAACGGAGACGTAACCCAAGCTCTGCCACACGCTCAGCGTGACGAGGCAGATCATCGTGTCCTGTGGCGTGTTGAGCCAGTCGGGTCCGCGGATGCCGATCTGCCGGAGGAGGACATTGAGCAGGCCGAACTGATCGTTGAAAATCCACTGCCACAGGATCCCGGTGGCCGCAATGGAGGTGACGTAGGGAAGAAAGATCGCGGTCCGGAACAATCCCCGCAGGCGAATCTTCGCGTTCAGGAGCAGCGCAACCGCGAGCCCGAGCGCCATGACGATGGGAACGTAGAGGACGACGAACATGAGCGTGTTGACGACTGCTCGATGAAACAGCGGGTCTTGAAAAATTTGCACGTAGTTTTGAAAGCCCACAAATTGCTTGTGGGGACTGATCATGTCCCAGCGGAAGAAACTGATCACGAAGGACTCGACGATGGGGTACAGGGTGAACGCGCCCAAGAGGACGAGCGTCGGCAAGAGCATCAGGTAGGCGGAGAGCGTTCTTCGAGCCTTGAGCGTCATCATAAAATCCCTCTCAAATCAAGCATGACATGCCTCGGCTTCCACTCCAACGACATTGTAATCGCATCCCACTGACGCGCCAAGTGAAGATTGAGTAAAGAGAACTTCACACAAATTCAAAATTGAAGTATGTTCTCATCCCCCCTCGTGTGGTATTCTGTAATGCTCGGCTGCGATTCAAGCTTGAACAAAGGAGCGATGCTCGTGGACCACGCAACGCGCATCACGTTTTTTGGCGGAACGCGCACCATCGGCGGCACCATTTGCCGGGTGAAGACCTCGTCCGCGGAGATCATCTTCGACATGGGGGACGTCGTTCGCCCGACTTCCCCGATGTTCGCAGGTGCGCTGCGGCCGCGTTCGACCGCCGACCTTCGAGCGGTCGGCATTCTTCCGGATATTCCTGAACTTTATGCAGGAGAAAAACGCGACACTTTGGCCATTTGCATAAGCCATAATCACTTGGATCATACCGCTCTTTTGCCTTATATGGCAAATGAAATCTCGGTTTTTGCGACGAAAGATACCTGTAAGATCTTGCGACTTCTCTCCGCGGCCGGGATCGAGGACCAACCTCCTCTGCGGCTCATCGCGATGGAGCCCGAGGCGTGGCGGAGCGTCGGGGATCTGCAGTTCCAATTCGTCTCGGTCGATCACGACACGCCCGGTGCCGCGGCCATCTTCGTCAGCGCTCCGGATATGCGGTTGGTCTACACGGGAGATCTGCGGTTTCACGGGTGGAGGCCGGAGGTTACCCGCGCGTTCGTCGAGAAGGCGCGAAAGTTCGAGCCGGACGTTCTGCTCATCGAGGGGACGCGGGCCGGAGACGAGGCGCGCCCGCAGGCGACGGAGCAGGAGCTCGTCCGTCTGATTGTAGAGGCCATGGTGGGTGAGGCTCGCATGGTCTATTTCAATCCGTATCCGCGGCATCCGGAGCGCGTGCTCGCGTTCGCCCGCGCGGCTCGGGAAACGAAGCGCATCCCGGTGTTCGAAGCGCGAACGCTCTACGTGGCCTCGCACTTCACCGACGACTTGCCCGAGGGCATCCACGTGTGGGCGGACGAGGCCCTGCCGGATCCGGTCGCCAGATGGCTTCAAGACACGGGCTTGCCCTCGCTCGACGCGGCGCGCGTGCGGGCAACGCCCGGTGCGTTTGCCGTCGAACTCGCGTACGACAGGCTGTGGCGGCTCATCGATCTCGGCCCTGCGGCCCCGGGCCTTTACATTCACTCAAACGGCGCCCCGCTCGGTCCGTTCGATCCGGCCTGGGACAACCTCCAGCGCTGGCTCGCGCACTTCGAGGTGACCTTTCGCGCCATCGGCACCAGCGGCCACGCGGCGCTCGACGAGATCGAACGGACCGTCGAGGCCATCCGTCCCCGCGTCTACCTGCCCATTCACTCGTTCCACCCAGAGCGCGTCATGGCAACTGGCATCCCGCGGGTGCTGCCCGAGGAACGCGTCGATTACACCTTACCTCACCTTCTCGCCATCGCGTCCATGGCTTCCGGGGCGTGAGCCGGTGCCGAGGCGGCCGGCCCGGTCCATTCACGATGCCCCGCTCAATTTTCGTTTGGCGAAAAGAAAGGCGATCGCGGCCGCCGCTTGCGCGGCCAAGATCATGCCGATCACGCCGCGCCAGCCCATGTCCGTCCAGAACAGGCCAGCGACAAAACCGATGACGCTGGAGCCGGTGTAATAACAGAAGAGATACAAAGCCGAGGCCTGTGCCCGCTCTGCGCCACCCAGGCTGCCGACGCTCGACGAGGCGGTGGCATGCGCGCCGAAGAAGCCGAACGTGAACACCACCATCCCGGCGACGATGGCGGCAAGGCCTCGCGCGCAGGTGAGTACTGCACCCGCGGCCATGATGGCGATGTTCAGCGGCAGCACGCGATGGCGTCCGATTCGATCCGCCAAGCTGCCCATGAACGATGAACTGAACGTGCCCGCGAGATAGGCGAAGAACAAGAGTCCGATGACGGACGTTGAGAGGTGATAAGGCGCGCGCGCGAGGCGAAAGCCCATGTACGTGTAGAGGGACACGAATCCCCCCATCAGAAGCCCGCCCACAAGATACAGCGCGTCCAGTTCCGGCCGCATCACCGCGCGTGCGAAGCGGGATAAAATCTCCCGGGCGCCATCTCTTCTCGGCGCAAAGTGCCGCGACGCTGGCAGAGCCCAGGCCACGTAGCCGCTCAGCGCCAGGCTCACCGCGCCGAACGCCATCATCCCGATCCGCCACGAGGCGCGATCGGCCACCAAGCTGATGAGCACGCGCCCGAGCAAGCCGCCGAGCGTATTGCCGCTGATGTACAGACCCATCGCAGCTCCCAGGCTCGACGCATCCATCTCCTCGCTCAGGTAGGTCATGGCCACAGCAGGCAATCCGGCCAGCGTGAACCCTTCCAAGGCACGCGCGGCAACCAGCTCCCAGAACGTCGGCACGAGGCCGATGGCGAATTGGAGTGCGGACGACGAGAACAGGGAGAAGATCATGATCGGTTTGCGACCGAATCGGTCCGAGAGTGACGCAAACACGGGGAGGGACAGCGCGAGGGTGAACGTCGAAGCGGAAAGCGCGAGGCTCGCGGTTGCCGGCGACCGGGCGAACGCCAAGCTGAACGTCGGGATGAGCGGCTGCACCGCATACAGGTTGGCGAAGATGACGAGGCCCGCGGCGAGAAAGGCGATGCTCACGCGCCGGTAGACCGGCGTGCCTCGCGCAATGTAGGCGTGATCGCCCGGAGATTGAGACGGAAGCACCCGATCCACCCTCTTCCTCCAAGTGAAAGATCACAATTCCAGCATACGACGATCTCGGCGCGAAGGCCAGCCACCGCGACATTCGCAGCGAGATTCGGATGGCGTTACAATGGAGCCGGATGGCCATCTCACGAGGCATCATGGGGATGCCTTTCGAAAGGGACAGTGGCATGAGGTTTGTCTCGCGCTGCCTTGAAGCGCTTGGCCGATATCGAGCTCTGGCTTGCGCCGCCATCACCGCGGCGTCGCTGGTCGGTTCCATGCTTTTGGCGCCCGTGGCCTCCGCCGACTCGGTATCCATGGCGACCGCCGTGGGCTATGGCGGTTATTACGTGGCGGACGCGTGGGTGCCGGTGCACGTCGTCGTCCGAAACGAGGGCCCGGCGAACATGGCGAAGTTGGTGTTGCGCGTGGGCGGCCCGTCGATTGGGGATCGGCGCGTGACGGGCGTGTTGACCTGGCCGCTTTGGCTGCCAAAGGATGGCGACACGTCGACGTTTATCGACGTGCCGGGCAGCGCGCTTGGGCAGGGGACGGCGCTCGACCTGGTCGTCGGCGGCCGCGTCGTCACGAGCTCCTGGCTTGGGGGCAACAGCGTCTCGCACGTCGATCTCGTCGGGGTCGTGAGCGACAGCTCGCAGGCCACGCAGTTTCTGGCCGGAACGAGCGCGGACGGCACGCCGGTTTTGCCCGTTGCGCTCAAGGCTTACGATTTACCCACGTCCGCGCAGGCGCTCGCGAATCTGAGCGCGCTGGTGGCCAGCGTGGACGAGCTCCGCGCGCTGTCCGCCGCGCAGGCGAGGGCGCTCGCGAACTGGGTGGCGCAGGGCGGGCTCCTCATTGTGACGGGCACGGGCGATGTGCCGTCCGAGTTCGGGCAGCTTCCCATTTCTCCTGGCGCGTTTCAAGTGGTGAACGGCGATCCGCTGGCGAACTTCGCGGGCACGGGCGGCGGGCCGGGTCAAATCGAGTCCACCGCCGGGCAGGCCGCGGCTTGGGCCCGCCTTTGGGCGGGATCGAACGCCGAACCCCTGGTGGCGAGCGAAACGTTTGGCCGGGGGCAGATCTGGCAGACCGCCTTTTCTCCGCTCGATCCGGATCTGTTGGCTTGGTCGGGGAATGCGCAGATGTGGACGGCCCTGTTTCACGACGCCAACCTGGCGCAGACCGCGGATGTGGCTATCTCCGGCCTGCTGCGCCCGACGGGCGGGCTCGGCCTGACGAGCGTGGGCGACGCGCTCGAGCCGCTGCGCATGCCGGGGCTCTCCACGTTTGCCTTGGTGCTCCTGGCGTACCTGGTGGCGGCGGGGCCGGTCGCATTTTTTGTGCTGCGGCGCGTTCGCCGGGCGGCACTCGCGTGGGTCGTCCTGCCCGCCCTGAGCGGCCTCACCACGGTCGGCATCTTTGCGCTCGGCGGATCGTCGCGGCCCGCGGGACTTCTGATGAACGGCGTCGGCGTGATGGATCTGCTCGGCGATGGGCGCGCGTTTGAGTACGGCGCGCTCGCCATGATGTCGCCCGACAGCGGCGATGAGATCCTTCGCTTGCCTGCTGCCGACGACGTCCTGACCTTGCAGAGCGACACGGAGCCCGTGGCGAACGCTCAAATTGAACACGGCGGCGGCGCCACACGGGTGTCCCTCGCCGACGTGCCGCGTTGGCACGTGCGCTACGTGTTCGCGTCGGGATTCGACGAGGCTGCCGGTCGGATCCAGTGCAATTTCAAAGAAGCGTATGGTCTTTTGTTCGGCACGGTGACCAACGAGACGCGGATGACGCTCTCGGATGTCGCGGTGGTGTATGACGGGATGCTGGTCAAGTTGGGCACGCTCGCGCCGGGCCAGACGAGATCGCTCAACGCGAGCCAAGAGGTGCAGACGTCGTCCTGGATTTCGGATTACGGGCTGTACAACCGTCAACTGACGCACGGCATTGGCCGAACGCTCGGCGCGTATTTGTCGGGGCTCGTCGCGGGCTGGCACTCTGGCTCTGCGGAAGCCCTCGTGGTGGCCACGGCTAGTCGCGGTCTGCTCGAGCTTTCGGCGCCGTCCAATCAGCGCGCCGTGGCGAGCGAGAAGACGCTCGTGCTCGTTCGCGAGTACGCACCGGTGATGCCAGTGGTGGAGGCGGGATCGTGATTCTCACGCAGAACCTCACGAAGCGGTACGGAAAGACGCTGGCGGTGAACAACCTCAACCTGAACGTCGACCGTGGGGTCATCTTCGGGCTTGTGGGTGAAAACGGGGCTGGCAAAACCACGGCGCTGTCGATGCTCGCGACGCTGACACTGCCGTCGTCCGGGCGCGCGTATGTCTGCGGCCACGAGGTGACGCGGGAACCGCAGGCGGTCCGCCGGGCCATCGGGTACATGCCGGATTCGTTCGGCGTCTATGACGATCTCACGGTGATGGAATACCTGCGCTTCTTCGCACAGTGTTACGGCGTGGACAGGCGGACCATCTCGCGCCGCGCGGAGGAACTTTTGGAACGCGTTCGCCTCGCGGATAAGCGAGACGTCTACGTCAATCACCTGTCGCGCGGCATGCAGCAGCGCCTCGAGGTGGCGCGCTGTCTCATGCACGATCCGGACGTGCTCATTTTGGACGAGCCCTCGAGCGGCCTCGATCCGAAGTCGAGGCTCGAGATGCGCTCGGTGCTCGCCGGATTGCGCGAGTTGGGCAAGACCGTGATCATCAGCACGCACATTCTCAACGAACTCGCCGAAGTCGCCGACGAGGTGGGCATTCTGCTGCGCGGCGAGCTCGTCGCCGTGGCGGCGGTTCAGGTGATGGTCCAGCATTCGAGCGCGTACCGCACCATCGTGATTGACGGGCGCGATCTCGGCGACGACTTCGTCAAGGCGCTCTTCGCCGATCCTCACGTCGCCGAGGTCCGGCCGCTCACACCAGGCTGGGAGGTGCTCTACGCGGGCACGCTGGCGCAGCAGGCCGAACTTTTGAGTCGGCTTGTCTCAGAAGGGTATTCCATCACGCAGTTCCGCGAGCAACCGACGGACATCGAGCAACTGTTCCTCCGCCTTGCGGCGATCCAGGAGGGGACGATCTCGTGAAGTGGCACCTGAACCCGCTGCTCCTCAAGGAGTTCCGCCAGCGCATGCGCACCATTCGGGCGCCGCTCGTCATCACGGCGTATCTGTTTGCGATGAGCGCGCTGACCGTCTTTCTCCTGTACGAAAACGTACAGGGGCAGCTGTACTTGGTCCAGCCCACGAAGAGCCAGCAGGTGTTTGCCCTGGTCAGCCTGTTGCAGATGGTGGTGGTGGCGTTCTTGGCGCCGGCGTTCGCGTCCGGTTCCGTGAGCGGTGAACGAGAGCGGAAGACGCTCGCGGTCCTTCTGACCACGCCGGTCGGTCCTTTTGGCATCCTATTCGGCAAGGTCGTCTCCTCGAGCGCGCTTTTGGTCCTGCTCGTGGTCCTGACGTTGCCCGTGTACAGCCTGGTGTTCCTCTATGGCGGCGCCGTGCCGGCGCAGGTCGCGTCCGTCCTCGGCTTCCAACTGGTGACGATTGTGGTCATCTCTGCGGTCTGTGTGCTGTTCTCGACCATCGCGCTCAGGTCCACGTGGAGCACGGTATTCGCCTACGGCAGCGTCGGCCTCATGACCGTCATCTTCGGGGCGCTCGGTTACGGCTTGAAGTCCCTGTACGAGCAGAATCCCATCGACTACTCGGCGCTCGTGTGGTCTCACTTTTTCTACGCGTTGGATCCGCTGTACGTCGAGGCCGCGTTCTTGGGCGTGGTGTCCGCCGCGCCTCACGTATGGGTGCCTTTTGTGGAGTTCTATGCGGTCGTGATCGCCATCCTGTTGGTTCCGAGCCTCTGGCGCTTGAGGCCGCAGTGGTTCTCGTGGCTGCCCTTCGTGAGTGGCACCGAGAAGCAGTATCAGTGAAGGGCGGCGCGATCGGCGAGGGCAGGTCATAGGAGGGGCGGGCGGCGCGTACAGGTGTAAGGACCTGTACGCGTGGGGGTGGACGAGTTGACGGCCGTCCAGATGGCGTTCGGGCTCTGCATGGTGCTGTTTGGCGCGGAGCTGTTCACCAACGGCGTCGAGTGGCTCGGCGTGAAGCTCCGCCTAGGCGAGGGCGCCGTGGGGAGCGTGCTGGCGGCGCTCGGGACGGCGCTGCCCGAGACGGCGGTTCCCATGACGGCGATTGTGCTCGGCGGTGGCGAGGCGGACCAGGTCGGCATGGGTGGGATTTTGGGGGCGCCGTTTCTGTTGGCGACGCTCGGCGGGCTCGTGCTCGCGCTCGCAGCTGTGCTGTTTCGCGCAGGCCATCCCGCGGGTGGTATGGCGGTCAGCAGCCGGGCCTTTCGGCGCGATCTCGCCTTTTTCCTGGTCGGGTTTTCCCTCTCCCTCGCGCCCGCGGCGTGGCCGGCGCCTTGGTTCAAAGCTTCGGTCGCGTGTTTGCTCATCGTCTGGTATGTGGTCTTCGTCCGCGCGCACCTGCGCGACGGCGACAAAGCCAAGTCCGCGCCCGACCTGAGGCCGCTCTACCTGAACCGCCGCCACGGCCATCCTTCCGCAGTCGCCGTCCTCGCGCAGATCGCCCTGGCGCTTCTGCTCGTGGTGGCAGGTGCGCACCTTCTCACGAGGGGCGTGGAATCCGTCGCAGCCGAGCGAGCGGTGCCCGCGTTTGTGCTCTCCGCGCTCGTCGTGCCCCTGGCCACGGAATTGCCCGAGACGTTGAACAGCGTGCTTTGGATGCGAGACCGAAAGGACGCCCTCGCCGTCGGCAACATCACCGGCGCCATGGTGTTTCAGGGGACGCTCGTGCCTGCCATCGGCATGCTCTTGACCGACTGGACGTTCACGCGCACGGCCTGGTGGACCGCCGGTCTCACGGTCGCGGCCGCCTCGTACCTGCTGATGGCGGTGCACCTCGCGTCGCGCGTTGAACCGTGGACACTGGTGGTTCCCTCCATCGCGTACTTTGCGTTTCCCCTCGTCGCCTTCCAGCCCCATGCGTTGTCGCCGTCGGCCCGCCTTGCGCTTGTGGCCGCGATGTTGGCCTCGTCGGCGCTCTGCGCGGCCCTGTGGGTGCGATCTCGGCGCGCCCTGCCCCCTCGCCGTTAGGCGCTACACTTCCCGCGCGAGATGGGAGAACACATTATCGAGCGCCTCCGCCGTCTCCTCGATGTCCGCGTCGCTGTGGACCGCCGAAACAAACCACGCCTCGTACTTGGACGGCGCGATGAGGATGCCGCGATCGGAGAGGAGATGGAAGAACCGAGCGAAGCGCCGGCTGTCCGTGCGCGTCGCCGCCTCGTAATCGCGCACCGGCTCGCGGCCAAAGTAGATGGTGAACGCACCGCCGACGCGGTTGACCACGATATCGATCCCGTTCGCGCGAGCGGCCGTCTCGGCCACGTCCACGAGCAACGCTGCGCGGCGGGCCATCTCGTCGTACAGGCGAGGATCGGACAGGGTGCGCAGGCAAGCCATGCCCGTGCGCATGGAGAGCGGGTTCCCCGCCATGGTGCCGGCCTGATACGCGGGCCCGAGTGGCGCCACCTGCTCCATGATGTCTCGCCGCCCGCCGTACGCGCCGATGGGCAACCCCCCGCCGATGATCTTGCCGAGCGCGTACAGGTCTGGATGCACGCCGTAGAGCTGTGCCGCGCTCCCGTAGTGAAAGCGAAAGGCCGTGATCACCTCGTCGAAAATCACGAGCGCCCCCACTTCGTGGCCCAGGTCGATCACGTCGGCCAGGTACCGATCGTCGATGGGCGGCACGATGCCGAAATTGCCCACAATCGGCTCCACGAGGATGGCCGCGAGGTCCCGACCGTGGGCGGCGAGCGCCTCCTTGAGCGCGGCGCGATCGTTAAACGGCACGGTGACGATCTCGCTCGCGATGTTGCGCGTGACGCCCGCGCTGTCCGGCACGCCGATGGACGACGGTCCGCTGCCTGCAGCGACGAGCATCGCGTCCGAGTGGCCGTGGTAACACCCGGCGAACTTGAGCACCTTCGTTCGCCCTGTGTAGGCGCGCGCGACGCGAACGGTCGTCATCACCGCTTCGGTTCCGGAGTTGACAAAGCGAATGCGTTCGAGGTCCGGGATGGCGGCGCGCAGCATCTCGGCAAACTCCACCTCGTACGGCGTGGGCGTTCCGTAGAGCACGCCGTCCTCCGCAGCCTCCTGAATCGCGCGCGTGATGGCCGGATGGGCGTGGCCGAGAATGGAAGGGCCATAGCCCGCGAGGTAGTCGATGTACCGGTTGCCGTCCACGTCGTAGAGATACGGCCCTTCGCCGCGGACCATGACCACGGGCGTGCCCCCGCCGACGGACTTGTACGATCGCGACGGGCTGTTGACGCCGCCCAAGATCACCTGTTCGGCTCGCTGAAACCAGACTTCCGACTGACGTCTCTCCATATCCTGTTCCTCCTTCGCGCACCATTGTTTCAACTGCTCTTTGCGCCGTCAAGAGAAGGCGCCGCGCGCATGAACTGCCGGCGGCCGGGGCAACGTAGGGAAAACGGCGCGCGGAGGAGATGGAGCTTGCGCATGACGCCGCTCGACATGGCGCGAAGATCGATGCAGCAGACGCACGCGGCGGTCGGCCGCCAGCCCGAATTGCGCGTCCTCGCCTTGGAAGGCGCCTTTCCCACAGAGAAAGGCTCGCCGGACAAGCCGTACAGGCGCTGACGGGCGATACATCCCGGCGGCTCCGTTTCATTTGACACGGCCGTTCTGCCTTCCGTATAATTCGCCATAGCACGATGCAACCATATCGCCATCGTAGATGAAGAAGCAGAGTACAAGCGGTTTGGGCTGTTCCAGAGAGAGTGCGCCGTGGCTGCAAGCGACTCCAGCCTGCGTTTGGAAGGACGGCTTCGGATATCGCGCTTGCCGCTTCGCGCGGTGGGCGCGCGTGGACGGCGCGTTAAGCCGAAGAGGGGAACCGGCAAAGGTTCAAGCAGGGTGGCACCGCGGAAGCGCTCTTTCGTCCCTGCCGATGGGCATCGGCATCGACGAAAGGGCGCTTTTTCGCGCAGACTGGCGGGGCCGCGATGGCGATTTCCCGTGGAGCGGCTCAGAGAAGAAGGAGGGAGTGCGCGTGGAGATCAGGCGGCCGAGAGGGACCCAGGACATTCTGCCGGGCGCCGTAGAGGCGTGGCAGGCGCTCGAGGCGGTCGTGCGAGACGTGTTTGAACGCGCGAACTACGAGGAGATCCGCACGCCCATCTTCGAACACACGGAGTTGTTCGAGCGCGGCGTGGGGGAGACGACGGACATCGTGTCCAAGGAGATGTACACGTTTTTGGACCGCGGCGGGCGCAGCGTGACCCTGCGCCCGGAGGGAACGGCCGGCGTGGTGCGCGCGTACGTGGAAAACAAACTATACGGCCAAGGCAGCCTGACCAAGGTGTACTACCTCGGGCCCATGTTCCGATACGAGAAGCCGCAGCGCGGCCGGCTTCGCCAGCTGCATCAGGTCGGCGTGGAGGTGCTCGGATCGGAGTTGCCGGCCATCGACGCCGAGGTCATTGAACTGGGCTATTCGCTGCTCAAAAGGGTCGGCATGCGGGACATGACCGTGGAGCTCAATTCCGTCGGCTGCGGCGTCTGCCGGCCTCGTCACCGCGAGAAGATGATCGAACGTCTGCTTCCGCACAAAGGCGAACTGTGCGGGGACTGCCAGGTCCGCCTGGAGAAGAATCCCCTTCGCCTGTTCGACTGCAAGAACGAGTCGTGCCAACAGGTGTTGCGCGAGGCGGACGTGCCCTACATCGTCGACGAGCTGTGTGACGACTGCCGCCAGCACCTCGACGCCGTCGAAGGGTATCTCCGCGCGATGGACGTGCCCTATCGCCTCGAGAAGTCGCTGGTTCGCGGCCTCGACTACTACACGCGCACGGCGTGGGAGATCACCGTCCCCAACTTCTCCACCGTGCTCGGCGGGGGGCGCTACAACCGCCTCGTCGCGGAGCTCGGCGGGCCCGAGGTGCCGGGCATCGGCTTCGCCGCCGGGATGGATCGCGTCCTTGCCGTGCTGGAGGCGCAGGGCGTGGCGTTGGGCGAGCGCCCGCCGCTCGACGCGTACATCTGCGTGGCGGACGAGACGGCTGAGCACACCGCCATGGCGGTGCTCACCTCGCTCAGGCGGCTCGGCGTTCGCTGCGATCGCGACTACCAAGGGCGCAGCCTCAAATCGCAGTTCAAGCAGGCCGATCGGCTCGGCGCGAGGTTCGCCGTCGTGATCGGCGAGAGCGAACTCGCCAAGGGGGCTGCCACCGTCAAGCACCTGGCGACCGGTGAGCAGCGCGACGTGCCGTTCGGCCAGTTGGCGGATCGGATACGCGAAGGAGGATGGACGTAAGTGGTGGAGGAGAAGCAAGTCGTGGCGACGGGCTGGCGGACCCACTTTGTGGCCGACACCGTGCGCGTGAAACCGAAGTCGGAGGTGCGCCTTGCCGGCTGGGTGCAGCGCCGGCGCGATCTCGGCAGCGTCGTATTTGTCGATCTGCGCGATCGGACGGGCATCGTCCAGCTCGTGTTCGATCGCGGCCGGGGCACGTCCGAGGAGGCGATGGGCGTCGCGGACCGGCTGCGCAGCGAGTACGTGGTCGTCGTGGATGGCACCGTGGAGAAGCGCGATCCCGATACCGTCAATCCGAAGATTGAGACGGGCGAGATCGAGGTCGTCGTGCGAAGCGCGCGCATCGAGAGCGCGGCCAAGACGCCGCCGTTTTACATCGAGGACGGCATCCAGGTGGAGGAACCGGTCCGCCTGCGGTATCGCTACCTGGATCTGCGCCGCCCGGAGATGCAGCGCATCTTCGCGCTTCGCCACCAGGCCATCCGGGCGTTTCGCCGGTATCTGGACGATCGCGGCTTTCTCGAGATCGAGACGCCCATGCTGACCAAGTCGACGCCAGAAGGGGCGCGCGATTACCTCGTCCCAAGCCGCCTGCAGCCGGGCGAGTTCTACGCGTTGCCGCAGTCGCCGCAGATCTTCAAGCAGCTGCTCATGGTCGCAGGCTTTGAGCGGTACTATCAGGTGGCGCGCTGCTTCCGGGACGAGGATCTGCGGGCGGATCGTCAGCCGGAGTTCACGCAGCTCGACATCGAGACGTCGTTTCTCCCCAAGGACGAGCTCATGTCGATGATGGAGGAGATGATGGCCGCCGTCTTCAAGGAGGTGGCGGGCATCGAGGTGCCGACGCCGTTTCTGCGCCTGCCCTATCAGGAGGCGATGGACAAGTACGGTTCGGACAAGCCGGATCTGCGCTTCGGCATGGAGATGACGGATTTGGCCGACCTCTTCGCCGGCACGAGCTTCCGCGTCTTTGCCGACGTGTTGGAGAAGGGCGGCGTGATCAAGGCGCTCGTGGCGCCCGGTTGCGCCTCGTACAGCCGCAAGCAGACGGACGATCTCGTCGCGTTCGTGAAGCCGTACGGGCTGGGGGGGCTCGCCTACGTGGCGGTGCAGGAGGACGGCTTCAAGTCGTCCATCGCGAAGTTCTTCACCGACGACGACTTTCGCCGGATCGCCGAGCGCGCGGGCGCCAAGGTGGGCGATTTGGTGCTCATCGGCGCGGGACCGCGGGACACGGTGCTGCCCGCGATGGGCGCGCTGAGGCTTCACCTTGGGCAGGAGCTCGGCCTCATCGACGAGTCCCAGTACCGGTTTTTGTGGGTGACGGATTTTCCGCTCCTGTCGTGGGACGAGGAGGAGAAGCGCTGGGTGGCCGAGCACCATCCGTTCACCATGCCGCAGGAGGAGGACATCCCGCTTCTCGACACCGATCCCGGCCGGGTGCGCGCGCAGGCGTACGACATGGTGTTGAACGGCTACGAAATCGGCGGCGGGTCCATGCGCATCTACCGCCGCGATGTGCAGGAGAAGATGTTTGCGGCGCTCGGCTTCTCGCCGGAAGAAGCGCAGGAGAAGTTCGGGTTCCTGCTGAACGCGTTTGAATACGGCACGCCGCCGCATGGGGGCATCGCGTTCGGGCTGGATCGCATCGTCATGCTGCTCACCGGGGCCAAGTCGTTGCGCGACGTCATTGCGTTCCCGAAGACGGCGAGCGGCACGGACCTGATGGTCGGCGCGCCGAGCGAGGTGTCAGAAGCACAGCTCGAAGTGCTTCATCTGCGCATTCGAAAGACGAAGGATTGAAGCATGGGTGCGGCTCAGTGGGCCGCGCCCATTGGTTTCGGCGGGAAGCAGGGATGGCGCGAAACAGGGTGGAATACATCCTGGATAGGAGAGGCTCGCATTCCGCAGATGCTCGTCCTCCACATCATGGAATGAGGGTGGATATCCATGCCGTATCTGCACGAATGGCTGCACCTTCATGCACTTGCGCGCCCGTCCCATCCCGCGGTGCGTTTCTTGGGGACGACCCTTTCATACGGGGAGCTTGACGCCTATGCGTCGGCGATGGCGGCGTTGCTCGCGGATTTAGGACTGCGGCGAGGCGATCCCATCGGGCTCTATTTGCCGAATATGCCGCATTTCCTCATCGCGAAGCTCGGCGCAGAGCGAATGGGCATCCCCGTATCGCCCGTGAGTCCACTCGCAAAGGAGTGGGAACTGGAGTATCAGTTGCAGGACCTGGGGGCGAAAGTGGTCATCTGCGACGATGACCGGCTGGACGTGGCCAGTACGGTGTGTGAGCGGCTCGGCATCCGGCATCTGTTTTCGGCCTCGATGTCGGACTTTTCGGTCGAATCGTTCGCCGAAGTTGCGCGGAAGTCCACCGGCAATGGCCGCTCGCTGGTGCGTCAGCTGCGCGATCGGCTGGGGCGGTCCGCGGAGGCGCCCGTGAACGGGGACGAAACCTGCCTCATCATGTATACGTCGGGATCGACAGGGATGCCAAAGGGCGCGATGCTGACGTACGCCAATGCGGCGTACAAAGCGGAGGCGGTGGTTGCGGCGTGCCAGTTGACCGAAGCCGACGTGGTGCTCGGCGTGATGCCACTCTGCCACATCGCGGGTCTTCTCATGGGCGCGTGTGCAGCCGTTCGGGCCGGTGCGACGCTCGTTCTCCTTCCCAAGTTCGATCCGGAGATGGCCATCGACACCATGGAACGCCACCGCGTCACGGTGATGTACACAGTCACGCCGATGAATCTCGCGATCATGGAACATCCGCGATCCGGGACGGCCAATTTCTCAAGCCTCCGGCTGAATCCGTGCACGAGCTTTGGCGTCCCCGTGACAGATGCCGTGGCAGCCGACTGGAAAGCGCTTACGGGGGCGCCGCTCTATGAGGCCGCATACGGCCTGACCGAGACGCACACGGCGGATACGCAGATGCCACTTGACGCCATCCGGTACGGCACGCACGGCAAGCCGATTCCAGGCACGCGGATTCGCATTGCGCCTTTGGACGATCCCGCGGGGACACTGGGCCCTGGCGAAGAAGGCGAGATTTGGATTCAGAGCCCAGGCGTCATGAAGGGATACCTGCACCGGGACGACGCGACGCGCGAGGCGATTCAGAACGGATGGCTGCGAACCGGAGACATAGGGCTCATGGATGAGGACGGCTATCTCGTCTTCCGTGGCCGCAGGAAGGAGATGATCAAATGCTCAGGATACAGCGTCTTTCCGGAAGAAGTCGAGCATTGGTTGTCTCGCCACGAGGCCATTCGACAGGTGGCCGTCATTGGCGTACCGGACGCACAAAAGGGCGAGGTGGTCAAGGCGTTTGTGGTGCTCAACCCGTCATACGTCGGCAAAGTGACGGAGTCGGACATCATCGCGTGGAGCCGCGAGAAGATTGCGCACTACAAGTGTCCACGTCACGTCGAGTTTCGCGACGCGCTGCCTGCCACAGGCACCGGGAAAATTCTGCGGCGCGTCCTTGCGGAAGAGGAAGCTGTGAAGCGGAGACAAGCGACCTGATGGGGGATGGTTGGCGCGCGGTGAAGTGACCGTCGCGCACCAGATGCCATGTGGTCGGTGATGAAACAAAGTTCTTGTGTGACGGTGTGGAACGAACGCAATGGCCAACGTTAGGGCGGGTCTTACGTTATGGAACGGACCATCCTGAGGAAATGAAAGACCGGCTGTGAAGCGAGTCGCCGCGCACGCTGTCCAGATGGGGCATGAGCGCGGCGACCATGATGTTTCGCATCATCCTACCGACCATACAATCAATGCGGAGTTCGCCATGAATTCGTCGATGGGAGCACGCGTGCATCGGTCGATGGGGATGTGAAATGGCGCGCTTGACCGGGCCCGATGTCTGTTGTACATTACATTTATCGATATCAATATTGATGGTGATCGATATGAAGAATGATGTTCTCCTTGATCGTCTTCACGCCTTGGCGGACAAGAGCCGATTTCACATTCTTCAACTGATGGCCAAAGGCACAATCGCAACGTGCTGCGATCGTATTGAAGCGTATGAAAATGGGTGCTGCGTCGCAGATGTGGTGGCTGTCACTGGACTATCACAACCAACTGTGTCTCACCATCTCAAAGTTCTCGAGAGGGTGGGATTGGTTCGCAGAGAATCCCGCGGTCCTTGGACTTGTTACTTTCCAAATCCTGAAGCGCTACAGGAGGTGGTTCACGCGCTGACGACTGAGCTCATCACGCCAGTTGATTCTCACCAAAATGAGAAAGGAGCGTGTTGTCCATGTTCGCCTGGAAGCCCCACGTCGCCATCAACGTGCGAAACCTCAGTGAATCCTTGAAATTCTATCGAGTTTTCTTTGGTGTTGAACCCGTTCGCGTTCGGCGAGGTTACGCTAAGTTTGATCTGGAGACACCTCCTCTCAATTTTTCCTTAAACGAGCATGCATTTGGCGAGGTGGGAGCTCTGAACCACCTTGGATTGCAGGTGTCGTCTACGGAAGAAGTCCTAGCTGCTAAGACACGATTGGAAGAAGCGGGGCTCGCGACCTTTGACGAGATGAATACGACGTGTTGTTACGCGCTGCAGGACAAGATTTGGGTAACAGATCCAAATGGGATTCGTTGGGAAGTTTTCGCGGTCCTTGACCAAGAAGACGACCGTGTACCTGGCTCAAGGATTTTGGTCGAAAAGTCCACAGAGACATGTTGTACGACCTGTCCGACAGGTTCCTCGTCGTCGGAATGAAAGAAGCATCCAAATCCACGGTCATGTTTGTTTGGGCACGTTCACAACAAGGAGAGAACTCATGACGTACGTCGCAGTTTCGTTGTTTTTCGTCACGCTCACCTTCGTCATCTGGCAACCAAGAGGCTTGTCGATTGGCTGGAGCGCGATGGGAGGGGCGGCGCTCGCGCTTCTGTTGCACGTGGTTACCTGGCGCGATGTGTGGTCTGTAACGCAAATCGTGTGGGACGCGACCCTCGCCTTCGTGGCCATCATTGTGATTTCCACGGTGCTTGACCAAGTCGGATTTTTCGAGTGGGCAGCTTTGAAGATGGCGAAGGCCGCGCGTGGAGATGGGAAGAAGGTCTTCGTGTATGTGATCCTTCTCGGGGCCCTTGTGGCTGCCGTGTTCGCCAACGATGGCGCAGCCTTGATCCTCACGCCCATCGTTCTGGAGAAGATGAAGCTCCTCCAACTCGATGCCCGTCGCATGTTTCCATTCGTCATCGCGAGCGGCTTCATCGCGGACACCACGTCGCTTCCGCTTGTGGTGAGCAATCTTGTGAATATCGTGTCTGCGGATTATTTCCACATTGGTTTTCTGACCTATCTTGCACACATGATGGTGCCCGATGTCGTCTCCTTTCTGGCGAGCGCTGGGGTCCTGTACCTGTATTTCAGAAGGGATATCCCTGAGCGTTACGAACCGGATTTCCTTCCTCGACCAGCCGAAGCCATTGCGCACCGAGGACTATTTCGCGCGTCCTGGATTCTCCTCGTTGCGCTCATGGCAGGCTACATGGTGACGGAGATCGCGCATGTGCCTGTGTCGCTCGTGGCTGGGACCATCGCCATCGCCTTACTGGTGTATGGTGGCCGAGTCCGGGTGATTCAGCCATGGTCCGTCATTCGGGGCGCGCCGTGGGCGATTGTGTTTTTTTCCGTCGGCATGTACGTCGTGGTGTATGGACTGCGAAACGTGGGTCTGACCCGCCTCCTTGGGGGGCTCATTCAAGTCCTCGCCGATCACGGTCTGCTGGCAGGCACGCTTGGGATGGGCTTTCTCGCGGCCGTGCTGTCGAGCGTGATGAACAATATGCCGACCGTGATGATCGACGCGCTCGCCATTCACGGCGTGCATGTTTCACATCTGGTCAAGACGTCGCTCGTGTATGCCAATGTCATAGGCTGTGACTTGGGTCCGAAACTGACGCCCATAGGATCGTTGGCGACACTTCTTTGGTTGTACGTCCTTCGTCAAAAGGGTGTCAACATCACGTGGAGCACCTACATTCGAACGGGTGTCATCCTGACGATGCCGACGCTGTTACTCACCCTGATGGGGTTATATGGGTGGCTGGCGATTGTGAACTAGTGTTCGCTGTCGCAAATATGGGAGAGGAGTGTAGCTGTATGTCACGCAAGCGAATTTATTTTCTTTGCACTGGGAACTCATGCAGAAGTCAAATGGCTGAAGGATGGGCTCGCCATTTGGGAGGAGAGCGGATCGAAGTTCAGAGTGCGGGCATCGAGGCGCACGGATTGAATCCCCGCGCCGTGCAGGTGATGCAGGAGGTGGGGATTGACATCTCGCATCATCGCTCGAAACTCATCGATCCGGACTTTCTCGAACAGGCGGATTATGTCATCACCTTGTGCGGTGACGCGAACGATCGCTGTCCCGTGACACCGCCGCACGTGAAACGCCTCCACTGGGGATTTCCCGATCCAGCTAAGGCGACGGGATCGGAGGACGACGTTCTGAACCAGTTTCGCCAGGTTCGCGACGCCATCGGCGCGCAGATCCGGGCGTTCCTCGAGGAGGAACTCTCGTGAACGTGGATGTGCGAATCGCGACACGAGAAGACATCATGGCGATTTTGTCGATCTACAACCAGGGCATTGAAGATCGAATTGCGACGTTGGAGCCGGATCTCAAGGATATGTCCTACATGGAATCGTGGTTTTCTCAACACAACAGCCGATATCCGGTCTTTGTGGCGACCGTCGATTCGAACATCGTCGGTTGGGCGGATCTGCATCCGTACTCGCATCGGTGCGCTTATGCGGGTGTAGGTGAACTTTCTGTCTATGTGGAGCGGAGTTGGCGGCGCAAGGGCGTGGGCCAGGCCTTGTTGCTTCGGTTGGAGGGCCACGCAGTTGCACATGGTTTTCACAAGCTGGTATTGGCAACGTTTCCCTTCAATCAAGCAGGACAGGGTCTATATCGAAAGAAGGGGTTTCGGGAAGTCGGGATCTTTCGAAGGCACGGGAAATTGGACGGTCAGTGGGTCGATGTCATATGGATGGAGAAGTTGCTCGTGTAGCGCGTGAGAGCTTCGCGTCGACATGTCGAGACCCATGGTTCTCCGAGCGAGCTTCCTGAGGTCGCTTTCTATGCAGCGGTTTAGTGCTCTGCCCAAATCGTGTTCGCCGAGGTTCCTTACGGAACTACATGCGTACAGGGTTTGGGCAGGGTTTGTTCTCATAGAAAAATTCAAGATACAAAGGGAAACATGCCGAATTGGCCGCAAACAATCCTCATGGTTTCCGCGATGCGGCGCACAAGCCGAGAAGGACTTCGATGACAGCGCTCTGTGACATGTCGGCGCCGTGACATCCCCCTCCGGGAACGCGACACGGCCCCCTCCTTTTCCTCCACCCACAAAGCGTGTATAATCGTTAAAAGTTGAGTGGACGACTAGGAATTGCGCAGCCTTGTGAGGCGAACGCGAATGGATCTCTTTTCACTTGCTTCGGAACACGAAGCGGAGCGGGAGGCTCCGCTGGCCTACCGGATGAGGCCGAGATCGCTCGATGAGATGGTGGGGCACGAGCGCCTAGTCGGCCGCGACGGCATTCTGCGCCGGATGATCGAGCGGGATCGGCTGATGTCCGTCATTTTGTACGGGCCGCCGGGAACGGGCAAGACGACCATCGCCGAAGTCATCGCGCGCCAGACGAAAGCCCGTTTCATCCCGCTGAACGCGGTGACGTCCGGGATCGCCGATGTGCGAAAGGCGGTCGAGACGGCGCGCGAGGAGCGGGATCTGTACGGGCGGCGCACCGTGGTGTTTCTCGACGAGATTCACCGCTTCAACAAGAGCCAACAGGATGCGCTGTTGCCGCACGTCGAGGCGGGGCTCATCTCGCTCGTCGGCGCTACCACGGAGAATCCTTACTTTGACGTGAACGCGGCGCTTTTGTCGCGATCGCACGTGTTTCGCCTGGAGCCGCTTTCCCCGGACGACATCGGGCGCCTGGTGGACATAGCCATCACGGACGAGGAGCGCGGGCTCGGGCGCATGCGGGTGCGGCTTCAACCAGACGCCAAACGCGTGCTGACCCTGCAGGCGCGCGGCGACGCCAGACGCGCCTTGAATTTGCTCGAACTCGCCGCGTTCGCGGCGCGGGTGGGGCAGGACGGCGCCACGGAGATCGGCATGCGCGAGGTGGAGGCGGCCCTCGAGGCGAGTGGGGGTCCTCGCTACGATCGCGCAGGGGACGATCACTACGACACCATCTCGGCGTTCATCAAGTCGGTGCGCGGATCGGATGTCGATGCGGCGATGCTGTGGCTCGCGAAGATGCTCGAGGGCGGCGAAGATCCGGCGTTCATCGCGCGCCGGCTGATGATCCTCGCGGCGGAGGACGTCGGGATGGCGGATCCGAACGCGCTCTCCGTCGCCGTGAGCGGCTGGCAGGCGTCGATGGCCATCGGCATGCCGGAGGCGCGGATTGTGCTGGCGGAAGTGACGGCCTATCTCGCTAAAGCGCCGAAATCCAACAGCGCGTACGTGGCCATCAACCGCGCGATGGAGGACGTCAGGTCTGGCTTGCCGCTCGAGGTGCCGCTCCACCTGCGGAGCACGGCGTACCAAGGGGCGAAGGCCCTCGGGCATGGGGAAGGCTACCTGTATCCACACGATTACCCGGGCCACTACGTCGAGCAGAACTACTGGCCCATCGGCGTCAAGCCGCGCGTGTACTACCGGGAAGGAGACGATGATGGTGAAGATCTCGACGAAGGGCCGGTACGGCCTGATGCTCCTGGTCGATCTCGCGGAACAGCAGAGTGACCAGCCCATTTCCCTCAAGTCCATCGCCGAGCGGAACAACCTCTCCGAGCACTACCTCGAGCAGCTCATTGCGCCGCTTCGCAACGGCGGGTTTGTCCGGAGCATCCGGGGCGCCTACGGGGGGTACGTCCTCGCTAGGCATCCGCGCGAGATCGTGATCGAAGACGTGCTTCTCGCGCTCGAGGGGCCCATCACCATCGTGGATGAGGAGATGGACGACGGCCTGCAGGTGCTGTGGGACCGGTTGCGGGAGGCCATCCACGACGTGTTGTCTTCCATGACGCTTCAGGACCTCGTCGAACTGCGCCAGGGGTCGTCGCAGGGCTACATGTACTACATCTGATTCGCGGGGGGAGCGCCATGATCTACCTGGACAACGCCGCGACCACGCCGCTGCTCCCCGCGGTTCGCGCGGCCATGGCGCGTTATCTCGACGACGCCTTCGGCAACCCGTCGAGCCTGCACCGGCCGGGGCGCGAGGCGCGGCAGGCCGTCGAGGAAGCGCGCCGCTTCTTCGCTGACTGGCTCGGCGTCCCTCCGCGCGATCTCGCCTTTACGAGCGGCGGCACGGAGTCCAACAATTTGGCCCTGTACGGCGCGTATCTGGCGCAGCGGGATGGTCGAAATCACATCGTCACCACCGCGGTGGAACACCACGCGGTGCTCGAGGCCGTGGACAGGCTGCGCCTTCTCGGGGCGGACGTGACGGTGGTCCCGGTGGATTCGGACGGGCGCGTCGATCCGGACGACGTGGTGCGGGCGCTCCGACCGGACACGGCGCTCGTGAGCGTGATGCTCGTGAACAACGAAGTGGGAACCATCGAGCCGGTGGCCGAGATCGCGCGCCGCGTCCGAGAACGAGATCCGGGTATCGTCGTGCACAGCGACATGGTGCAGGCGCTGCCCGTGATGCGCCTCTCACTCGCAGACATGGGCGTCCACCTCGCCTCGTTCTCGGCGCACAAGGTGCACGGGCCGAAGGGCGTGGGCCTCATCTACGTTCGATCCGGCACGCCCTTTGTGTCCCTCGCTGCCGGGGGACAGCAGGAACACAGGCTGCGAGCCGGGACCGAGCCGGTGGCGGGCATCGTGGGCTTTCACGCGGCGATGTCGGAGCTCGCGGCGCACTTCGAGGATCACGTGGCGCGGTTGGCGTGGTTTCGGGACGCCATGTGGGAGAGGCTTCGGTCTGTGCAAGGGGCCTACCGAAACAGCCCCTTGGATAGCGCGCCTTCCATTTTAAATGTGGGATTCCGCGGTCTCCGCAACGACCGCTTGCTCATGCGCCTTGACCTCGAGGGAATTGCGGCGAGCGCGGGCGCGGCGTGCAGCGCCGGAAGTCTCGAGCCGAGCCATGTGCTGCGTGCGATGGGGCGCGAAGCGGAGGCGCGCGAATCCATCCGCCTCAGTTTCGCGTGGCAAAACACCATGGAAGAGATTGAAATCGCAGCGGCTATCATGTCGAAGATCGTCGAGTCGATGCGATCACGTTTCACAAATTCGTGACATTTGACCCGCTCAGCAGACGTTCTTTTCCTGTTTCTGCATTGCAATGCGCCTTGGATAGGCGTAGCATGGGTCACGGAATCTCGGTGGGTGGATATTTCGAAACCTGAAATTTGGTTTTGGCTTTATCATCCATGGATAGACTGTTGGCAGGTTTCGAAATTTCATCCAGAGAGATGGGGCGTGCCGCAGTGCGCCTTCCAAGGGCGAGAAGGGAGGACCAACGTCATGCGGTGTCCGAGTTGCACAAGCCGAGACGTCGGTAAAATTGGTGCCAACCAATACT
>Ga0167615_1000022_pt1 | contig 63392 bp, 54 predicted proteins | sample BED_Mat_host_9_1_FD_111800 | JGI IMG/M metagenome (GOLD analysis project Ga0167615, IMG submission 111800) | Extremophilic microbial mat communities from Yellowstone National Park, USA - BED_Mat_host_9_15 (v2) (version 2) | ecosystem: Environmental > Aquatic > Thermal springs > Hot (42-90C) >... | reverse complement strand
TGATGTCAACCGCAAGTGCTAAGAGGCGTGCTTTCAAGGGCACGTTGGCGATCCAGCTCTCAACCTTTAGCTTGATGGCTTACCTATACCATCACGCAACCAGGTGTTGCGCGGTCATACACCATCAGAAATCAGCTAAAACCTTATAAACGTATTAATTTGATGTTAGGTTCACCTCACTACAGCCTCACTTTAATAAGGGTCACCAATCGAATGCGTATTTCTCGTGGTACCACACCCCATGATACCCGTGGCCAACATATAACTGGTCACAAGCTGGCCTCTCGGAAATGACATTTCAGCTCTACTTCACGTTACCCGGTGCTTAAACTTTTAGAATCTGGGTTTGCACAACGACATAACGACTGTAAAAACTCAACGGAATCTAAAGCGTAAGGCAGCCAATGTAACTAGGCTGATCACACTCATCTACAAGCTGCATTAACCTAACCTGTTAGACAGATATGCAGCTAAATGCGCGGTATTCGCCATTATCTTCGTCCACACTTTTTATGTGTTCCGGCGGCACCTTAGATAAGCCTCGTAGCATACAACATAGGGCACGATATCTACCGAATCAACGCATTAGACTGCCGAGGTAAATGTATCAAGTACTGAAACACAAATTGCGAGCTAATGCCAGCCATCAATATGTTCAAAATATTGAAAACAAATTTATAAGCCTCTGCTACACACTTGTTTAGACAATATCAACTTCAGGTATAACCACTTCAAAGTAGCGTAAGTATAAATGTACAGCAGCACGTTCCTCACATACCTAAAGTCTATAGCTCAGTTTCAAGGGTACACCACTTCAAATCTAACCAACTACGTTGCCAAAAGGACCTTCATCTAAGCTGAAATGTTACCTTGCACCCCATCATATGACTGCAAATACTTCTAAGTTATCCATTTATAAACGGATTGAATAGATTCTGACATACTCTCCTCGCTAAAGCTCGGAGGTTCTAGGGTCTTCGTCGTTCTCAAAGTAGCCCCTCTTGCGGTATCAGTGCTCCCCTTGCACGCATCCCTGTCTACGCGCAATTGACCTGCGCCTTCCACCATTGGTGGACGCAGCGCTATGTTGAACGAAGCGTTAGCGTCGGCATGGTCAACATGCCCACACTTAAGGCACTTAAATAATTTGTCTTCCCTAATCCCTATGCTTCCACACCTAGAACACTCCTTCGATGTGTTTCTAGGCTCAACATAGGTTACGGGAATGCCATTTAATTTCGCCTTGTACTCAATGAATTTCTGGAGCTGATAGAATGACCATGAGTTAAAGACCATAGTTGAATGATTTGCTGTGCTTCTTATTATTCCTTATACCATCAAGTTTTTCGAGCTTTATTCCTGCGTTCTGTTCTTTAGCTATCTTTACAATCTTCCTTGATACCTTATGATTCAAATCCATAATTATCCTGCTTTCCCTGTTCTTTATCTTCTTCGCCAACCTGTATTTCTTCACTCTTTGAAGCTTCCTTCTGATTTCCCTGTATTTCCTGTGTATGTGTTCAGCTTTTTTACCAAGCTTCCATACCTTCCCTGTCTGAGGATTGGCTATCACAACGATGTGCCCCGTTGTATTTCTATCAACACCTAACCATGTTTGTGGCTCGATTGCTGGCTTTTCGGGTATGGTTACACTCACATGTACGTATTGTTCGTCCACTTCTATCTGGTTTACCTTCTCAAAATAATTTATCAAAGCATAGGTTAATGTCAATTTCAAAGATGGTATATATATATATATTTCTATCTGCTCCCTATCAACCTTTATTCCTTGACCAGGTATAGTCAGGTTGACATGTTCCACACTTTTTATCTTCTTGTTTCTCGAATGCTTTCTCAGTATCTGGTTCGCAATAATGCTCTTCAAACCAAACTGTTTGACGTCTTTGGACGAAAGTGCGCGAGTTCTGATTGCAAACTCCGCAACCTGTCTGGCCTTCTCCAATTCGCTGGAAAAATCCCTGTTATGCTTTAGGTTGAATGTTAAGATCATTCCCCCTTCTGCTCCTCTATGTATCTTTTTACAATCTCAAGCGTTATTGCACCTACTGAGGAAATAAATTTCGAATGCGTCTAAAGAGTTGGAAGCTTTCTCCTGATTTCTGAAAAACTTTTCTCTGAGAGCATGTGATGTATACCCCTTAATACTATTCACAATATAGTACACACCCTTCTTAGAGTTCACATCTATGAGGAGATGTACGTGATCGGGCATCACTTCCATCTCGAGTACCTTATACCCATAATCGCTCTGTTTTTTAAGAATCAGTTCTTTTAATCTTCCATCGATGGAGGGAACAAGAACCTCTCTTCTATACTTTGGGCAAAATATCACATGATACTGGCAGCTGTATACCATGTGGTCTTCATGATGGTATTCCTTCTCTTTGTTAGCTATTTCCATCTTCTAGAAGCATTATATTGATTATTTATATACGTTTCCGCAATTCATCTCCTCCCTAAAGGTCGGAGCTTTCTTGCTCATTTTTTGTAAATAGGAATATTAATATCTCCAAGGCTTAAACTAACTGCTGTGCCAAAATCTATGCTTGTTTTCTTAGCATAAACTTCCTAATTTTACCAACGGACGTCCGTGGAAGTTCACTAACAAAAAATATCTTCCTAGGCACTTTGACTGAGGATAGCCTTTGAGAGCACCACTTTAGCAAATCTTCTTCACTTAGCTTATCTGCAGATGGTTTAAGTACAACAAATGCAACTGGTACTTCATCTCTGATAGGGTCTTTTTCCCCAACTACAGCAGCTTCAAGAACATCCGGATGTTCAGCCAAAACTGCTTCAATTTCAACTGTCGATACATTTTCTCCAGATACCTTTAGAATCTCACTTTTCCTTCCGTGAAAATAAAAGTAACCATCATTGTCCTTATAGGCAAGATCTCCTGTCAAAAACCAGCCATCTACAAATGAATTTTCCGTAGTCTCTGGATCACCCAGATACTCTAAGAAAAGACTTATTCCTCTTTCACCCTTAACAACGATCTGACCAACAACCCCAGGTTCACTTATGACCTTAGGTTCCTTCAAGTCCATTAAGGATACTTCACAACCTATAGTTGGCATGCCCATTGCGTTATGGCGTGGCTCTAGCAATGGATTTGTAATGACGGCGGGAATTGTTTCGGTCATGCCATAAAGTTGCCGCGGTTTGCAACCAACCAAATGGCTGAAATGCTCATACTCATCAGCAGTTATGTTCTGCGCGTACCAAACATTTTTGAGTTTTACCTTTGGATCGCCCGTTGATCTTGCTAAGATCATCCTGATAGGAGCCGCAAAAAGACTTGCGTGGGTAGCGTTGTATTTGCTCGCTACTTCCAAAAATTGACTTGCAGAAAAACGTGGCATCAGCGCAACGCTTGCACCTACTGCTATTGCAGAGGCAAATGAATAATATTGAGCGTTGGCATGGAACAACGGTAAAACAACAAGCTGCCTATCATTTGAAGTAAGATACGACACATAAGACATAACCTCGCCAGCCCATGCGTAGTTAGCCTGTGTTACAACCACCCCCTTTGGCGAGGAGGTTGTTCCAGATGTGAACATAACGCAGGCAAAATCCTTTGGGTCTACCTTTTCTTCAGGAAGAGGCATATTTACGTCGCAAAATGCATCGCTAAAACCTTCAAGCCCCGACTCATCAATCTTGATTACGCTGGGTCGTAAATGCGCTGGCACATCCAAAACAGCTTGCTCGCATACACCCGCATTAGCCTCAGTACAGAATGCAACTAAAGGCTTTGTTTTTTCAATGTGTATAGCTATCTCACGTGCGGTAGACTTTGGATCTGCCGGAACCATAACCGCACCTAGCCTTATAGCACTTAGCCAAAGTGCAACAAAAGCCGGGCTGTTGTTTAAAAGTAAATAGATGAATGAGCCATGTCGCACACCACTTGAGGCAAGCCATCTTGCCAGATTTTCCACAACATGATCAAACTGGTCATAAGTCCACGACTCCACCTTTCCATCCGGTTTTTCCCATATCAGAAAAGTCCTGGTGCTGGCATGTACAACAGCTCTTTTCCACAGTGATATAAATGTCCGTTTGTACATATAAACTATCGCCTTCTCACGACAATTTATTCAATGGATCCGTAACCGCCACCGCCAGGAAGCTCCATCTTAACTATGTCTTCAGGCTCAAGATCCAGCTTTTTTACGGTGGTAATAGGGATACCATTAACGGTAAACACGCCTGGCAATCCAGCACCACCTCCGAATAAGCCCTCGGGGCCATGACGAAGCTTGCATACCACTGCATTAAGAGTCCACTTACTTCCAGAGTCAATATAAAACTCAACAACCTGGCCATCACCGCCAGGCTGGCGGCCAGTGCCACCTGATCCGCGCCTAAGTGCCTTACGAAGAAAGATAATTGGAGCCATTTGTTCAACTATCTCTATTGGCACTGCAGCAACACCCGTTGGAAAACTCGTTGCTGACAATCCAGGCTTATTAGCTCTAGCACCCATGCCTCCAGCGTAACTGAACATTGATGTAATAAATGGGCGACCATCTCGCTTCTTACCACTTATCTGACAGGTCCATACAGGTCCAGCTCCCTCAGCCACCACTTTCTCTGGTGCGACCTGTGCTAGAGCCTTCATGATAGGCATTGGCAAAAACATTCCCACTACATGACGTGCCGAACATGGTGCTGGTGGTCTGGCATTGACTATGCTCCCCTCCGGCGCTACTACTTCAATCGGCGCCAAACTACCTGCGTTGTTCGGAATATCTGGATTTAGAACACTTCGTATAGAAAACGTAGTGTACGCATGCGTATAGTTTTTGGCAACGTTGATGCCAGATGCACTTTCTTGGGAAGATCCTGCGTAGTCGACTATAATCCTGCCTGCTTTCGAATCTATGGTAAGAGCAACTCTGATAATTATGTCAGTTCCGTCGGCAAGATCCAATAAGGATTCCGCCTTAAAAGTTCCAGCTGGCAAAGCATGTATACTGGCTCTTACTGATTCTTCCGACCTTGTTAATATTTCTTCCGATAGCTCAACAATATCGTCTAAGCCGTATTTATCACATAGCGCATTTAATCTTTGTGCACCCACTTCCCCAGAAGACAGCTGAGCGTAAAGGTCACCGCGAACCTGATACGGTTCTCGAACATTTGAGAGTATAAATTTCCATACGTCCAGGTTTTCTTTCCCACCTTCCATTAACTTTGTCACTGGAATCCACAGTCCCTCTTCGTATATGTCTCGAGCACCAGCACCTATGCCATATCCTCCTATGTCTGTATGATGGATAGTTGAGCCAAAAAAGCCTATTATTCTACCTTTGCGCCATACTGGATAGAGAACTGTTACATCAAGCAGTTGACCCGCCGTTCTATACGGGTCATTTGTTATCAGTACATCACCAACTTCAAGAGACTCAACTGGGCATTCCTTAAGTATCTCGCGAGCCGCGGCGGCCAGCGAGTTTATATGCCCCGGAGTACCAGTTACTGCCTGAGCAATCATTAAACCACGTTCATTAAATAGGGCGGTCGCTAGATCTCCGGCTTCTCTGACAACTGGGCTAAACGCTGACCTTTGAAGCGCCTTAGCTTGCTCATTTACTGTATTTATTAATGCCGACCACAGAACTTCGAGCTTAACCGCATCCATCTTCTTAATCCTCTACGCGACTTGCAACCAAACTAGTATCGTTAAGCACTTGACAAATCCACCCAGGAGGAATCACGCATGAGGTGTAAGAATCTTCAATTATGCATGGCCCAACGACTGTTTGAGACGGTTTTACCATAAAGCGCCTGTAAATAGCGGTTCTAACCGGATTTGCATTTCCTATAAAATACACATCTCTAGACGAGACTGGCTCTGGTTGACTATACTGCACCGGCGCAGCATTGTCATAAATACTTTCAACTTGAGGCTTTGGACTTTCTACAATGGTTCTCCAAGTAACTACTTCTATAGGTTGCCCCGAAATCGTCATACCGTACACTTTTCTATACGCATATTCAAACTGTTGCATTAAGTAATCTGCAGAGATGCTGTCGAGCGAACTTGCATCAAGCCACACTGTAACCTCGTTGCCCTGCCCGAGATAACGAGCATCCATTCCAAAACGCCCCTTGACTTTATCTAAGCTTACGCCAAGTTGTCGCATGACATTTTCGCCCTCACGATACATGGATAAGAACACATTGCGTATCTCTTCTGGTCTCAGTTGATCGATTGATTTCGGATAGCTTTTTGCAAAATCTAGGCGAATGGGTGAAACGAGCATACCTAAAGCAGAAAGCACACCTGCATTTGCTGGAAAAATTACCTTTGAGGACTCAAGTAAACTAGCAATTGCGCAGCCGTGAATAGCAGCTGCACCGCCAAAAGCTATTAACGGCACATCTTTTACATCTATACCTCTTTCAATAGCGTGGATGCGTGCTGCAGCGCTCATGTTGTTATTCACAACATCAAAAATTCCCATTGAGACATTTATAGGATCCAGCCCCAAGTCATCAGCTAACCGTTCTATAGCTTGCATTGCTAGTTTTGGATCAAGACGCATCTCACCGCCCAGAAAGTAATCAGGATTTAGATATCCCAAAACAACATCAGCATCAGTGACTGTAGGCTTTGTACCACCCAGCGCATAGCAGGCCGGCCCTGGCAGCGCACCTGCAGATTCAGGCCCTACTTTAAGAAGGCCCAGGGAGTCACGCCATGCAATGCTGCCGCCACCTGCTCCTATCTCAACCAGATCAACCGACGATATGTTAAGCGGAAACCCAGAACCCTTTTTGAAACGATATATTCTCGCTACCTCAAGTTGGGTAGTCAATGTGGGCTCAAAATTTTCAACGTACGAACACTTGGCTGTTGTTCCTCCCATGTCCAAACAAAGCAATGAAGGTTCATTAAGCAGCTGCGCATACCAACATCCAGCTAGAACTCCTGCAGCAGGTCCAGACTCTATTAGCCTAACAGGATACTTTGAACATATGTCCAAAGATGCAACTCCACCATTCGACAACATCATAAAGACTGACCCTTTAAATCCATGCTCTGAAAGCCACCTTTTGAGTTCTTCAATATAAGGCCCAACAATAGGTAAAGTGGCAGCATTACAAATCGTAGTTATCGTCCTTGGATATTCTCTTATTTGCGGCGATACGTCACTTGACACACTTAGCGGAATGTTTAGAGTTTCATTTACGACTTTGGCCGCTTTGCTTTCGTTTACATTATTTACATATGAGTGCAAAAAGGAGATTGCAATACTACTTACCCCACGCGACCTTAATCCAGTTAGCTGTTGTTTGAGTTCTTCTTCATTCAGCTCATTTAATACACGCCCTGTTGCCGTTATTCTTTCGTTAACTTCTAAAACAAGATCTTCTGATACAAGAGGGTCGGGATACTCAATCTGAAGGTCATACATATCGTATCTATGCTCATCACGAATGTAGATGGTGTCACCAAAACCCTTGGTGGTCAACAAAGCAGTTTTAGCAATTTTTCGTTCAATGATCGCATTTGTAATCAGCGTGGTTGCATGAACAAACAAATCGATATCTGAAATTCTCATCTCACTTTGTTCAAGAAGTTTACCAACCGCCTTAGTTAGGCCAAGCATAGGATTTTGAGGGGTGGTTAGCGCTTTAGAAGTGTAAATCTGACCGCTTTTTAAATCCAATAAAACCCCATCAGTGAAAGTGCCGCCAATGTCAACCCCGATAATGTTATCAGCCATTTCTGTACTCCTCGCGCGGGGGGAAAAATATGTCGAGTATCCAAGTTTCTCCGTGTTCTGCGTCTCCTATGAAGTAGCTGTCACCGTGGAGAGTGTTTCTGGGTGCCCAATAAATATCACCAGGTCCCAACACAACACGCTGATCCGATGCAATACGAAAGTCCAATCGCCCTGCCAGTATAATTCCAAACTGTTCATTGTTGGGATGCAAATCATATGGTGTGGGACCGGATCCATGTTTTATTCGCCAAAAACACAGCATCAAGTCATGTCCTGTTATAATTCTTCTTCTAAAACCCGGCTTGACTTCTTTAAAGGACTGCTCTTCGAATTTGTATAAATAATTTTCCGCCACCTTGCACACCTCCAAACAACACCATCAGTCAACACCTTCTTCCCAATGGCCCCCTAAAATTCCCTGGGGTCGTATAATCAATAGGACCAAAAGAATAAGAAAAGCGATTGCTTCTTCATAAGAAGCTGATATGTATCGTGCCGTCAACTCCTGTATTACTCCGATTATCAGACCACCAAGTATGGCGCCTCTTAGATCTCCAAATCCACCTACTACAGCTGCAACAAACCCATATATCCCGTAATCAAGCCCTGCATTAAACTGTGTGTATTGAATTGGGGTAATGAATATGCCGCCAATTGCACCAATTGCCGCGGTTAGCGTCATAGCAAGTGCTCCTATAGTCTCAGGAGATATGCCCAACATTCTACTAACATCTCTACTTGCTGCACATGCGCGCATTTGTTTTCCAATCGTAGTCCACTTAAGTAAAGCCCCTAGTCCGGCTGCTAGTGCGAACATAACAAGCACCAGCCATATATAATTGCTAGATATATTGCCACCGAACACATGAATGCTAAGGCCCTTTATCCAGGGAGCTAGTATCTCAGGCTGGCTTCCTTGCCATAAAAGCACAACATTTTCCACAACGAGTGAGAAAACAAGGGTAGCTAAAATCACTATGTAAGGCTCAACCTTTCTATGCCACAACGGTACGATAACACTGATCCAAAGCACTAGTCCGGCTATAATAGCAACGACAATACTACCAATGGCACTTAACGCGTACGGAAGTCCAACATTTTTCAAAAGCCAGTAAGTGGTCATTCCTCCTAACATGACAAAACTACCTTGGGAAAAATTGACAACGCCCGTTGTACGATAAACAAGGGAATATCCAATTCCCACCAAGGCATATATACATCCAATACCAATTCCGACTATGACAATTATTCCCATTTCTATATTGCTCGCAGCTTATGTACCCAAATATGCGGAACGAACTTTAGTATCATTTGCTATTTCACTGGGCGTCCCACGTGCTATAACTGAGCCAGCGTCCATTACGGTTATTTCGTCGCAGACATCAAAAACAAATCTCATATCGTGATCTATTAGAACTATGCATTTGCCCTCAGCGGCTAGTTCTTGTATAACTCTTGCAAGCGTACGGATTTCCTCAGCGTTCATTCCAGTTGCGGGTTCGTCTAGTAGTATAAGTTCGGCGTCTGTAGCTATTGCTCGCGCAACTTCGAGAAACCGCATTTCTCCAAACGATAAATCATTGGACATAACATTCGCTCGATTTGCCAGCCCAACTTTTGCAAGTATTTGTTCAGCTTTGCCGCGAAGATATCGTTCCTCATTAATTAAAGGGCCAACGCTCAATAGAGTAGACACAAGGCCAGATCTAGCTTTTATATGGAAACCAACCAGCAGGTTTTCGATGACATTAAGCCTTTTAAATGGGCTTGGTTCTTGGAATGTTCTGACTATGCCACGCCTTACACGCTCTAGGGGTGAAAGATTACTTATGTCCACGCCATTCCACATGATTTTCCCCCGATCTTGTGATATAAAACCCGAAATCACATTAAGCAAGGTTGACTTTCCAGCACCGTTTGGGCCAATTAGTCCGTGAACGCTTGCCTTACTGGCAGTAAAATGAACATCGTTTAGCGCACAAACGCCCCCAAACGACTTTGTCACACCATCAACTTCAAGATCTTCCATTGTCACTTAACCTTTTCATACCTAGACACCTGCAAGCCAGTTGCCCGACCTTGCCGCCGTAGTCTTGCCACAAAAGAACGCAAAGTCTCGTAGTTCTCAGTCCATTCACCAAAACCATGGGGAAATACCACAATTATTAAGAGCAGAAGCAACTCAAAAATCAGTGCAGAAACTGACTGACTTACGGAAAAGACGGTAGGCAGTATTACAACTACAGCTGCTCCGACCATCGGCCCGATATAAGTTGCAAGTCCTCCAATGAAGAGCATCGCAAATATTTGAATCAGAAAGTCCGTCCCGTAAACGTCTGGCGATACAAACGTGGTAAGCTCAACGTACAAAATACCACTAAGCGCTGCAAGTACCGCCGAAATAACAAATGCTAGCACCTTATATAGACTCACATTGATCCCTAAGCTCAAAGCAACGTCTTCTCTTGTTGATAACGCAAGCCACGCACGACCAATACGCGAATTTCTAAGTCTAATTACCATTAGTACGCACACAGCTGCTAAGCTCCAGGCCAAGAAGTAAAAAGGGACTGTACTTGCAAAACTCAAATCACCAACAGTCAGTGCCGGAATGGCCGAAAGACCAATAGGTCCTCCCGTAACTACGTTCGCCCCTGTCGCAATCCCCTCAAAAGCAAGAGCAAGGGCAAAGGTGCCAAGTGCTAAATAGTGTCCTTTTAGTCTAAGAAGTGGTATCCCTACAATAAATCCAATAACGCCAGCAGCGATAAGTCCTATAACAAGAGAAAGCCAAGGATCAACGTGGTATTTAGTTGTAAAGACAGCATAGCAATAAGCTCCTATATCCATAAACGCTGTAGTGGCAAAGCTAACTTGGCCAGCCATGCCAGTTATTACGTTGAGTCCAATAACCGCAATACTAAATGTCGCCACGGTACCAAGAGTGTACATCCAAAACGATGAGTGAAGCAATGGCACTATAGCACCGAGAACCAAAACCAAGACAAATGCCTGCCCCAAAGCGCGTGTTCGGCCTAAGATCAGCTCACGCAAATGCACTTTGCTCACCGCCTATGTAAAGACTGGCTAGCTCCTCTTCTGAGAGCTTTTCATTCTTACCTATGTGTATCACTCTTCCAGCTTGGAGAACTATTGTCTGAGAAGGAGTACTTTTTAAAGGGACTAACTTCTGCTCCACTATGATCATCGCCAGCCCTTGCGTCTTAAGCTTTTCCAGAGCATCATAGACCCTTTCTGTTGCCTTAGGCGAAAGGCCACTTGATGGCTCATCTAGCAAAAGAAGCTTGGGCCTGGCAAGTATAGCCCTTGCTATGGCCAGCATTTGCATCTGGCCGCCACTAAGGTACCTGCAGTCCTTGTGAAAGGCTTCTTTTAAGTCAGGAAATAGGTTGTAAACATAGTCAAGATTCGACCGCTCATCATATCCGCTATTCGACCAATGACCTAAGGCAATTCCTAGGTCCAAATTTTCGGCTACTGTGAGCCCTGGTAACATCCCACGGCCCTGCGGTACCAAGACTAGGCCACGGCGCGCTCTCTGGTGACATGCGATATCCGTAACATCGTTACCTTCGTAAAATATACGACCCGAAAACACACGAATTAGGCCAGCTATGGCCTTTAGCAATGTAGACTTGCCAGCTCCATTGGGTCCAAGTATCATAGTCAAAGAGCCATACTCCAGCATAAAGCTAACCGGTGTAAGTGCCATCACTTTCCCGTAACCAGCACTCACATTTTCCAACTGTAGTATGGCTCTTGTATCGCTCATGTGACTACTTCAGCCCAGAATGCTTTAGTCAGCTATCTGTAGGCTACCTCGATCACTCCGTTAACATACCTGGCTATGACATATGGATTTCCTACAAGGTTGTCATGGTTAGATGGCGAATACTCATAGACTGCACTTGTACCGGTATATGTCAGGTTTTCCAGTGCAGCTCTTAGCTTAGGCCCAGTAAACGCATGACTCTTTTCCATTGCCTTAGTAAGTATCTGTATAGCATCCCAGCCTCTACCTGCATATGTCTCGCCCGCTGAGGTACCGTATGTTTTCTTGTATAGCTTAATGAAGGTACCTGCTTGTGCTCGGACAGCTGGGTTAGCTATGTTCGGATAAACCTGAGGAGGTGCTGCAACAAAGTAAATGTCAGGGTAAATAGATGTTGCTTGTTTGAAAATCGAACGATTATCTATAGCCATTATTATTGGCGTCTTCAACCCAATGGTAGCCGCTGCTCTTGCTTCAGCCAAGTGGGGAGGCCCAGTAAGAGAATCAATAATCACATCAGCGCCTTTAACACTTGATAGTTCAGATGTGAGGTCAGTCGCTGTTGTTGGTACCGCAACAGAACCTATAACTTTTATGCCGTTTGACGTTGCAGCCGCTGCTAAGACTTTTGCCGCTTGCTCACCAAATGGAGTTTCGCTATAGAGAATACCAACAGTTTTAGCATGCAGTTTGTTTACAGCAAATGCCATAGTAACATTGACCGAGTCTGTGTTGGGCGGGATAGTTGAAAACACCCATGTAGGGTCAGGTGGAAGTATAGATGCAACTACCATAGGAACTTGGGCTGCACTTGCTATAGGAGTTTCGGCAGCCGTTGCTGCTGACGTAAACCCATTAATCAAAGCATCAACATGATCCTGTCGTATAAGCTGCGTAGTAACCGAAACCCCCTGAGTCGGATTGCTTGCCATGTTTTCAACAATGAGCTGAAGAGGATGACCCAATACCCCGCCATGTGAATTTATGTCTTTTGCCGCTAATTCCGCTCCTTTAGTTAAAGGGCCATCATTATTGGCTAGATAGCCAGTAAGCGCAACAGCCATACCCACTTTGATTGGTGACTTTGTTGCGGCCGAACTAGAGGAGCTACTAGACCCACACGCCGCAACCAGTAACGGGACAACAAGGACAATCGGGAGCAAAGCTTTGTACGAATGATTAATTATTATTATTGACTTCATAGCAATCATACCTCCACATCGCTAGATATTTCGTCCAAATAGGTCAAAAGGTGTAGTAGGTCGCTTCTGGGTGGGCAAAAGATATCGAGATTTTCTACAGGTCCATTAATTGGCTCAATATAATGTGATTTGCCCGCCGGCACAAGCAGCAGTGAGCCTGAGTTAAGGACATGCTCCTTATCGCCTACGTGATAGATTGCTCGACCAGAAACTATGTATACAAGCTGGTCAAAATCATCATGAACATGAGGATTAACTTGCATCTGGGGCTCAATGTAATTCATAACCAGCATACATTGGTCAGTTGCATACGCCCTTCTTCTTACACCGAGTCTTACCTCTTCAATCGGCAGATCCTCCCAATTGAAAGCGCGATTGTATAGTTTTTGATTTCTACTCATTGCCACCTCCTTGCGTTGCATTTTCACCATCATCAACATCCAAAACCACCCCAGTGCTATAAAGTTGATTACCAAGTTGTGCAGAGATCTGCTGGGCTGTAAACAGCAGCTCTCTTCCAAGCGGCGTTTTAATATCGTCAGGCACCGTCTGCACAGTTCCCACCACACCCAATGTCGCGCATATATTTCCTTCTCCGTCGAAAATCGGAACGGCAAGAGTCCTTATTCCAGGCTCCACATTCGAATTAGCAGCAAAGCCAAGTCGATAAGCTCGCTCAATACCCTCTTCAATCGTTTTACGCAAGGCAGGTTGTAGCCTTGACAGTATAGAATCGACCATTTTTCGATCAGATAAGTAAGCAAGAAAAAGCTGAGTCTGTGCGGCTTGAAGATTTAACAAGCTTCCTAGACGAACTGATATATGGACCAGCCGTGAGCTATCCTCTTCGACTAAAGTTACTACAGGACCAGCCCCAGCCCATAGGCTCAAAACGATGGTTTCCCTAGTTTTGCGTGAAAGCTTTTCCATGTAGACTTTGGCAACATCTACAACCTTATGCCTGAGATTTGAAACTGCACCAAGATATGTAAGCAATGGACCGGCACTGTAGGAACCGTCATGGTTGCGCTGCAAAAAGCCTTCGGCCACAAGCGAACTCAAGTATCTATAAGCCGTAGTCCTCTGCAAACTAAGCTCGGACACTACGTCCTGAATTCTCAAAAAAGGCCTTTTTGCGGACAACAGCCGCAAAATGTTTGCTGTCCTTGTTATGACCTGAAGGTCACTTTCCTTTGACTCATACGGTTGGCCAATACTAGCCTGGCTTATTCTTTTGTTGTCCATTATATGCACATCATAACCAATATGTGGACTAATGTCAATACATGGGTGTATATTAATTACATAAAATTTATATTCAGCTAACGAGGCTAGTTGAAAGGTTGATTTTTAACGGAGGTAATATTCGGTGACTGACATTCAAAATTTACTTAACGGTGCCATAGATCTCCATGTGCACCCATCACCATCACCTTTTCCCAGGAGACTAAGCATTGTGCAAGCGGCCTTAAGTGCACAGCAAGCCGGATTCAGAGCAATTGTAGTCAAATCTCACCATCACAGCATGGTAACCGACGTTCTTGCCCTAGAAGACTGCGCACTAAACGAGCTAAAGATAGATGTTTATGCAGGCATTGCGTTGAACAATCACGTAGGCGGCTTAAATCCATGGGCAGTGGACCTTTGCCTAAAGCTCGGGGGTAAAATCGTATGGTTCCCGACGATATCATCGCAAAAGCACATTCATGAACATGCCGAGGGACTGAATTTCCCTTCCTTATCCTTTCGACTAATGCCCGAGACGCCCATTGATATCGTAGACACCAACGGTGACATACTACCTGAAGTTAGCACCATTTTAGAGCTGATTAAAACTCATGATGCAATAGCGGCAAGTGGTCACTTGGACGCTGAGCAGGTGTATAAACTAATAGAGCATGCCCATGGCATGGGTGTCAAAAAGGTACTGGTCAATCACCCCAATTATGTAATAGGAGCAACGCCCGAACAGTGTAGGGAATTTGCACAGCTTGGGGCATTTATCGAACACTCGCTTTGTATGTACGACGACCGCTCGACTTTTTATCAATGGGACATAAGTACACTTTTGTCATACATAAAAACTGTGGGTGTCGATCGGACAATTTTATCCTCAGATCTAGGCCAAAATAATAATCCCCTTCCCGTTGAGGCTTATGAAAGAATAATAGGTATGCTACTGCAAGCTGGCCTCAAAGAAGCTGAAATTAAAACAATGATTACCACAAACCCTGCAAAGCTGTTATATGGTGAATAAAAATGACTAATCTAAAAGAAATCTTGAAAGCAAGACCAGCTATTGGTACATTCTTAAAGCTGCCACGTGTTGAAGTTGTAGACGTGTTAGCTAGAGCCGGTGCCGACTTTTGCATATGCGATATGGAACACGCCCAGATTACAGAAGAAGCAGCGTACACCGTAATCTCTGCCGGTCGAGCAAATGATCTTCCAATAGTAGTGAGAGTCGACTCACTTAGCCGCGGTTTAATAAACCGCTTGTTGGAATCTGGCGCAGCAGGTATTCAAGTGCCTCGCGTACGCAGCCACCAAGACGTGGCTGAATTAATAAGCTATGCGCGCTACCGACCGGATGGAACAAGGAGTGTAAGTCTATCAAACTATGCAGCTAACTACGGCATTATGGCCCCAGAAGAATACTTCACAAAAGCTAACACTGAATGCATCCTTGTTGGGCAAATAGAGACTTACGAACATGATAGGCCTCTATCCGCTGTGCTAAATGGTTTGGATGTCGCCTTTATTGGCACAATGGATTTGTCAGTAGAGCATGGCGCTCCAGGTAACTTCAGCGATCCAACACTGATTGATCATATTGACGAAGTTCGGGAGGCAGCCCTTCAGTCCAACATTGCTTTAGGAATATACTGCCCAACACTTGAAGCTGCAGAAAGTGCCATAAATCAGGGATACAGATATATAGCAGTAAGCGGCGATATTTCACTATTGATGCAGGCAAGTCGCGAAGTATTTGGCAAGCTTAAGGCAGTCAGGAATAAGTGATAAGTATGGTTGATCTATCTATAGAGCTTGCTTCCATCACGCTTAAGAATCCGCTCATCGCGGCTTCAAGCGAGTTCACAATGACCGAAGACGGCATAAAAAGCTGCATAGACGCAGGCGCTGGAGCTGTCATCGCTAAATCAGTAAATGAAAATCCAAAAGCAGGACAGCAACTGTCAATAGCAGATTATGTACTACTTGATATAGATCATAACGTCTTACCGTGGGGTAGTTATCCAGCTGGGGCATCGCTTTTTTGTCGATCTGGCCTCGCTTCTGATCCTCTCGACAAGTGGCTAACCATGCTGGAAAAGTTAAAGGCATACGCAGAATCGAAGGGGTCTTTTCTTTTTTCAAGCATTACCGTTTCCACCAAAGAAGGTGCTGTCTTCTTAGCTAATGAGTTATTTGGCGTAAGTCATGGGCTTGAGCTGAATCTAAGTACGCCACATGGACTTGAATCGAGATCAGGTGCTGTCAAACTAATCGTCGATAAAGACACCGTTTATGACCTAGTCCGGTCAACTAGGTCTGTCTGTAGAGATAAGCCTCTAATAGTCAAGCTCTCATCCCTATCTGTTGACCTAGTCGATATTGCCCGGCATGCTGTAAGAGCTGGTGCTGACGCTATCACTTTGACTGGACGATATCCAGGCTTTATGCCTGATATAAATACTTTTAATCCTGTCCTGAATTCTTGGGGCGCAATTGGCGGAAGCTGGGCCTTGCCTCTTAGCCTTTATTGGGTTAGCAAATGTTATAGAGAACTCTACCCATTTGACGACATAGTGGGAACAAACGGAGCGAGAACTGGAATTGATATAGTTAGGTTCCTATTGAGTGGAGCAAAAGCAGTAGCAGTAGCAACCAGCATACTGGTGTCCGGACCCCAAATCCTTGCAAAAATGATTGCAGAAATTGAACAATATTGCGTTGATAAAAACTTTAGAAACATTGATGCACTAATTGGCCTGAGTGCACGTCATGCAAAGTACTACGACGAGCTTGCAAAGTAAAATTCACCAGATCATTTCTATTGCACCACTCATGTAGAACCATCATCTAATCGCCTGCGTATATTTCTGAGAAACTCAATCCCCTGTCTTACAATAGTAAGCTCATCGCAAATAGCATCATCAACGTCCGCAACTTCGACAAGACAGACTAATTTATCACAACCACAAGCAGCGTTAATCCATCTAACTATCTCGTATATGTTAATATCTCCCCTGTCAAGTGGCACACACCACCAGTTCTGATTAGGTTCTTCTGGTTTCCGTGGCATAAAAACGTTTTTAATATGTACAACTTTCACCTTACTGGCAAGCAAATGCAAAGCATATTCAATAGTTGATCCTACACGCAACACGTTTACAGTGTCGAATACAATATATAAATTTCCTTGATTAACTTGTTCTGCCAACGACAAAAGCAGATCCACAGGCATATCTGCGTGCGTCTCTATGCCTATATCAAGCCCCTCCTCTTTTGCTGTTTGGCATAGCTCCCTCGCCTGGGCACAAAGCTGCTCAAACGCAGCACGCGAGTAATTCTCGGGCGTGAAAGAATATTTAGGGGATCCCAGTACGATACGCACCATATCTATACCGGCGGATTTAGCAAAGCCTATGGCATTTTTTGCATCTTCGAATGCTAATGCGTCAGATCCTAGTTTCAGACCATGTGGGTGTCCCCAGCTCAAAATAAGCTCGATATCAGAATTTTCTTTGAACTTACGAAGTTCTAATGCCAGCTCCCCACTATACTTGGGCAAAAAGCATGTTTCGAGGCCTATTATTTCCGCGCCACATTCAAGACAAAATTCAAATGTGTCTTTTAGGCTCCACCTCTGTGACACTGGCTTTTCACCACTTCTCGTCTCCCCAAAATACCTGTGGAAGCTATAGGTATCCACACCTATTAGCTTTGTGGGATTCTGTTGAGGCATTGACTAGGTAAATTGAGTATGCTTCAATACATTAGAAATCCACCACTCACATTAATAGTGGCGCCTGAAATATACCTAGCATGCTGGCTAGCAAGAAAAACAACCACACCTGCTATATCTTCGGGCTCAGCCACAAAACCAAGTGGTGTATCCTTGGTCATCTTTTCATAAACCTCGGGAGAAAGATCTTTCAAGAGCATTTCTGTACGTACCTGACCAGGCGCAATAGTATTTACACTTATACCATATTGACCTAATGTTCGCGCAAGTCCTCTTGACAGACTAACTATGCCGCCTTTAGACGCTGAGTAGACAATTGATCCGCCGAATCCGCCTGTCCACCAACCCTGCGAGCTAAATAGAATGATCCTGCCACCTTGTCCCTGAGCAATAAGTGCGTTAGCAACCTCGCGGCATAAGAAAAAGCTTGCCTTAAGATTGACGTCTAGCTGAAAGTCCCAATCGTCTTCAGTGACGTCATTGATGCTAGTACGCCTACGTAAAACCGCAGCGAGGTGAGCAAGCACATACAAGTTACCAAAGCTACTGAGGGCCTCCTGCACTATATTCCTGTGGCTTGACAAATCCCTGAGATCAGCGCGGATAGCTTTATGGCCCTGCCCTTCCATACTTTCTATCACATTTTTCAGCCTTTCTTCATCAATGTCGACTGCCAACACCTTGGCACCACAGGCTGCAAACGCCCTTGCGGTAGCACTTCCTATACCACCTGCTGCCCCTGTAACTATTACGCCCCTTCCCTCAAGCCCAGCTCCAACGCTCCACGACATAATACATATTTACCTCCTAAAAATCAGATTCTGTACCGAATGTGTACTTCTCTGCCAATTGCTGCGACAATTAACAATATCAGTGCCCAAGCAACACCTGCTGAAGATCAACACCTAAACCGTAGCCCACAAGTATAGTGCTGATTTCAGTAACAATAAGGCTACCCAAAAATGTCCTTTCGTAGCCGCCACTACCGCCAAGCAGTGATGTTCCACCTACAACCACAGCCGCAATCCCAGTAAATAAGTATGGATCGCCTATCGAAAAGTCGGCTCCCCCGCTGAATCCAGATAGCAACATGCCCGTAAGGGCTCCACTGAGCGCGCTTATGATAAAGGCAACCGGCCACATAATGCGTCGGTTTGCTAGCATTAGCGTTGCAGCATGTTCATTGCTTCCAAGTGAATACAGCCTCTTGCCGAGAACAGTTCGGTACTGCAAAAATACTAGCAGTATGGCAACAACAAACCATATTACTATCACTGGCGGAAGCGGTATCGGACCAAGGCTTGAGCCCACCGTATCCATATGCTTAAAAACTCCAGGAATAACTCCCTGAGCAGCCCCACCGCTTGTCCATACCAGTACACCACCATTTATCATGAAACCCACACCTAGACTGACTATGATCGGATTGAGATTCAAGAAACCGCAAATCCCGCCATTTATGAGGCCTATCGCAATCGCACTACTCATCACTATCAGCGCTGTTTCCCAAAGTGGAAACCCATTAGCAGTCAGTACCGTAAAACACACTTCACTGAGACCTATCGCACCTGGAACAGAAAGGTCAATGCCCCCAAGAAGTATAACCATGGTTTGGCCAGCAGCGGCAATCCCAAGGAAGGAGCTTATGATAAGCATTGATTCAATTGAGTATGGCCGACTAAAGCCAGGTATCGTAAACACTCCGATTACGAACAGAACTATAACCGCAACAACATACACAGCTATGGTCATATATTGTCGATTTCTGCTTACAATGTCACCAAGGTTGAGACCTAGTGCCTTTTCCGGTTTTTGTACTGCGTTCTGCATACCTTGCAATATCACCCTGTCATTTTAGACGTGCTAAATCTCAAACGTCTGTTGGAAATTAGAACGTTGATTATGACCATAGCAACTAGAATTGCTCCGTAAGCCAAATTAAATGCGAAAACTGAAACATTTGCCAAAGTTAGCAGGCTTTCGATCAGAAAAATGTCGAGAGCTCCAACTATACTCCCAAAAATGCCACCTCGTCCTCCAGCCAGGCTTACACCACCCAGCGCCACAGCAGCAATTGATACCAACGTGTACGATGGTCCCACCGTCGAATCAGAGCCACCTATAAGAATTGTCAGTGCTAAACCAGCCACACCTGCAAATAGTCCGCCTATAACATATGCCGTAAATCTAACTGTGTCTACTGGAACACCTGCTATATAAGCGCTTCGGTCATCATAACCAACCGCGCGGAGCCACCTATAGTATCTAGTTTTAGTTATGAGATACCAAACAGCCATAACCAGCACAATCATCAGAACGACCAAAGGGGAATTCGAAAGCCCCTTAACCCAGCCAGAAACATTGCCCCCCGCACCAGGCGCAAAGTGTGCCCCAATCCCAGTTACTATAAGATATGTTCCTAAGGTCGCGACAATTGGCTGTATGCGAAAGCTAGTGACCGCAACTCCATTTAGGGCGCCCAGAGCGATTCCTAAAAGCAGTGCCACAGGAATTAGTACAAAAGGCGAGCCAAGTGTTCCTGTGTTGAGATACGTGCCGGCTAAAACAGTGATTAAACCTGCCAGCGGCCCTAGCGAAAGATCAATCCCTCCGTGACCAGAAAAGATCGAAGGGGTTACAGCGATAGCAAGCAAAATTAAAGGAGCGGCCGTGTCTATTGCCTGGACCAAACCTGTTGTGCTAAACATACTAGAGTCCAACACATAGTTAACGATCACCAAAACAACCAATACAATGAACGCAAAGGCTGCATACAGGTTCTTATCAAGAGCTTCCCGCAACAGCTGTATTACTTTACCTTGCGACATTTAATTCTGGCCCCTTAGAAACGCCTGTCTGCCCAAACATGGCAGCCAAAATGTTGTCTTCAGATATATTCGGATACCAGAATTCTGCAGACACCTCACCATTTCTTAACACAAGTACCCTATCGCATATACGACAGATTTCGTCAAGATCCGTTGAAACCATTACAATCGCCATACCAGCTTCAGTCAAGCTTCGCAAAAGCCCATACAATTCCTCTTTTGTTGCTATATCAATCCCCCGAGTGGGATCATTCAACACCATAACCTTTGGATTGCGAGCAAGCCATCGCGCCAGAAGTACCTTCTGCTGGGTACCTCCACTCAAGCTTGTTATCCTCTGGCGGGTGGAGCCAACTTTTATACTTAATCTTTTAATGAATTCATCGAAAATCTGCCTAACTTTCCTAAACTTGATAATCCCCGCCACGGAAAATTCACCATATGACGGCATTGCAAAATTATCAAGGATTGACATCGTCGGCAGTATGCCTTCTAGTTTCCGCTCACGCGGAACATAAATCACACCATGCGATACTGCTTGTTTATAGTTGCTAATAGGCACACGAGCACTATTATCTATGACAAATGCTCGACCACTATATGGCTTGTACAATCCACACAGAGACATTACTAACGCATCCTGTCCGTGCCCCTCTAGACCTGCAACACCCGTTATCATCGATGATTGAAATGATAACGTTATAGCAGCTTTATTGGAATCTAATGCAAAGTTTTCAAGCAACATAACAGTTTGTCGTCGCAATTCGGTTCCATTGCGTTCGCTTACATAACTACCTGCCATATTATTGCTCTCAGCAAGGTTAGCTTGAGCCTCAAGCCTCTCGCTAACCTCACCCTTGCCTGACATAAGAGCAAGTAGTCGGGACGGAGTATAATCTGAGAAACTTATTTCACCCGCAAGTATTCCATCTCGCAGCACAATTATCTTATAGCCCATAGTTGAAACCGCCTCTATCTCATCCAGACGATGCGTAATATAAATAACCGCAATAGACTTTTCAAGTAGCTTCTTGACAATAGAAAGTACCCTATTTGAGTCCTGCTTATCCAGCACAGAGGTAGGCTCATCAAATATGAACATGCTTATATACGGTTGGGCTAATGCTCTAGCGATTGCTATTTTCTGTTTTGCAGCCACACCAAGATCCTCTACTTGTTCATCGAGAAGCGGCGGTTTGTCAAACAGATCTTTTAAGAGGCTTTCAACGTGGTTTCTTTCTCCCACAACACCACCAGAAGCCAAACGCTGGCCTGCATTGCTCAAACATACATTCTCCAGTACAGAAAGGTTACCCTCTACAAATATCTCTTGATGAACAACAGCTATGCCGCTTCGCATAGCGTCAGCGGGAGAATTAAAATTGACCTTTTGTCCGCGTATTACCATATGGCCGGAGTCTGGGGGGAATACACCCCCCAGCAACTTCACAAGCGTGCTCTTACCCGATCCGTTTTCTCCAACCAATACATACAACCTTCCCGCCATAAAATCATATGTAAATCGCTGTAGCGCCCTAGTAGGCCCGTACGACTTGGATAGCCCGACTGCTTGCAACACAGCTTGTTCAGCCATATTTGCAGTTTCTCGTTCCACGCTTAGAATGTTTTTCCTCTTTTAATTGCCCAACTATTACTGTCAACTACTCCGGTTAGCTTCCTCCGCAAATTAGAGGCACACAGTATCCCTTGCCATCATATGGTAACTCATTATGACCATTAGTGAAGTACTGATTCAGCAAGCTATCAGGCAAATATTCGTATGGTGGCTCAGGCCACGCAGTAGTTGAAGGCGTTAAGCTTGGATTCCACCATTGATTCACATTAGACGCCGTAATAGCAGGTGGCGGATAGAATATAGTCATATTTTTGGGATGCTGACCCTCAAGAATACGTATAAGGATTCTGTATGCATCGCGCATAGTAGAACCAGGTGGGTCCGTCAACGCGTAAAACTGGGGATGCTGCCCCTCCGCAAGAAGGTTATGGAAAATAGCTACCATAGAACCTGATCCCACAAACATCAGTGCGGGCAAGGGTCGATGCTCCTGCTGAAACGCCGCTATGATACCAGCACCCATGCCTCCTTCTTGGAATACTGCATTTATAGGCTCGGGATGTGTAGCCAAGAACTGGAGTACAGCGCCCTCTGCGATACTGTCAGTAACCTTACCGACAACTTTACCTATTATATGTAGGCCAGGGTACTGCTTGACCACTGCGTTAAGAGCGTCCTGCATCTCAATATCAAGTGTCTCACCGGGTATTCCTATGACATCAAGAATATTGCCCTTATAACCTATAGCTTTGGCAAGGAACATTGCCATGTCATAGTTGCTGACATAAAAGTTTTCATCATAGTTTTCCATATAAGGGCTAGTTGTCGGACCAAGATCGCCAACCACCGGTATTCCAGCCTCATATGCCTGCTTTATTACGCTGTCCATACCAGATGTACCTGTGGGTATGGTTATTATGCCGCTACAGTGATCGACAGTGATCATAGTTCTCATCTGTTGGATTTGAGTTGGGAGTGACAAGTTGGAGTTGGTCGATATGTAGTTCTTTACAAGGCCAAACTTTTCAAGCTGCTGCGATATTTTGTCAAATTCTTGCAAGGCGGCAGCACGCCAAGTGTTTCCTAAATATGAGTTGTTAAAACATATTGTCCATGGCGGCTTTACCGGTTTCCAGTCTCTATACGCACTAGGTCCTAGGATATCGCCTGAATGTAAATACAGTTTTGCTATATTCGGCGGCAAGCCTGCTGTATAGCCTGGAACCGGGGACGTGCTCACTTGGCCTTGCGACGCCTTGCTTGCAGGACTAGTGGAAGAAGTACCACATGACACAAGTAACAATGCTGTAGCCGTCAATAAACCGATTAACCTTATAAATAGTCGTTCATTCACCACCCGTTATACCTCCTAAGCCAAACTGAACTAATTCACACCTGCAGGTGCCCACAATGTTATTAAAAACGATTTCATAGCACCTTGTCAAGAGCTCAAGCCTCCAACCATAAACACCTTACGTTTGACACCGCACCCAGATTTTATGCAACATATAACGATTGCTTATGGCTTTGTACATGGGAAAATATGTTATCTACGCCTTAATGAAACTGCCTTTATTAAGGCAAAAAGGCGTCTGCTGTGTTAAAATTGCGCTGAAAAGGTTACCAACCCGGGGAGGTGGCATCTAATGCAGACAATAGAAAAATACAGTGTGCGTGTCGTAAAGATGGCTGAAATGGATCTACCAGGACCCGAGGTGTTCTGGATGAGTCACTGGGATGAATGGTTCACAGCATGGTTCTACATGATTGTTGCTTATAACTCACAACACACAGTCGTTATAAACACAGGACCGCCAAGCGACCTTACGCAGCTTAACGGACTCTGGCGCGACTTTCACCCAAGTGGCAGGGTACAGATGAAACGAACTGATGAAGGCAAACCAGAAAATGTACTGCCAAAACTAGGAATAGATCCTGAAAAAGTTGATCATGTCATTATTACTCCGTTAGTTGCCTACACTGTAGGTTCATTACCGCTTTTCAAAAATGCAAAATACATTATCTCACGCCGCGGCTGGATCGAAGACGTGTTTGCACCTCCATATTCGACTCATCTACCAAGATGGATATTCTTACCAAAAGATATCGAGGACTACTTGTTGAACCAAGCGCACGACAGACTTGTACTAAAAGATGAGGGCGATATAGTTCCTGGCATAAGAATATGGTGGGCTGGTGTACATCACCGATCTTCACTCGCTATAACAATAGAAAGCACTGCAGGGCGTGTCATTGTATCAGATTGCGCATTTTCTTATGAAAATGTCGAAAAGAATGTTTACTTAGGCATTGGCGAGTCATACGCCGAAGCTATGACCGCTTATGAGCGTATAAGAAAGGAGGCGGACATCTTTATACCTTTATATGATCCGGAAGTAATGAAAAGATACCCTGAAGGTAAAATAACCGCGTGAAAAGGAGGCGAAAATCAAAGCATGGAAGACAGAATTGGCGAGGGTCAACCAAGGCTAGAATATGCTCCAAGCATTGGACGAAGAATAAGAAAAGGTCCATGGGAGGATCAGGTAATTTCTACTTATCAGAAAATAAAGGAAGCAGTTCTCAACAATAATGATCAAGATATAGTGCAGCTTGCCCACTACTTCGTTGAAGAAGCTGATGTTATATTTGCAATTTATCGACAGTGGATCCCTGATATAACAAGCTTTCTTCAGGAAAAAGGTGTACCAATAGAACAGATTAAGCAAAAAGATGCAGAAATACTCGCAAAGCTAAAACTGCCTAATGGCGAACAATACGATCCGTTTTTCCTTTGGCACACCTTTAAGACACAAGTTGAAGAGTTCATAATTCTCGCACTCAAGCGAGACCAACAAGCGGCCTTAAACAAGCTAGATGAGTTCACTGAAACATGGAGGCTGATACAAGATCGCGACGTAGACCACGTATATGGACTTATCGAAGAAGTAAAGAGAAACCTAGGAGAAAGCGCAATAGGTGAAATGTGGGATCGGGTACTTCTTCCACTGTTTATATGGCGCTATGAGAAATTCGACATATCTAAGCAGCCCTGGTCAACTGCACTTCCCGTCCTACTAGGTGTTGCCATAGAAGCCATGCGAGGGCATCTATGTGGCCTTGACAGAAAAGGAGAAATGGAATTGATAGAACTTGAAGATAGGTACATACTAAGATTTAACCCATGCGGTTCTGGCGGTCGCACAGTACGCGGTGACACAATTGAGGGTACGCCGCCACGAATGGAACCACCGTACAATTGGACCGTTAGCGAAGAACCACATAGCTGGAACCATTTCGAAAAGGGCATCTGCCATTACTGCACGCACTGCATAAGACTAATGGAAGAATACCCTATTGATAGATTTGGCTATCCACTTAGAGTAGTAGACCCACCCAAGTATCCAGACAAAGATCCATCAAACCCACAAAAATGCCAGTGGACAATGTTTAAGGATCCAACAAAAGTCCCTGAAGAGTTCTACGCAAGGGTTGGTCGCAAAAAGGAAGGCAAATTCGGATCAGCGGAAATTGGGGCAAAGCCGCTACCCGTAATAAGAGCAGGCATGCCCGGTCAGGGTTAAACTAAAGCAATGCTTGTCGCTGAACTCCCAAGTCCAGGGGAAGAACTGGTCATCAAGTCGAGGCCCGTTCCAGTCCCAGGCCAAAATGAAGTCCTCATCAAGATAGACGCCTGCGGAGTATGTGGTTCAGACCTATTTTTACAAAAAGGCGGGTTCCCAGGGATACGGTATCCTGTAGTTCCTGGGCATGAAGCAGCAGGCACCGTAGTAGATGTAGGCGAAGGCGTTAATCAAGAACTTATTGGCAAACAAGTAGCTCTTTATTACATAAACTACGACCCAAGCTCGCCATATGCCGTGGCTGGTCATCCCAACATCGGTCCCAATATACAGCGGATGGGTGTCGATGTGGACGGAGCGTTTTCCCAGTATGTGGTAAGGCCTGTACACACCGTAATTCCCGTTGAAAAACATATAGAACCAGCATCATTGGCCGTACTTACAGACGCATTTGCTACCCCATACCACGCGTTGGTAGATATAGGCCAACTAAAGCCCTCTGAAACTGTACTAATACTTGGAATAGGAGGTATTGGGTCGGCAGCGATCCAGATTGCTAAAAACCATGGGGCAACGGTAGTGGCCGCTAGCAGAAGTCATTCTAAGTTAGAACTTGCCACCGAGCTAGGCGCTGATTATGTGTATACCATCGATCAGCTCAGCACTGCACCTATTAGAAACCGATACGGAGACAGAGGCGCGGATATGGTAATACAGTGTTCCAGTTCAGCATCGCTCGATGCTCTTGCTATCGAAATGGTAGGACTTCTAGGACGTGTTGTCTTCGTAGGAACAAGCACTGATGCTTACTCAAGTAGGGCCTCTACCTTGATCTGGAAAGAGGCTACAGTGCTTGGCTCAAGGGGGTTTACCCCTCAAAATATACAAGCAATAATAAACAGTTATCTTAAGGGTGAACTAAAGACTGATTATCTAACAAAGGCTAGGTTCTCACTAACGGATGTCAACCAAGCTTTACGGGCGCTGCGTGACAGCTCTGTTGTAAGAGCAGTAATTTTACCTAACGCCAGTTCCTAAACTAAATCGTAAAAGCACTGCGACAAAGAACAAGAATCACAACGAATGAACTTGACGAAGTTACCTGTTTGGTACTATAACATTCCTACCTATCTGTTTCCCTTCTTTAATATCGTCGAGTATTTGGTTGATCTCCGGTAAGCTTCTCATGTTAACATATGATTTAATCATTCTACGTTCTAGTAAGGTGCAAACCTCCATCAGATCTCTGAACGTACCGTAATTGCTTCCAACAATCTTTTTCTGAAATCCAACCAGATCAAATATCTTGAACGAAGCCTCCTGCCCATATAGCCCTACCAGTACAATAGTGGTATCAAAGTTCCTAATAGAGTCCATAATGTTAGCCAAACTCTGCTGTGAGCCAACGAGGTCTATAACCGCAACTCTGCTATCTGACGGTATAAGCTCACCCACAACCGCCGACAGCTCCTCCGGCATGACAGCCTTTTTAGCCCCTAAGTTTAGGGAAAACTCCAACTTATTTGCATCTTTATCGACCGTAATGACTTCAACATATGGTGCAAGGCTCTTTATGATCTGCAGCGCATATAAACCAAGCCCACCAAACCCGTATATAACAATGGCGCCTCTAGAATCATAACCTATGGCGGATAGAGCCTTAACGACAGCAGAATATGCTGTGGTACCTGCGTCGGCTAGCGGCGCATATTCAGCCGGGTTCGCGTCATTAGGAAGTAAATGCAACCACCTGAAGGAGGAGATTAACATGTACTCTGAAAAGCCTCCAAAATAGTACGACTGCCCCGGTACAGCCATGTTCGAGCACAAATTATAATATCCGCTTAAACAGAACTTGCAGCTTAGATCGCTCCAGACTGAATAAACAATGACTTTGTCACCTTCTTTAAACCCTCTTACCTTGGGGCCCAGGGCTACAACTTCACCTACATTTTCGTGCCCTAATACAAACGGAAACCTAAATCCGGGCCTTACAATGTTACCGCTCCAAATTTCTATATCAGAACCGCACACTCCGGCCCCAAGTACACGAATGACTACTTCTTCATCCTGCGGCTCCGGAATATCAATATAACCGATCTCAAATTTTGCCCCAAATTCGTTCAGTAACGCAGCCCTTGACTTCACAGCTTCCGTTTTATCCTAGAATTTCCACCAAAAAACGAATTTCACCCGATTTCTTTTTCAAGTGCTTCGAGGCTCTTAGACTCCGTACCAGTCGGCGCATAAAAAATACTAACGATTGCCATAACCACTTCCATAGCCGCCAGTATAAATGCTACAGTTCTAAGCCCAATAGCAGCCAAAATTATTGGCAAAACGAAAGTCCATGAGTAATTGGCATATCTATCAGTTCCTGACAAAAATCCTCGGCCAGCGGCTCGAATTGACGTTGGGAATTTCTCTGTGCCCCATACCCATATTATTGGCCACATTGCAAATCCCTGGAAAAACCCAATCAATGCAACTGAGAACACACCCAAAGCGCCGTTATTAAGAGGAATAGTACCAAAGAGCACAAACCCTATTGCTACCATTACGCAACTAAGAATGAACATGTATTTCCGATTAACTATCGAGTTAGGCTTATCAGCATAAGTCCAGTACAATAGCAACCCAACTATGCTAGACAAAAACCATATAAGATCTGTCACCACTGCTCCTACAAATCCAGCTCCGCCAATATCTTTGGTGATATAAGGAAGGTATATTCCAAATGTGGAAGCGGGAATTGCCCATAGTATGTTCATGGCCATAATGTAAATAGTAAACCCAACCAGGCCTGGCATAAATAAATCAGTCCACTTATACACACGCGGCTGGTCCGACTGTCCTTCAACGCCTGGATTGGAGCTTGCGGCTACACCGAGCTCTTCATTAAGCTTTTTGATCTCCCCCTTGAGCAACAAAAATCTTGGTGACTCAATTAATAGCTGTCTCATTATCAACGTAAAGATAGCAAAAGCTATACCAAATATGAACAGCACTCTGAATCCCACAATGTTAGCAGGGGTTAGCAGAGCAATTACCAGTGCAGTGATTGGACCTATATACCACCATATATTGGCAAGACTCATCATCTTACCTCTATGCCTACGCGGTGCTATTTCCGCTAATAGCGCTTCACTGGCCGGTATGTCTAGCCCCACACCTATACCGACAATCGCATATCCGAGAATTAATAGAACTTGGCTGTACATGAAAGAGCTGATAACCATCAATAATGAACCTAAAATCATAACGAGCATATCCCACATGTAAAGATATTTCCTACCTACAAAATCGGATATATGCCCTCCAAACAGCGCAGTGGTAGCCCATGTGTAGCCGAATATCGCTGGTACTAATCCTACAAGAAATGACGGAATTTTATAATATGGGTCTATATATACAAGTGCGACTGAGAATGCAACTATAGAATAAGCATCTAAGAATTCACCAAGCGCAGCTATACATCCCCAACCTATCAACCTACCTGACAAACCACCTTCATCATACTTCTGTAAAACATTCTCCGCCATAGGTATCCCTCCTAAGCCTTACTGCACAAATATGCTGCAATCGTTTCCATACGATAACATTGTACGTCTTATACGTTGATTTGTCAATATGTTGAGATAGAATGTTACGCCTCTTCCTAAAATGATTTCATCATCCGAACTACATTTTTGAACATGACTTAAAGTCGACAACCGTTTACGATTTATAAACACACAAGCTTGTCAGCGGAAAACAATGTTACTTGGGAACACTAAACGTTTGTTAATCCATATGGAACGCTTCCTCGAGTAACGGTGGCCAATTAGTTTTTAGGTCAATCTCTGTATCCATCAGGTCCGCCATCCACTCTTGCCACTTCTTGTTGACAGGATGAACAGTTATCTTTTCTGCAAACGTTTTAAAGTCTGGCTCCGCCTCAAGGTATGCAAACAGCCTTACTTTATCGACATCAAAAAATATGCTGTAGTTCTTGGCACCACATTCACGAATCGCCTGGACCATCTCTGGCCAAATGTTATCGTGCCGTTTTTTATACTCATCGTGTGCACCTTCTTTAATCCTCATTACAAATGCCACCCGTTCCATTACCAACCCTCCTGAGATACATGTGTAACAACTTCAACGCTATACTAAGATAATAATTAAATCGATTCCAGAAGTAAAGGAGGAATTACATGAAACTTAGCACATGCGACTATACTTTCCCATTACTCACACATGAAAGCGCAATACGGCTAGCGGCCATGATGGGCTTTGAGGGAATAGACATTGGTATGATGGGCAACAGGTCGCACTTACGCCCTGAATACATGTCCGACAATATTAAAGATATCGCAAGCAAAGTTAAAGATATGGTTTCCTCAGTCGGCATACGAGTTTCAGATGTCTTTCTAATACCATGGACAGATTTTGAAACAATGAGCGTAAATCACCCAGACACTGCTGAAAGAGCCCGCTCCAGAGATCTATTTTTAAAGACTCTGGAATTTGCTAAGATGCTTGACTCTCACAGCATATCTACACTTCCAGGTATACCATGGCCTGAAGAATCATTCTCGGCATCCTTCAATAGGGCTATAGAAGAATTGTCCTGGCGTGGCGAGATAGCAGCAAAGGCAGGCATCGTATTTTGCGTCGAACCTCATATTGGCTCAATAATTGAAAATCCGAAAGACGCAGTTATGCTTGCAGAATCAGCACCGAATGTTAAGCTTACCTTGGACTATACCCATTTTATTGCTAAAGGACTTTCAGAAGAGCAGATTGAACCACTAGCACGATACGCAGGCCATGTGCATGCGAGAGGAGCAAATAGGCACCAGCTACAAGCTCGCGTTAAAGACAATTCTATTGATTACAATAGGCTAGTTGACGTATTAAAGGAAAACGGCTACGACGGTTGGATAGCAATCGAATATGTCTGGACAGAATGGCAAAACTGCAATAGATGTGACAACGTATCTGAGACACTTTTATTAAAGCAGTGGATAGAAGCAAAGCTTCATGGCGAACAATGGGTGTACCCTGAGTCAACTATTTAGCAGGATGCAGTTTACTAGTCTATTAAGAATCCGCCGTTAATGTCTACGACCTCTCCAGTAATGTAGCCGGCGTCCGACGAGCAAAGATAAAGTATCAATGATGCAACCTCTTCGGGCTTGCCTAACCGACCTACTGGGATTTTGTTAACCAGTTCTTCTCTTGTTGCCGCTATCATTTCCGTATCAATTAGTGCTGGCGCAAGCGCATTTGCTGTAACTCCATAGGGCGCGTATTCTGTGGCAATAGCCTTAATAAGCGTCATAAGCCCGGCCTTCGATACTGCATACGCTACTGCGCTTTTTGCACCGCCAGTCTTACCGGCGCTCGAACCAAGACCTACAACACGTCCGTATCTTTGTTCACGCATCCGAGGCAAAGCTCGTTTGGCACAGAGGAAAGCCCCGGTAAGATTCACGTTTAAGGTCCCAGCCCACAACTCCAAAGTTGTATCTTCGAGAGTGGCAAGCCTATAAATACCAGCATTCAGCACAAGTATTGTAGCTATTCCTAGCTCTGATTCAATACGATCAAAAGCAAAATTGACAGATTCTACATCAGTAACATCGCAAGAGATTTCTAATATAGATGCATCACCATGAGCTGTAACATCAAGAGACGCCACTTTAGCTCCATTGTACTTAAGGGCCTCAACCGTCTTTCTGCCAATCCCACGAGCACCTCCAGTCACTACGGCGACTCTTCCCTCTATACCATCTACACGTATCATTACCTTACCACCTCAAACGATTTCAGAGTGATATTATAGCAATTGTTATGAAGAGGCAGCGTGAACCTGGAATGATTATCATTTTGATGCCATATTGGTCGTTCTGGGAACACACAGTCCAGGGGCTAAGGCAAATAAAACAGCGCTTGTTAGAAACAGTCGTTTTAACCCTTAGTAAGCACTTCGTGGTCCCATTTTCTACATTGTTGGAACCGTCGAATATCGACGATGTAATTAAAGCTATTACATCCAATAAGCCTGACGCGATTCTTGTACTAGTAACCATGGCAGCTCCTCCTGCTATGGTTTCCGAAGTTGTTATGAATTCCGGCCGCACTCCCACAGTTGTCTGGGCAATCACCAATCAAGATATCAATACACATAATGTCAGTGAAGCAACAATAACTAGCGAAGGGGCAACCGTAGGTACACCCATGATAGTTAGTGACCTATACAAAAGAGGTTATAACCCGGCGCTCGTAGTAGGCGATCATCGGAACAACCGCACTCATAAGCAACTTGTAAACACGCTTAAAGCGGCAGTGGTAGCTTCAAAATTCATAAGCTCAAGAATCGGCATACTATCAAAGGTACCCGATGGTTACACACACCAAGAACTTGATCCCGAATACATACATGCACAGTTAGGGCCCGAAATCGTAAAAATATCACCACAAGACTTCTGGCAACGCTACGAAACAGTCACAGACAACGATATAAAATCGTTTCATGCACGCCTGCTTGAGCAATTCGTTCCAATGGAGCATATTCCCAGGATTAGCATGGAGAGATCGATCAAGGCCACGTTAGCTTTTGTTAAACTCGCAAATGATTTCAATTTTGATGCAATCGCGATCAATTGTCACACATCAGACTTCCGGTTAAATGACAAACTAGGTATAGCCCCATGCTTTGCATTGGGCTGGTTAACCAGTGAAGGTATACCATGTACGTGCACAGCTGACTTGAACACGGCTCTTGCCATGCGACTAGGCAAACTTCTTGGAGCAGCTACCCTGTACCATGAGATCGAATTTATCTTAGATGATAAAAACCTTGCTGTGCTGGCAAATACAGGCGAATTCGATTTAAATTGGTCCAGCGCTAATGAAACAACACATATGTGTCTAAACCGTTGGTATCTCAATCATGATCCTATTTGCGGTATATGTGGATGCTTCAATATGAAATCTGGCCCTGCCACCCTCGTTTCATTCGTCCACCATCATCCCGGCAGTAAACAGCCAAAGCCCAAAATACTCGTAGCTGAAGGTTATATTCTCGAGGAAGAACTCAAGACCCTTTACACAGTGAATGGTGCTTTCAGATTTAAGGATGGGCGTATCTATGAAAAATGGCAAATGCTTGTAAGTCACGGCATAGGGCATCACATGTGTTGCCTAACTGGTCATTGTGCCAAAGCATTAAACGAAATAGCAAGATATCTTGAAATTGAGTGCATCCAGATTTAATTTCAAAAATGCTCACAACGTGTTCTGGCTTCTGTTGTACTCTGTAGTTTTTAAACTTATGATGGCTGCTTCCAATCTATACTAGCAGTTATTTCACCATAAAAGACCTCAACATCACGAACAAATAATGCCCTATCGGCTACGAGCATATCCCTTAATCTAGGATCCGAGAAGGCGGCTCGAGCTGCCTCTATTGAATCGAATAAGACAATACCTAGACCATCCCAAAGTTCTCCCATTTCGGTTGCCACAATGTCTATAAGCTGAATACCTTTAACACCTGGCAGCCTTTTTACGATCTCAGCATGCGGCCCTTTCCAGTGCTCTATAAACTGCGCGTGCGTCAAATCTTCCCTTCTTTTGAGGAGACTTATTCGGAGAATCACGCCCACATCCTAAATAAACCACAATGCTGATTCATATCACTCGGTAGCCCTATAGTGGTCTACTACCTCTTCGATTATTTCAATTCCTAGGCCTGGTTTCTGTAGTGGATACATCCACCCTTCCTTGTGAGTTATAGGTTCAGTTACTAACTCGTGCTGCATGGGATTTTTTAAGGGCTTTAGCTCAAATACCCAGCTTGCTGGTGTGGCAAAGCTAAGGGCAAGACTCGCGGCACTACAAATAGCGGAAGACCAGGCATGTGCATTTATGTATCTCTTGTAATATTCACAACGTTCAGTCACTTTCTTAAAGCCCGTAATACCTTCGGCTCGAGCTGGGTCACATCCAACAACATCGACAGTTCCTGAACTTAGTATTTCTTCATACCCGTAGATTGTCCATTCACGTTCACCATACGCGAGCAAGGTATTTGTATGAGACCTTAGTGCCGCATATCCGCCAGGATCATAAGCGCCTAAAGGTTCTTCAATCCAGGTAATGTTATAATCCTCGAAAGCCTTGACCCTTTTAATCGCAGTAGCCACATCCCACTTAATTGCAACGCCCAAATCAATCATTATTAGCTTGTCATCACCCAGCGCGCCTCTTAAAGATTTAACAAACTCAACATCGCGGCCAAAATCTATCCCGAGTCTTGCATTGCCTCTCTTTCCAAAAGCAACCTTCACCCCATGTAACCCAGTGCTCATCCAGGACTGGATTTCCTCAACAATGGCTTCTATTTTCTCGTGATGCGCATGCGAAGAAGCTATCGCAGGGATCCTATCCTTGACAGGCCCTCCCAGAAGATCCAGAACCGTGCAATTAAGTACCTTGCCCTTTAGATCCCATAAAGCCATATCTATGGCAGCCAACGCATAAGATAATATTCCACCCCTATATCCATACCACCAAGCTGCATCCTTAATCTGATGCCATAGAGCCACATTGGACAACGGGTTTTTATTAATTAACAGCTGCCCTAACTCATCTATCAATACTCTTGTTGCCAGCGTAGCCTCTCTGAATTGAGTAATCGCTTCTCCCCAACCTACTCGACCTTCATAATCGGTAACCTTCGCAAGGCATAGATACCGTATGGCGTTAAAGTCATTTGGTTCAGGATAACTTAATGGTATCGCTTCTACTTTTTTAATTCGCATAGCGTCCCTCGCAACCCAAATACAATAACAACATCTTTATTCCGAAAACCCAGTTATGTGCAAGTTTCCAATATATGTCAATTTATACTTCTTTCAAATATCAGCTCTATACTTAGTAATAAATGTTTCATCAAGCTTCCACCCCAGACCTGGGCCATCAGGTAATGCAATGTATCCGTCGGTAATTTGCGGTAGGTTTTCTATCATATTCCAAAAAATAGGATCCCTTTCAGGATCAAAAACCTCCACATATTTACTCATTGGATGCGATGCCAGCAAATGGGCAGCCAAATGGGGCTCTTCATGATGAGCAAGTCCAATCCCAAAGGCGAGCGCCATACCTGCTACCTTTAGCCATTCGCTTGGACCGCCTCCCCAGGAGGCATCAAAATTGGAAATATCAATAGACTCTGACTCTATTAACCTTCTTATTCCACTACTTGAATACTCCATCTGACCTGCTACTGTAGGTACGCCACTCTTGTACCGGAAGGCTCTAAGCCAGTTGTCATGTACCCATATGCACGGCTCTTCAAACCATTCTAATTGAACAAAGTCAGACGTTAGCTTTACGAATTCAAGGGCCTCATCCAACGTATAACCTTGGTTAGCGTCCACCATAAACCTAAAGCCAGATGGTGCCACGGACACAGCTCGCTTTAGTCGTTCAGCATCCTCCTTCGGAGACCTCCCGCCAATCTTGAATTTGACTCCTAACACGCCCAGTTGGCAATACTTTTCTATTTCCTTCTCAATGTCTGAAATTGACTCAGAATAATACCCTCCTATAGCAATGACAGGCATCCTATTTGTATATCCACCCCAAAGCCTATATAGTGGCATTCCGCTTGCCTTGCCAACAGCGTCCCAAATGGCAGTATCTATGCATGCTATCGCTTGCATCGCATACCAACGATTTCGCAACTCGTCGTAGGTAATTCTAAACATAGCCTCCCAGCATTGCAAAGGATTTAACGCATCCATGCCAACAACGATTGAGGACAATTCCCTATTTATTATCGATGCTATTTCAGCCTGCTCTTCGTCCGCATCCGCATTGTAGGCTTCGCCCACTATGCCATCTTCGGTGTATAAGCGCGTAATGAGCGTACACCGCCGAGACATCTGATAATAGCTGCCTCTGTAAATACGCGACAGACCTACTCTTATAGGTATTACCTCAACCTTACTGATCTTCAGACGCATCGCTTGTCTCCTTGCCAAACGAATGTTAAATCATGGAATCGATTTCATACAAACTATATCATGCCACATTCGGAGAAGTCAACAAATGAATTAGGCTACCCTAGGATAATGTGAACAAGAATGCTAGAAGCGTGGCGGTTGCACTGAACTACGACGTATATAAGTAGTTGGCATAACGACCGTTTTGGGTTGTCTTCCATATAAAAGAGTATCCATAAGCAGTTCGCCTGCTATTTTACCCAGCGCTCGGGCATCACGCCAAATAACACTGATCGGCGGGTTCATGTATGCCATCAGATCAATTTCGTCACACGAAATGAGCGAAACGTCCTCACCAATAGCAAGCTTCAGATCGTATAATGCCTCAATTACCCCAACTGTTAGCTGAGCACCAGCGGCTAGAATCGCTGTAGGTCTTGGATTGATTCGCATCATTTCCTGTGTTGCTCGATACCCAAACGACTTTGTATATTCACTAAAGAATATATATTCATCCTCGACCGTTTTTCCAGCATGCAAAAGTGCATCCTGGTAACCTTTAAACCTATCTCGCGTAGCACGTAGGTCCTTAGGTCCACCGATAAAGCCTATATGTTGATGTCCCAAGGACAACAGCTCTTGTACTGCTGCAAATACGCCACTCGCATGGTCACTCAACACCGCTGATGCACGTACACCTGGAATTATACGATCAATAAAAACTATGGGAATGTCTATAGATTCTAACAACTCATTTGTTGGCTGGTGTGTTTCAGACTGCAACGAAAGGATCAATCCATCGAGCCTGCGCTTGGTAAACACACGTAGATAGTGCGTCTCAAGTTCAATGTCACCTTCAGAATCAGAGATAAGAATAACATATCCTGCTGACCGCAATACTTCTTCTGCACCTTTTATAATCTCGGCAAACAAAGGGTTTGCTATGTCACGTACAACAAATCCCACACTCTTGGTTGTACCCTCGCGTAAACTCTTAGCTAGGAAATCAGGTTCATATCCGAGTTCCTTGATAGCTGTGAGGACCTTTTTACGTGTGCTGGGGCTAACCCCGCTGTATCCGTTTAGGACTCTTGAGACCGACGATATGGAAACCGCAGCAAGGGCTGCCACTTCCTTCATGTGAACTTTTCTTTTTACCTTCCCCATATCATGAATAAATTATATGTTATCCCATGATTTCTTCGGCCATCCTTGCTATGGTTTGCGCACATGGTACTGCTCGTTCTTCAAGCGGCTTACTAAATGGAACTGGAGCATGCGGTAGTCCAATCCTTCTTGGAGGTGCATCCAGATAATCAAGTGCACGCTCAACCACTTCAGCAACAAGGACTCCACTCCACCCGCCACTGAGTGGTTGCTCTTCAACCACAATAAGCCTTCCCGTTTTTTTGATACTCTGTATTACCGTGTTGACATCCATCGGCAGTATCGACCTTATGTTAATAACCTCTGCACCGATCCCGGTTTGCTCCAGCTGCTGTGCAGCAGCTAATGCTTCCCAAACCATTGCAAGTGATGCAACTATCGTAACATCACTGCCTTCTTTCTCTATTTTTGCTACTCCAATAATATCTTTTGATTTGCTCGCAACCTCTGTGTTCAACTCACCTTGGTATGTATACAACTTTTTATGTTCGATATATATAACAGGGTTAGGATCGTCTACAGCGGCAAAAAGCAACTCATAAGCATCTTGCGGGGTAGCCGGAACTACCACTTTCAGTCCTGGTATAGCTGTATACCAAGACTCAGTTGTCTGAGAGTGCTGAGCTGCAAAGCCCAATCCAGCGCCTCCTACTGTTCGTATCACCAGTGGCACTGGCATCTGTCCCGCTGACAGATACAGGTACTTAGCTGCCTGGTTCACTATCTGATCAAATGCAACGCCCGCGAAATCAGCAAACATTAACTCTGCAATCGGTTTATATCCGCCTAATGCAAGTCCGATCGAAGCTCCTATAAAGCCGGTTTCGGAGATTGGCGTATCCATAACACGCTCAGCGCCAAATTCAGCCTGCAGCCCATCTGTTACCTTAAAAACACCACCAGCTGCTCCAACATCTTCGCCTAGTACCACCACCTTAGGGTTATTGCGCATTAATTCTCGCAACGCAAGGTTTATCGCTTCCCTGTATGTTATCTGGCCTTTAAACTGTGACATCTTTTACTATCTCCTCCTCATCTGGATAAGGCGCTTGCTCTGCCTTCTGGCGCGCTAAATCCACTTCCTTTCGAACCTCAGACTCTAATTTGTTTATCTCGTTTTCATCAATACCAGACTCTAAAAGGTAAGACTTAGCTATCTTTAGGGGATCTCTTCCCAGCCAGCTTCGCACTTCCTCTTCTGGTCTGTACTTCCCAGGGTCACTACGCGAATGCCCCCTTTGCCTGTAGGTTTTACATTCAATAAACACGGGGCCGTTACCTGCCCTTGCCTGTTCTATAGCATTACTAGCTGCTTCATACACTTTGCGTACGTCATTGCCATCAACTATTTGCCAGCACATGTTGTAGCTTTCAGCTCGCTTGGCAAGATCTTCAATTGGAGTTGTCAGATTTATGCGAGAATACTCTCCGTAGAGGTTATTTTCACATACAAACACAACTGGGCAATGCCACACTGCGGCAAGGTTAAGCGCTTCATGAAAGGCACCAATGTTCGCGGCACCATCGCCAAAGAAAGTTACTGAAACTCGTGAGTTGCCGGACAGCTGAGCTGCCCTTGCAAGTCCAACTGCTACAGGAAGCCCTGCTCCCACTATAGCAAACGAGCCCATCAGTCCCTTTCGCGCGTCTGTAAGGTGCATAGAACCACCTTTACCTCTGTTTACACCTGTCTTTCTTCCCAATATTTCAGCAAAAGCCGCTTCCATATCCATACCCCTTGCCAGTGCATGGCCATGGCCTCTGTACGTGTAAGTAGAGTAATCTTCCGGCCTCATGGCGTACGCAAAACCTACTGCAACTGCCTCCTGCCCTGAACACAAATGAGTAGATCCGTGTACCAAGCCCTTTTCATACAACTTCTGGATTGTTTCTTCAAACTCCCTAATCATGTACATAGTCCGGTACGCTCTAATCAAGTCCATTCCCGACCCCCGAAAACAATGATCGAAAACGATTCCACAACAATAATTATTATGCATGTATATGCCGTTTGAGTGCACATACTGAGCCAATCGGTAAAGGTGTGTAGCTCTTGTTCAGCAGTTTGGACTGTGCTTAATCCAGCGTACTTTCAATTTTTGAAAGTACTTGGGCAGTCGACGGCATTGCTGCTATTTCACTTTGAACTCGCCTGCAGGCCTGCCTGATATAAGGGTCTGTCAAGGCACGATTTGCCGCATTAGCTACATCCGTTGCGGTTGCCGTCTTGTGGTCTACCACTATTGCTACATCGGCTTTTCGGCACAAATTAGCAATTTCATACTGGTCTGCATCGATTGGAAGTAAAACCAAGGGCAATCCAAATGCAAGCCCTCCCAAAGTTGTACCAGCTCCTGCGTGACATACAACAAGGTCCGCATACGGCAAAACATTCTCGCGCGGAACAAAACGAGCTATTCCGACATTATCAGGAACCTTTTCAAAGTCCTTAGGATCGTTGAGAACACCACAAGTTAACAGAATTCTGCTGTCTAACTGTCGTGCAGCCTCAAGCAAAAGCGAAAACAGCGCTACATCTCTACTGCTGTAAGTGCCCAAAGTCATATAAATATTTTGTTTGGCTTTTGCTCTTATTCCACTAAAAGGGTTGTATTCGGGCAGCTTATTTGTATCACATGGTTTCATTTTGATAAGTTTAGACTGATCGACGTTCATATTCGGATGTTGTAACGAAGACGGAGCTATATCAATACACCCGTACCTGAATGCGCCACATAGTTCGGCTGCATAAACATTGTACCTAGCTAAAAACATCTCGTAATACGGCTGTGCTTTCAAATAGAGGTTTACATCTAATAATGCTGGACTCAGCGAATGACTTATGTTAGGGATACTCAGTTGCTGCGCAACAGCAGGCGCTGCAAAATCAAGAATGTCATGGATAATCACGTCCGGCTGCCACTCATTTGCAAGCTCGAATAATTCCGCGTACCTCATTGTAATTCCAATCTCCGCAAAAAGGTTTGGCACGTACCACAAAAGAACCTCATGTGGCTCCAGTTTATTAAACTCTTGCTCTGGATGCTCCTCGCACAGCCTTTGCCACCAACGATCAAAAGATTGCCCTGTGCTAAAAAATTCCACCCCACGTTCTTTTACATACATAGCAAACTCATTTGCAGTCGAAAAAATGACCTCACATCCTAGTCCTATTGCATTAACTGCTAAAGAAAGAAGTGGCTGCACATGCCCCGTGAGCGGACAGCAAGAAAACAAAAATTTTCTCATTGCAGTTTCACCTCGCAGATTCAAAGGCTGAGGATAGAAAAAATCCAGCTGGCGTAACTATAGAGAAAATACAGCCCACTTATTCTTTTACGCCCTCCCACCCAAATTAATCAACAATTAGTGTCCGCCAAAATAAACACTATGCTTTTACATAAACAATAACGTAGCATCATTATAGGTAAAATTACCCATCAGCGCATAGGTAATATTACCTATATACATCCTGTTAGGCTAGTTTAGAATTGAAACCGTACGTGATAATTACACGTTGTTAAAGCAGAGCATAGTAGCCAATGAGTGCACTTACGCTTTCTCGGTGGCAATTTGGGGTAACCACTGTTTATCATTTTTTCTTCGTTCCTCTAACAATTGGACTCATAATACTTGTCGCTGTAATGGAGACACTATGGATAAGAACAAACGATGAATCTTATCTAAAACTCACAAAATTTTTTGGCAAGCTATTCCTTATAAATTTCGCTATGGGAGTAGCAACAGGACTTGTCCAGGAATTCCAATTTGGAATGAACTGGGCTAGCTATTCTCGATTTGTTGGTGATGTGTTTGGGGCTCCGTTAGCAGCCGAAGGGCTTCTTGCTTTCTTTATGGAATCTACCTTTCTTGGCTTATGGATGTTTGGTTGGGACAAGCTGTCAAGACGGGTTCACCTTGCATGCGTATGGATGGTTGTATTAGGAACTAATCTTTCCGCTATATTTATACTGGCTGCAAATTCTTGGATGCAACATCCGGTAGGCTACACCATCGATCCAAAAACGCATACCGCGCATATGACCAACTTTTTTGCTGTGCTCGGCAATTCAACGTTGTGGTTTGCATATCCTCACGTGCTTTTTGCAAGTGTAATGACAGGTGCTCTTTTTGTTCTTGCAATTGCATCATGGCATTTACTTCGCAATAAAAACATAGAGACGTTCCAAAAGGCAGCGGGTCTTGCCCTTGCATTCCTGCTAATAGCAAGTATAGGTACCCTATTTACAGGTGACAGTCAAGCCCAAGTTATGACAAGACAACAACCTATGAAAATGGCTGCTGCTGAAGCCCTATATCACACGCAAAGTGGAGCTCCATTTTCGCTCTTTGCAATAGGAACACCAAATGGAAGCAAATTAATATTTGACTTGACCGTACCTCATATGCTCAGCGTGTTAGCTACCAACACGTGGAATGGTACAGTTCTTGGAATTGACAATGTACAGGCTCAGGAAGCTAGGTTATATGGCCCGGGAAACTACATACCAATAATTCCTGTTGCCTACTGGAGCTTTAGGCTTATGGTCGGAATTGGATTTATACTTGCAGCATATGCTATATGGGGTATTATCCTGCTGCGGCAAGGCCGTATAAACCCCAAATCCAAATTATTTTTGAAAGCTTCTTTTGTAATGCTGGCCTTACCATTTATAGCCAACTCATTTGGATGGATATTCACTGAAATGGGTAGACAACCATGGGTAGTGTATGGGCTGCTGAAAACTGCAAATGGTGTGTCACCCAATTTGTCATCCCCGCAGGTGTTTGCCAGTTTAATTGGGTTCGGTGTAGTGTATTTGTCTCTTGCGGCCGTTGACATGTGGCTTATGCTACGTTTAGGAAAAGAACTTGAGGAAGAAAAGAAAGAGGAATCAGAACTTCCACCTCTTATAGCTTACTGAGGATGTAGGAAGAAATGGTACTGCAGAATCTTTGGTTTGTGTTGATTGCACTACTGTGGATGGGATATTTCTTCCTCGAGGGTTTTGACTTTGGGATCGGAATGCTTTTACCGTTTATTGGGAAAGACGATACCGATAAACGTATACTGCTCAACACCATTAGCCCTATATGGGATGGTAATGAGGTGTGGCTAATTGTTGCAGGTGGTGCAACGTTTGCAGCATTTCCTGTTTGGTATGCTACCTTGTTTTCCGGATACTATGTGCCTCTTTTTGTTATTTTATTGGGTCTAATCTTTCGCGCAGTCGGGATAGAGTTCAGAAGCAAACATGACAGCGCAAATTGGCGCCAGTGGTGGGACCGAGCAATATTTTGGGGAAGTCTAATACCGTCTATACTTTGGGGAACAGCCTTCGCTAGCTTTATATTCGGAGTACCCGTAACTCCTAATAAGGGATATATTGGGTCCCCGCTTGCTGTTATCAATCCATATACCCTTGTAGCAGGACTCACCTTTGCGCTTGTGTTCGCCCTTAATGGATCATTGTTTGCAGTTCTTAAGACTGAGGGTGAGCTTCAAGAAAGAGCAAGACGGGCGTCGGGGGTGCTGTGGTGGCTTTCCCTCACTTTCGTTTTTATTTTCCTTGCCTGGTCTTATGCTAATGCACTGCTTAGAGGATACCACGGTATTGTTCCAAATGAGGTGCCTTTGTCTGCACTTGGTGCATTTGCAGCTGTCGGATGGCTAAGAAGAGAAAGGTGGGAGCTCACAGCATTTTTTACAAATGGCCTTGGTATAGTGCTTTTGTTAGCAACTATATTCCTAAATCTTTATCCACATCTTCTCATTTCAAGCTATGGGCTATCTAAAAGTTTAACTATCTACAATTCTTCTTCAAGCCCGTATACTTTAGCTGTTATGACAATAATATCAGCAATTTTCCTGCCCTTTGTACTTATTTACCAGGGATGGTCATATTGGATATTCAGACAGCGAATCACTAAGAAATCACTAAGCTCTGGTGGCTACTGAAAATAAAGCACGAAATTACGTGCTAGCTAAAGTATCTTCTCAAAAGCTAATATTTATATCCTTAGCAATACTGGGTATAGTTTCCGCCCTATTGTTGGTCGCACAAGCATACAGCATTGCCCACTTTATATCGCTAACTTTTATTCATCACGATAAGGTGAAAATCGCTTATCCATATCTTTTAGTTTTTCTTACAAGCTCTCTTATTTATGTGCTAACCCAGTTCGAGCTAAGGAAACTATCGCTCATAGGTGCGCATCGACTTACTCGCAGCATAAGAGAAGACGCGACTAGCTCTCTGTTATCATTAAATCCACTGAAGATGGCAGAACTATCTGTCGGTGGCACAACCGAGATACTGTCGAAACAGATTGAGGCAATTGCCCCATTTTTTAGCCGGTATCTTATTCAGCTAATTCAGGCAATTACAATACCTGCGGTAATAATCGCCTGGGTCCTGCCTCACGATATTCTGTCAGGAGTTATATTTATCGCAACCATACCATTTATACCGATATTTATGTACCTTGTCGGTAAAGCCGCTGAGCTCAGGGCAAAAAAACAATGGCAGCGTTTCCAGATTCTTTCAGGTTACTTTATGGATCTGATAATGGGCCTTCCAACGCTTAAAGCACTTGGCAAATCTCAAGAACAGCAAGACAAGATTGTCAGTGCTTCAAAAGAGTATAAAAGATCCGTCCTCGATACTCTAAAGATAGCGTTTCTTTCAGCCCTAATTCTAGAGCTTTTCGCTTCATTATCTATTGCATTAATAGCCGTAGCTGTAGGACTAAGGCTACTATATGGCCAAATATCTTTTTCTACTGCGCTTGCTATACTGATTCTCGCACCTGAGATTTATATTCCATTACGAAAGTTAGGATCCGGCTTTCATGATTCGCTAAATGCTATTGCAGCAACAGCCAAAATCGTAGAGTTAAATGAACTGGCAAACTCGAATACCACATTGCGCCATGCATCGTATGTTAATTATCCAACATCTAAAGTCAGGCAAATTTCGTTAGAAAAGCTGTATATTAGTGTTGATCATACAAGCAAGATTGTTGGACCCTTTGACCTAGATATTCGCGAGGGCGATAAGGTATGCATATTTGGAGCAAGCGGAGCGGGTAAAACTACCCTTATTAACACAATCCTAGGTTGGCGGCGCCCTTACGCCGGTAAAATCATTTACAACGACTTAAATTGGGAGGATGTTGATTTTAGAATACTTTTAAAGCAGATAGCCTATGTGCCTCAGAAATTCTACATACCAGCTACTACTATTGAAGACTACATAAAGCTCTTTGCACCTTATGCTTCAACAGACGATATAGAAGCAGCGCTAAAGGCAGTTGATCTTCAATTTCCGCCATCCTACTTCACTGGTGAAAATGGTTTACTTCTGTCGGCCGGCCAAAAGCAAAGACTAGTTCTCGTCAGAGCCATTCTGCAGCCTCAAGGAGTTATGGTGCTGGACGAGCCTGTAGCCAATTTAGACTTTGCAGCGCAAGCTCATATAGCTGGTTTACTGAAAACTAGTCAAAAAACTATCATTTTTGCGACGCATTCCGAAATACTAAAAGGAGCGGCAAATAAATGTCTTATGGTCGGCTAACTAAAGTAACAAAATTTGCTACGCAAAACTCAAGTAAGCGGTTCGTGCTAGCGGTCATTCTTGGTACTATATCAATCTCATCAGGCATTGCTTTGATGGCTACCTCGGGATACTTAATATCCGATGCTGCTTTGAAACCACCTGTACTTTCATTAACAGTGGCAATTGTTGGCGTTAGAGCCTTTTCTCTTTTTCGTGCAGTAGCAACATACCTTGAAAAGCTAATCGGCCACGATTTTGCTTTAAGCCTTGTTCCTAATTTAAGGAAGCGGCTTTACTTATACCTTGAGCAGCATGCACCGGCAGGATTGGTCGAATTTACATCCGGGCAACTACTTGCCAAATTTGTTACAGCAATTGATGACTTGCCCTCACTTTTATTAGTATTCCTTATTCCTGCTTTCTCAGTTGGCATTGCCATACTTATTGCCTTTGGTATAATGGCACAAATTTCCTTGCAGGCAGCTATTGCCCTTTTGTGTTGCGCGGCAGCTTGGCTGGTCATTTACGTTACGTGGGTTAGACGAAGAATTTGGGACTCAGGCGCAAATTTTGCTAAACACGATTCACTTGTAGAACCCAAAGCATCGGAATTTGTCCACTTGTCCCCGGAACTACATCAGTTAGATGACTGCCCAGAACCTCTTTTAGGTTTTTTGAATACAGTTGAGCATGCGTTTAAACTTCAGCTCAAAGGATTAAAGACCCAGTACACTGCAATAGCTATTACAAGACTAATGAGCCTAGCTCTGGTTGCTTTGCTATTACTTGCCGACACAACTAAGACATTTTCCGTAACAAGTGGAGTTTGGTATGCCTCCATAGTGCTGGTTATTCTCACTTCATTGTCACCAATTGAAGAAATAATTGATGGAGAGTATATCTCATCGACAAAAGCTGCAACCTATACTACTTTCGACCAAATAATCGCCAACACCACTATAGAAACAGGTGACATAGGTTATGGCACTTTAACCAAGCCTGCGTGCTTAGACATAAAGGTATACAGAGTAAGTGCTAAATATCCAACCTCTAGCCGTTGTGTATTACGCGAAGTCACATTCGAAGTTGGACAAGGCAGGCACATAGTGATCACTGGGCCGTCAGGATCTGGAAAAACAACTCTTGTCAATGTCCTCATGAGGTACCTCAAACCTACTTCGGGAAACGTATTTCTTGGTAGTACACCTCTCGAAGATATTCAAGAAAAGACATTTTACGACATGGTAGCATTTTTGCCACAAAATCCACACGTGTTCAGCGGCACGTTAAAAGACAATTTGCTTTTAGCAAATCCTTTAGCTACCGCAGAAATGATGGTAGATACTCTTGAGTCCCTGGGTTTAAGACCATGGTTGTCAACGCTTCCGAATGGCCTAAATTGTTTTGTTGGCGAAGCAGGGCTTAAAATCTCAGGTGGGCAACGTCAGCTTATTTGCCTTGCGCGGGTCCTACTTAAGGATGCGCCCATCGTATTACTTGATGAACCAACAACACATCTAGACATAGCAACGTCCAGGAATGTTATCTCCACTGTACTGAACTTTGCGAAAGCCAGGACAGTTATAGTGATTTCCCATGAGATAACTACCCTCGACCAATTCGACGGCATTATCGTGATGCAGGATGGCGAAATAGTAGAGTCTGGATCCTTCGAGGACCTTATGGGAAGAAATGGTGTACTGGCTGCGCTTTATGAGTCGACCAAAACTGCGGGTAGCATACCTGTATAGAGACTGAGAATAAAGTAGCTCGTGGCTAAATAAATTGACTATGACAGCTAATCATTAGATGGACTTGAAGATGGCTTATGGAGTTCGCAATCTTAAAACACACCGTATTTTAGATAAGCTTGTTTGGGATCCATACCTTGACGAATCGCCTTTCGAAGCTCCGATTCAGTTACCATTAATTCTTCCGCCCGCTTTAATACTTCTATCACCATGCCGCTTGGTATCACAACGATTCCGTCACGATCTGCTGCAATGAAATCACCGTTATTTATTTCAACCTCGCCGATGCGAATGTTTTCCATAATGCTATCCACAATCCATTTACCAACGATATCATCCGGGGTTACATAACGGCAGAATACCCTAAAGTTGCGATTAAGAATATAGGGTACATCACGACAGCCACCGTCAACAATATAACCACGTGCCCCCCTTATATCTAAAGTCTCAGCAGATAGCTCACCCATATGTGCAAGCTGTGTATCATTAGGTTGGCAAACCACTACGCTACCCGCAGGCACCTTTGAAAGCATGTCAGTCCATGATAGTAGCGTTTCATGCTCTGATATGCCTTGTTCTCTATGCCCACTTACAGTAAATACCGGCCCAGCAAGATGCCAATCATAATTTAAAGGCTTAATCTCATAGGGCAAAACGCACTTAGTAAAGCCTTTTTCGCGCATTGCATCATATAAAGCTCCAGTATAACAACGCTCAAGTCGTTCTACAATCTCTATAGCTTGCAATTATTACAACCCCCCATAACCTAGTCCATTAACCGAACATGTTACCTCTTCGCCATACAGAACTATGTTAAGGCTTCGAAGCAACATATGACAACCCAACTATGATATTATATCGACTAGTCGATAAAAATCTATTGGATTAATATATGGCCTTGGAAAAACTTATTAGCTATGCGGTCAATTCCAAGAAAGGTAGTACGGCTTTTATACTATTTTGGCTGGCCTTAGGTGGATTATTGTTTTCCTTCTTACCACAAGCAAGCCAGCAAGAAGTACAAAACCCACCTAGTCTGCCCAGTACTGCAAGGTCTGTTATAGGCGCAAGCTACCTAGCTAAGGTACAGCCTGATGCAAACTTTCTTCCTGGTGTGCTCATATTCTATGATCATGACGGAATCGGCGCATCTGAAAAAAATAAGATAACCAAGTTCGCCAAAAATCTATCTCTGCATCCCTTGTCCGACATGGCTACAACACCGAAGGTGCCAAGTCCAAGCAACACACTTAGCTGCAACGAAAAGTTATGTACAGTAGTTTTGGAATTTTTTCCAACAGATAACCAAGCATTACTTCACAATATATTGGGTCGACTTAGCGCTGAATTGGTGAATACATTTGGACGTAACTTAATAACAAGCCCATTGACAAACGGTCTTATAGCGCGATTGACTGGACCAGCTGGTATTGCCGTAGATACCTCAAGCCTTTTCAAAAACGCAGATACCAGCCTACTAATAGGCACGACTTTCGTAATCTTAGCCATACTGGTACTTGTATATCGGTCATTGATTTTGCCTCTAATACCACTCGCAAGTGTAGCCCTAGCATACACAATTGTAAGCAGTCTATTGGGAGCTCTTGCAAAGCTGAAACTATTAACGCTCGACGCACAAACCATTTCAATAATGATTGTCTTGATGTTCGGCGTCGGGACTGATTATGCACTCCTACTTATAAATCGATACAAGGAAAATACAGCAAGCCACTTAAACTTGTCTGATGCTTTGTCATCTGCAGTTCAGTCAGCAACTAGGCCCATACTGCTGAGTTCAATCAGCGTAGCGTCTGTTCTATTACTCCTTCTTTTGAGCTCTTACGGTCCTATACATCGGTTTGCGATCCCATTCGCATTAGGCGTGCTTATGACAGCGGTTATGGCAGTAACCTTAGTACCCGCTTTATTACGTTTATTGGGAAACATTGTATTTGTCCCAAAACGATTTTCTGCCATTGAGGCGCCTGATAAACTGACCCTTAAGCTCAGTACTTATTTGAGAAAAAGGCCCACATTATTTGCTGCAACTTGCTCAGTATGTCTTATTCTGCTTGGTACAGGTTTTGCTATGAGCAGGTCATCTAACAATATACTGGAAACGCTTCCTACATCTGCGCAATCTGTGCAAGGATACCACCTATTAGCAAAAGTAGACAGTCAAGGCTCTATAGCACCTGTGAACATAGTCGTTGTCTCGAGGGATAAGCCAGCAAATCTTGTATATAGAATCAGTTCCCTAAAGGATGTTCTTGGTGCAACTGGCCCGTTTACCGCCAACTACCATAATACCTATATAGAAGATTACTCTGTTATTCTAAAAGCGGATCCTTTTTCAAACAAAGCCATAACCGCCTTGCAAGATATTTTGATAAGGCTTAAGTCAGGTGTTGCCAACAGTACCAAGATCTACCCTGTGGGTGTAACCGCACAAAATCTAGACACTTCGATGATATTGGCTCGTGATAGCCTTGTGCTAATCCCATCGATTCTGGCACTTCTCTTTTTGCTACTTACGCTCATATTCGGAAGCCCTATTCTCTCGATATATCTTGTAATCTCTGTCATTCTTTCATATTTTGCCGCTATGGGCGCAGGTTGGTTCATAGTTCATTTCCTATTGGGCATAAATGCATTTACCGATGGCATTTCTCTCTATACATTCATATTTTTGGTAAGTCTCGGTGAAGACTACAACATTTTTCTAATATCGCGCATATATTCAGAAGCAAAATCTTCAACATTCCAAGACGCTGTAGTAAAGGGCTTAAGCTCAACAAGCTTGGTCATAACGGCCGCCGGCCTTATTCTTGCAGGTACGTTTGCTGTACTAACCGGTATACCTTTGAAAATCTTGCTTGAATTTGGCATCATAATGACAATAGGCATCCTAATAGACACCTTCATTGTAAGATCCATACTGGTACCGGCCATAGCACTTAGCCTTAAAAATAAAGCGTTTTGGCCAAAGCGCTAATTATGCATCTATTTCCCACAAGATTTTAGAAAACTTCTTGACATATACTCAACATGATGATATAGTCATATGACGTATGAGTCATATGTCATACAGGTTAGAGAAAATGGTAATGCGACAGAGATTTGTTACATCCCTATACCTCGGATTTAACCTAGTGCTATTAACGCTACTTGGCCCTTCCGTTGCGTGCCCGAACAAAGTAACTGCATCAGGATCTTTCCCAATAGGCTCAGATGGTGTCGATACTCTGCAGCTTCTTGCTACGTACACCAATGTTCAGTACGGTTGGCAACAAGTACAACTGTGGAATGATCCAAATCCGAACTGGCCCACCGATCAGTATGTACCCGATGGTAGAGATGACCAAACAGGACAACGAGAGACTTTCTTTGGCGCTCCAACCCCACCCGGATCTAGCTTCTTGCTTTACTTTGCCCCTGGGTGGAATACGCCGATATATCCTACACCAGTGCTTCTCGTTATGGGGGCAAATGACAATGTGGACCGTGAATATGCTGACCCAAATCTAGATGGAAGTGGTACATGTGGATCGCTAACCTGTCCCACGACAGGACTAATGCAGTACCTATCTGGACTTGGATACTCAGTTTTTGCTGTTGACTTCGCAAACATGCAGGGGGACAACTATGAATGGGCCCAAACTATTGGCGACGCAATAGCAGTAATAAAGTGGCTAGTAGGTGCACCCCAGGTTGACCTGATTGGCTGGAGTAAAGGTGCTTTTGCATCACGCATATATGTCTCAAGTGTATACCCAAGCTGGGGCCGCCCTTATCAAAACGACGTACAAAAACTTATTCTACTTGGTAACCCTAACGGAGGCCTTGATTACACTTTTGCACACGGTATCCAGCCAGATCCTCTTATTTATCCTCAGTGCGGCGGATCCCTTAACGGCCCCTCTCCACATACTGAATTTGTTTGCTATGGGACATGGTACTCAGAACCGGATTTGTCAATATATAGCAATTACTTTACTGGCCAACGGCAGATGTTGGCTAGATGGGATTATGTCTATGGCGTTGATGAAACACAAACAGACTGGTATACGACCTACTACGGTGGGCAAGGGTATGTGAGCTATAGCCTGGGCATCCAATACGCAATAGATAACGGATCGTTGGTACAAACCATCTTGAATGCCGGAATCCCCGCTTCTGTTGAAACTTTCTTACTTTGCGGCGCAGATCCAGATATCCCCTACTTTTACAACGAAAATAGAGGAATCAGTGACGGCGTGGTCTTTGTTGCGTCATGCACCGAGACAACAGGAATAGGAAACGTAGCAGCTGTTGTAACCATCGCATCTGATAACCATTTGCAGCTCGGCTGGGATCCATCTGCCGAACAAACTATTGCCCAATGGCTCTCTGACTAGTCTGTTGGTAGTTTTTGATAAGGAGGTATAGACTATGAAAAATTTTAAAACGAACAAAAAGCTAGCACTTTTACTTCCACTTGTCTCCATTCTTCTACTGCTAATTACATCATGTGGCAGCCAGAGTACAACTGCCAAATCCAGCACACCCTCCAAGCTTTCTGGCAGTATTACCATAGGCTTTTTGAATCAGCAAGAGGGGGCAGTTGCTTTTCCGGACTTTGGGGCTGGCGCTCAAGCAGCTAGAATTTACATAAATCAGCACGGGGGTATCAACGGCAAAAAGCTAGTTTTCTTAGACTGCAACACAGATGGCACTTCTGCAGCTTCTGTCGCATGCGCAAACAGATTTGTCGCGGGTCACGTCCCAGTAGTGCTCGAAGGCCTTGACGCTGGTGCGGATGCCGCTGTACCTATACTCGCGGGCGCTGGCATACCGCTTGTTGGCCATACAGCATTTGGGCCAGTGCAAGCAAACAGCCCAGATGCGTTCTTCTTTGGTGCCGCAACGGGTGCTTATGATGTGGTACCGCTCGTAGTAATGAAAACTTACCTACATTTGGACTCTGTTGTGTATCTGGCGCAGGATAATCCAACCGATAGAGCATTCGTACAAGAAGATATGCAGCCAGCAGCAAAAAAATTAAGTATGAGCTTATCCTCCGTGTTCTATAATGCACAATCCCCTAATTTTACTTCTACGGTAGCATCCGCTATTGCTAGCCACCCACAGGCTATATTCTTTACAACACCAGAACCAGACTGCACAAGCATAATACAGGCTGCATCTACCCTTGGCTACAAAGGCTATATATTCGCTGGATCATGCTCAGCCTTCATTCAGGCCCTTGGAAGTGCCGCAAATGGGATATTTACATCTTCTGACCTTTATGTACCCGATGCAACCACAGGAGTACCGGCAGCAAAGCTTGGCCAAGTAAAAGCATACGTAAGCTACATGGATAAGTACGATCCTAAGTACGCTGATGGCTTCGCCCAAGATACGTTTTCATCCACTATGGATATAGCTAACATCCTCAAAGGCATACATGGTAAGGTAACCGCATCAGCAGTTCTACAGGCACTAAAACATGTCGATGGCCTGTCTAGCTTCATGGGACAAACTCTTGACTGCAATGGTAAGCAATGGCCCGGTGAAACTTCTGCGTGCGCAAGTGGCCTCATAGAGTACAGAGTGGAAAACGGTAGTAGAATACCGTACACTCATGGGTTTGTACATGCTCAGCAGTATGTATAGGTAAACCTTAAGCAGATGCACTTTATATAGCACTACAACAAGCATGATACTTAGCAATCTTCTACTATTCACACTGCTTGGCCTAGGAGAAGGGGTGGTGTACGCCGCCCTTTCTCTTAGCCTGGTAGTCACATATAAAGCAACCAGAGTAGTCAACTTTGCACAGGGCGCAGTTGCAATGTGGGCCGCGTATACATTTTACGAGTTGCAAGCTGCAGGAAAACTATTCTTTCCTGCCTTTATAATTCCAGCATATATTCAGTTGCCAGGACCTCCTCCAGTTATACTTTCCTTATTCATTGCCGTTATCGCTGCAGTCCTCATTAGCGTAGCATCGCACTACCTTGTTTTCAGACCTCTTAGCGGAGCACCTCCTCTTGCGAGGATAGTTGCATCAGTTGGCATAATGCTAACACTGGAATCAATAGCTTCTATCCAGTTTGGCAGCGAACAAAGAGTTGTACCTAATATAATCCCAGGTGGCGCTATCAGTATTGCAAGCCAAAATGTACCAATTCAGTATCTGGCACTTGTAGCTGCGGCCATACTCGTAACATTCGGTACCTATTACGTTTTCACCAAAACTAAAACAGGTATAGCCATTCAGGCGTTAGCTGAAAACAAAATAAACATCTCTCTTCTGGGATGGGCACCACAGTACCTGGAATTAACTGCAGCTGCATTATCGGGTGTGATTACCGGTTTATTTGGAGTTCTGGTGTCCCCTATAACAGGTATCAACACAATAAACTACACCCTTTACGTAATTCCTGCCCTCGCAATCGCTCTTCTTGCGAATATGAACAGCATATGGATAAGCGGTCTTGGTGGACTCGCCCTTGGAGTCCTTCAGTCGTTGCTCCAGTACGCTCAGACATCAACGTGGTATCCCAACTGGGCTCAGGTAAGCCTAACAGAGGTGCTACCATTCTTAATAATTATCGTGATTCTTAGCGTTCGTGGGCATATACTGCCTACAAGGGACGAGGCATTAACCCAGGTAAAATTGCCCTGGGTTTGGATACCGAAAAAAGCGTATGTGGCGCTGCTAGTTATTCTTGTCGCTGGATCAGCAACCATATCACTTATTTCAGGTATCTACCGATTCGGGATTATAGAAAGTATACTTGCAGCTTTGATTATGCTGTCATTTACTTTACTAATTGGGCTTGCCGGACAAATATCTCTTGCACAGGTGACTCTAGCAGGCTTAAGTGGGTTTTTACTTTTCAAAGTTAGTTCGATTTTTGGTATAGGATTTCCACTTGCACCCCTGATAGCAGCAATAGGAGCGATGGCAGCTGGTATACTTGCGGCAATACCTGCGCTTAGGGTAAGAGGGACCCAACTAGCAGTACTAAGCCTTGCCTTTGCCATAGCTGTGGAACAATTTGTGTTTAACAACTCTTATTTTGTACCAGCAGTAAGTACCACAGTTGCAGGTCCTTCAATAGATGGCCTTAATCTGGCGATTAGGAAAGCAAGTGATATAGCGCGACTACAATTTGGCTTTCTGTCGCTAGCGGCACTTCTTTTGGGTGCATATGTGTTTTTAAGCATAGCTAAAGGTACCACTGGCAAAAGGTTACTAGCTGTACGCTCCAGTGAAAAAACGGCTGCTTCAATTGGTATAAACGTAGTATCCGCAAAGCTTGTAGCATTCGCAATCGGCTCATTCCTAGCCGGACTGGCTGGTGGTCTTATCACATACTCGCTTGGAAGATTTTCCCCTCCATTTTTTGATGCTGTCTCAGTCGGTATTCCTTTTTTGGCATTTGCATATCTTGGAGGTGTAACAAGCATTACAGGCGCAATAATAGCAGGGTTACTTGCACCTGCTGGAATAATATTCGTTATCTTAAATCGTTTTGTTAACAACCTTGGACCATATTACCTATTAGCAAGTGGTTTGGGATTAATCGTAGCATCAATTTTTTACCCTGAAGGAATGGTAGGAACCTTCAGAGCTATGGGAACACTTATAGCACTAAAGTTGCGATTGCACAGAAAACAATCTAATGCAGAGACAGGTCAAGTCCAAAGCCACACAACCTTCCCAAGTTCTTTAAACGCTGTGAAGTCTGCGGGATCGCCCCAAAAAGTTATTCTGAAAACCAATAATCTCAATGTAAGTTACGGTAAATTCACTGCTGTACAGAATGTTAGCTTCACGTTAAAACAAGGGGAATTTGTTGCCCTAATTGGACCAAATGGGGCTGGAAAAACTTCCATACTAGATGCAGTCACTGGATTTACCAAGTGCAGCGGCGAGATTATATTCAATTCTCTCGATATTACCAACTTACCGCCACACAAAATCGCACGCCTCGGACTAGTCAGAACATGGCAAGTACCAGAGGTATTTTCTAGCCTTACTGTAAAGCAGGAAGTTTCAACTGCAGAATCCAACAACGAATTAACACCTTTTATTGCCGATCTTACACATCTTCAGGTGTTTCAACGCAAACAAAGACTGATAAATGAAATCTTGGACTGGCTGGATCTAGCTCGTTTAGCAGAGCTACCAACGCATAACCTAACTTTAGGTCAAAGAAAGCTGCTTGGCCTCGCAAGAGCTCTTGCTACAGAGCCCAAAATGCTTCTTTTGGATGAGCCAGCGGCAGGGTTAGATAGCTTCGAAGGTGAAAAGCTTGGAGAAATGCTAAAACAGCTGTCAGCCAGTGGTATCACAATACTCCTCATAGAGCACGATATGGAACTTGTCTTCAGCATCTGCAGCAGAATTATGGTAATGCATCAAGGCCAAATAATCGCTGATGGAGATCCAAGTTACATACTGAAACACAATGCAGTAAAGCATGCCTACCTTGGCCACTTTCACACTGACTTAGATCATGGCAATTCTTACACATTTAGCGCAACACAGACATGACAGAGAAAGTGCTTGAGACTAAAGAACTTTGGGCAGGTTACTACGGAGTGGCAGCGGTTCGAAACCTAACTATTGACATAGAGCCAGGAGAAATCTTTGCTTTGCTCGGGCCAAATGGATCCGGAAAATCAACAACGCTACTTACCCTGGCTGGCGTACTAAAGCCTATAAAAGGCGACGTAAAATTTGTGGGGCATTCAATATCTGCGATGCCTTCTCACAGTATCGCTCAACTTGGAATACTGCTAGTCCCAGAAACCCGAGGGATATTTTCTACCCTCACGGTAAAAGAAAATCTTGCACTTGTCAGGGCAAAAGCATCTGAAAGGACTATAGATGCGGCACTGGATTTATTCCCACAACTTAAAGCGAGAATTAATAACAAAGGCAACGAGCTTTCTGGGGGCGAGCAGCAAATGCTGGCACTAGCTAGAGCTATTGCTATGGAGCCAAAACTACTGATGGTAGACGAAATGAGTCTTGGATTGGCACCAAACATAGTAGTAGACTTATTGGATAAATTAACAGATTTATCAAAAAAGCTCAAAATGGCTATTTTACTTGTCGAGCAACATATATCGATGGCATTGAAGTACGCAAATAAGTTCGCAGTGCTCAGACACGGTGAATGTGTTCTTAAAGGAGATGCGACACAAATGAGCTATGATCCGCAGCTACTTTATAAGGCATATTTTGGAATCAAATAAATAGTTTTTATATCAAGGAGGTACAACATGAAAGAGATCAATTACAAAATAAGTGAACAGAATGTGTCCTTGCCAAGAGTGTCTATGCACGTCAAGGTTAGCGGACCAATAGATGGCAAGCCCTTACTGTTTGTACATGGCAATGTATCATCGTCTATCTTCTGGAAACATATACTGGGCGAACTAGACGGACGATTTAGAAAGGTAGCTATGGATCTTAGGGGTTTTGGCCACTCCGAAAAAAAGCCTATACGCGCAGAACTCGGCCTTAAAGACTTTTCCGATGACATCCACGAACTTGTGCATAAGTCGGGTCTACTAGATACCACCGAAAAGATAAATCTAGTGGGATGGTCTATGGGTGGCGGCATAATTATGCAGTATGCAATTGACCATCCTGACAAAGTTGATTCTTTGATACTGGTAAGCCCTATCTCACCTTTTGGGTTCGGTGGAACAGCCGATATAAACGGTAGGCCTTGTTGGCCTGATTATGCGGGGTCAGGTGGCGGTATAGTAAATCCCGATTTCCTGAAGAGGCTTGAAGCAAAAGACAAGAGCGATGAAAGCGACGTTTCGCCACGCCGAATACTCAATACAAACTACTTCAATCCTCCTTTCAGAGTAGACAGTGAAACAGAAGATGAGTATGTAGAAGCTATGTTGCAAACGGCGGTAGGCGATGATTTTTATCCGGGAGACAGTGTTCCGTCGCCAAACTGGCCAGGAGTAGCACCTGGAACACGAGGCCTTGCAAATGCATTTTCTCCCAAATATTTCAACCTAAATGAATTTGCGACCATAGATCCCAAGCCGCCTGTATTATGGATCCGCGGCTCACAAGACAAAATAGTTTCAGACACTTCTCTCCTCGACATTGGATTTTTGGGCAAGCTTGGTATTGTGCCTGGGTGGCCTGGAGAGGATGTATATCCCCCTCAGCCTATGGTGTCACAAATGCGAAAAGTGCTGGAAGACTATGCTAGTGCAGGAGGTAAGTTTCAAGAAGAAGTATTTGAAGGATGTGGTCACTCACCACATATAGAAGCAAAGGATAAATTCATAGACCTGATTACATCATTTCTAGTAAGCTTGTAGACTTACCTTTAGACCAAATCGCGGCCCAAGCTTCAAACATTGGGCGTACATATTAAAGCGACTGGAGTACTCTTTGCGCCGCCATTTGCCCAGCTCTAACTGCACCTTCCATATAAAGCATCCATATAGGCGAGACTTCTGTACCCGCCCAGTAGAGCGGGCCTACCGACTCACGCAATGCTTTGCCATACCTGGACCACACTCCAGGTGGGAAATATCCTCCGTACGCACCAAGACTCCACCTTTCTTGTGTCCAGTCCATAAGTAGGATATCTTCTGCCTTCTTTGATTTTGACCCGAAAAGCTTGCCAAGCTCGTCTAAAATGACTTTCCTTTTTTGATCGTCTGTAAGGCTGGATAGTGCACTTACTCCCTCTCCTTCAACAAATCCTGTAATAGCACCAGGAGAGCTCAACGGAGGAGTGTTGTCGAAAGTAGCAGTTATTAAGCCGCCAATCTGAGCAGACATCCCAGACAAGCCTTCCGATCGCCACCAGGGTTCAGGGTAAATAGCGTTAAATTTTATGACTCTTCCATTAGGAACACTTGACATCAATTTGACATGTGCTTCAGGCAGTTTTGGTTCATAATTAATTTTTGATGCCAGAACCGGTGACATGGCCAGAATTGCCCTTCTCGCATGAAATGTAGAGCCATCACAACAGTGCACTATAACATTGTCTTTTGTCCACTGGATTTTCGAAACTGGTCTATTGAAAAAGACACTACATTCCATGGCAAGAGCAAGTTTTTCAGAAATAAGTTGTGCACCACCTACAAACCTTGCCTCCTGTGCACCACCTGACACAGCCGTTAGCTTTTTTATCCCTTCTCCCGAACGGACAAAAAATAGTGCATGTAACAATGAGACTTTAGATGGCTCCTCTGCCAACATTGTACGAAATGCAAGCCTAACCGCATCCCCGGCAAGCTGATTCTTTACACTGCTACTAATCCAATCATCCAGAGACCTGGAATCAAAAAAACTCGCATCTTTGCTGTTCCAGGGTTCACTTAGACTGACTCTCCTTGATAGTAGTCCTAGTTTTAAAAATCCTATTCCGCTCCAAATAAGCGAACTTATAGGTAACATAGGGAACCACTTATAAAAGTAGCGTCGGTCATGCACAACCAAGACACTATGACCCCTACTGTAAACCGGAAACGTCTTTATGCCCAGCGACTTGGCTAGCTCTTGTATATGTGTATGGGTGGGCCCAACATATTCACCACCAAGTTCTAGCGCACTACCATCAGGAAGCTTAATATCGTATGTTTTCCCACCAGCCCTATTTCTCGCTTCCAGCACTAAAACGTTAACCCCATTATCAGCAAGGAGCTTTGCGGCAGCAAGACCAGAAAGGCCAGCTCCTACAACTATAACATCAGCTTGTTCCGATAAATTGTACATCTTCTAAATCCCCTTAATTAGGTTCAACTAAAAAATTCATCGCGGCTAGCTGAAGCCGCCATAGCAGAGCTTATAGAATGGGGACAGAGTTACCCAGTATTCTGCAGCCCCGCCGCTATCCCATTAATTGTCAGAAGGAGCAGCTGTTCTCTCTTCACGTCGTATGCTTTCCCTTGACGTATTTCTCTCAAAACTTTAAGCTGAAGCTGCGAAAGCGCATCTACATATGGATTCCTTAACTCTATTAGCAAAGACAATACCGGCCTATTCTCCAAAAGCCTTTGGTGCTGGGTTACCTCGAGAACCTTTTGAACCGTCAAATCATATTCCTCTAAAACTTGTCTGGTCAGTTCTGGCCTTCCTCCTAGCGCAAGGTAAGATTCAGCAATCTTCCTATCCGTCTTTGCAAGACTCATTTCCGCATTATCCATCAAAGTTGAGAAAAATGGCCACTTCCGATACGCATCACGAAGCTGATCCATATCAACCGCGGCAAGGCCGCTACCAAGCCCATACCATCCTGCCAAATTTACCCTTGTCTGTGACCAAGCGAAAACCCAAGGTATAGCTCTTAGCTCTTCGAACCCGCTATATATCCCTCTTCTTGCAGGTCTTGAACCTATTTTGAGCTTGTCTATTTCCAAAACAGGAGTAACCTTGCAAAACCATTCATAAAAGCCCTCGGAATTGACAAGTCTGCTATAGGCTGCGCGGGATGCTGCTGCGATCTGTTCTGCCAATTCCTTGTACTTCTGTGCCATTTCTCTGTTGCGCCTTTGAACATCCGGCATAAAAGATTCCATTACGGCAGCACCAACTTGTTCTAAATGCCGTAAGCCTATTTCTGTATTGCCGTACCGGGCAAATATTACCTCCCCTTGCTCAGTAACTTTAAAGCCGTTATAAACAGATCCTGGAGGCTGCGCTAGTACAGCACGGTTCGCAGGACCGCCTCCTCTTCCCAATGACCCTCCCCTGCCATGAAAAAGTGTTAGCTTAATCTTGTTCTTATCCGCCCATGCTAATAGCTGCTCCTGCGTCTTGTAAAGCAGTATAGATGCCGCAGTCGGCCCAATTTCCTTTCCGGAGTCTGAATAGCCAAGCATAATCTCAAACCGATTGCCATTATGCGAAAGACGTTGACTTACCTCAGGTAGGTTGACAATCTGATCAGCTATCCTTACTGCATTGGTAAGATCATTAGCAGTTTCGAAAAGCGGTACAACATCAAGTATGGGTATAGTGCCACACGCAATTTTTGCAAGTTCGAACAAATTAGATATGTCTTGGGCAGAGGATGTGAAACTCACAATATACCTCGAACACATGTCAGGACCATAGCGTCTTTGAATTTCTGCTATGGCTGAAAATGTATCTAACACCTCACGATACGGTGCTATATTGCCACGCTTTATGTCGTCGATAGCGGCTTTATGTATAGCCGAATGCTGTCTCACTTCTAACTCTGCTAAGTGAAAACCAAAAGTTTTTGCCTGCCACAGAAACGACCGTATTTGGCCGTTGGCTATTGCTCTTGCGCCTGCCTGCAATAAAGAGTTGCGTACAGTCTCCACCTCACTGATGAACTCTTGGGGAGCTAGATATGCCCACTTTTTCCCATCTCTTGTAGCACGCAACCGTTCTGCGATACAGAACATAGCCACTCGATGGGGCTCTCCCAGTGATCGCGATTCCGCTATGGAATAAGCCTTTGGATCTGCTTTTCTATAGTTAAGCAGCAATGCCTTAAGCCCAATGCTTGGGGGAGTCGTAGACTCATGTACTGTTAACTTTGCTCCCACAGTCATAGCACTTTGCTCAAGGAGCCTTAAAGCAGTCTGCCTCTGGAGCTCAGCTGTTTTAAGAGTAACCGCAGCTGTAACATTTGGGTTCCCATCTCTGTCAGCCCCAACCCAGGTTCCAAATCGTATAAATGGCTTAAAAAGCTCAACTTCAAGTCCATGTTTCTTTACGGCATGCTCCAGTGACCTGTGGATAACAGGTACGATGTTAAAAAGGCTTTGCTCAAATATGCCTAAAACTGACCTAACTTCATCAAGAGGATCAGGTGCTTTGTGCCGTATATGAATTGTACGCCATAGTATATCGATCTCTTCTTTCAGGAGTTCCATGCCTTGATCAGTGCTTATTTCGTTCTTATCAAGAGCATCAAGTACAGACGAAATTCGTCTTACCGCCATTTGAACTGCACGCCTGCGTGACTCTGTTGGATGTGCTGTTAATACGGGGTGGATCAAGAGATTGTCAATTGCCTGTCTCAAAATAGCTAAATCGTGCTGTGCGGCCAAAAGTTTCACAGACGACTCTAACGACTCATCAAGCTCCCCAGCTTGCCGTCTATTGCGAATTACGCGAGCGCGGTTCCGCTCCTCTGCGAGGTTTGCAAGGTGAAAGTAACAAGTAAAAGCTTGCGCAACTTTCAGCGCGCGTTCTGTTTCCCACGACTGAACAAGACCTTCTGCCTTGCGTTCCGCATCGCTACTTTCCCGCGCTTCTATAACAAGGCGTCTTAGGTTTTCAACATCCTCTAAAAGCGCTTGGCCCTCAGCTTGAGCAATAATTTGGCCTAGGAGATTTCCAAGTAGACTTACTTCTCTACGGAACTCCTGAGGTAGAAAACTTGCGGTTAACTCTCGTTTCTCAGAAACAGATGGATTTATACCCATATTTACTTATAATCATCGGATACCCAAGCGCGGTTTATCAATCCTATAACAACCCAATCCAAGATCCCTACCTACAGAAAACAAAAAAGAACCCAGCGTCACTGATGTAATTTTTCTTCTAAGAATAGGTGCACTCAATTATGAATTTCTCAGGACACTCTACGGAAGTTACAGAATCTTCCATAAAGTCTTACTTACTTGACGCAAAACAAGACGGCGCACAACCCTTTTTGCAGTAGCATCCGGCCCTTGGCTAACAGCTTGTACATCGCCAAGAGACCTGGCAAAAGAATAAAGCTGACCTCGAGCCCTTGATATCCTATAGGCTCTAGATTTGCGTGCCATCTTCTTTTTCAACCCAACTTAATAACATAAATTCTGCCAAAAACCACCCGAGATAATTGTATCATGCATGTTTAATATTTGCATGGTTAAAAGACAAGGTACAAAAGCCAATGGTACCACTGAACTACAAATAGCATTGTTCGAAAGGCAGCTTAATATTAGAATAAAAATTACATGGACTCATCGCTGCTCGATCGGATAATAAACAAACTCGGTTGGCTAGATGCACCTGCACAGGCAACCCAAAATGCGCTTGACTTTTTCTATTACCATCTTTTGGGTAATTCCGGTAGAACCATAAAAGATCTCTTACATGGCACCAAGCTGTTACGACATCCTCTCCACCCTGCACTCACGGACCTACCGTTTGGGGTGTGGTTTGTGGGAGCAGTGCTAGATTATGTGTCTTACTTTAATAACTCAGTCTCGACCAAGGCTGGAGATATATGCCTTGCTGTAGGAATAATTGTCGCATTACCAGCAATTGCAAGTGGTCTTACAGACTATCACGAGACCTACGGGCATGAGCAGCGTACAGCAGCAGCACATGGTTTTCTCATGATATTAGTGACACTCCTAATGTGCGTGTCACTTGGATTCAGGTGGTTTGGCAGTCCCATACTCCACGCACCCGCGGTTGGGTTAACAACGCTTGGTATAGGGCTAGCAGGTCTTGGAATGTATGTCGGGGGACATCTTACCTTTGCTATGGGTACAATGGTAAATCACAATGCATTTTCCTACCCAATAGAGGAGTTTGTAGTAGCAGGTAGGTCCGATGATTTTCCTGAAGGTAAGATGGTTCGCATAACAGTTGCTGGCAATCCCGTACTTATGGTGCGATTAAACGGTAGAATAAGGGCTATAGGGGCAGTTTGTTCACACGCAGGTGGTCCTCTTGATGAAGGAACCCTTGAGGGACAAAACATAGTGTGTCCATGGCATGGGTCACGATTTTCGCTTATCGACGGAACAGTGAAAGCCGGGCCTGCAAATTTTGCTCAGCCCGTGTACGAAGTTATCGAACAAGATGGAAACGTTACGTTAAGAAGCAAACAATAGGTATTTCCCTAACAATTTCCAGACTACACTAGCAAGCGCAAAAACATGATAAGAGTCACATACCATTTTGGCCAAGAAAATAATTTAAGCCAATGAACCTGTCCGCAAGTAAACAAGTAAGTATAACGTTACTAAGTCGAAAACACATAGCGATATTGACCCTGGCTACGGGCATAGCTGTAGCAAACCTATACTACTCGCAGCCCCTTCTTGATCAATTCAGAAGTTACTTTGGTGTTGGGCCAGGTCCCGCAGGCCTAATTGTCACGGCTACACAAGTTGGTTATTGTCTAGGGTTACTTCTTCTGTTGCCGCTAGGCGATATCCTAGAACGTCGTAACCTAGTTGCTTTTCTTTCTGGCATTTGCGCTTTGCTTCTGATAGCAGCTAGCCAAACACATCAGTTTACTGCATTTATTGCAGAAAACGCGGTGACTGGTTTCCTATCGGTCGTTGCACAAATTTTAGTCCCATTTGCTGCTAGTTTCACCAGCTTTGAAAAACGCGGCAGAGTTGTGGGTACAGTAATGAGTGGACTTCTTGTAGGGGTTTTACTTGCACGTGTATTTTCCGGTTATGTCGCATTTGCATTAGGTTGGCAATGGGTATACATTATTGCAGGCATTCTAATGGCAGCACTTGCCGCTATACTAAGATTGTTTCTGCCGAGTTATCGGGAAAGAGGCCTCATTGCATATCATACTCTAGTGGTATCACTGCTGGATCTATACCGAAGAGAGCCTGTCCTTCGCTGGCGAAGTTTGTTTGGCGCGCTTGCATTTGCAGAATTCTCGGTTCTGTGGACATCCTTGGCTTTTCTACTTTCTGGACCACCATACCACTACTCGACTGGCATAATCGGCCTTTTCGGTCTCGCGGGCGCCGTAGGTGCAACAACCGCCTCGGTGGCCGGAAGGCTTAGCGATAAAGGCTTTGCCCGTCCAACAACAACGCTAGCTTCTTTTGGACTTCTTATCGCATATGTCTTTACGCTTGTTGGAAGATACTACCTCACCGCATTAATAGCAGGAATACTTATTCTAGATTTTGCAGTGCAAGGGATACACATTAGCAACCAAAGCATCATTTACAGATTGAAAAATCATTCCCATAGCCGAATAAATTCTATTTATATGACCATGTACTTTCTAGGAGGTGTTTTTGGCTCTACCGTGTCGGCGTTTGTATACCAATTCTTTGGCTGGATAGGGGTCTGTGCTTCCGGAATAGCAATAGCTGCTATTACATTAACTCTGATCATAGCCTCTGGAAATGCAAGCTATGCCAACTCCGGTGGCCGTTTGGTTTTACCACAATCCGAAAATACAAAGGACTAACCAC